>Ga0209512_1002903_pt1 | contig 17158 bp, 16 predicted proteins | sample frozenSSSSmetaG_FD_184142 | JGI IMG/M metagenome (GOLD analysis project Ga0209512, IMG submission 184142) | Glacier valley bacterial and archeal communities from Borup Fiord, Nunavut, Canada, to study Microbial Dark Matter (Phase II) -... | ecosystem: Environmental > Aquatic > Freshwater > Ice >... | reverse complement strand
TTCGCGACATGTCAAGCCTTGGTAAGGTTCTTCGCGTTGCATCGAATTAAACCACATACTCCACCGCTTGTGCGGGCCCCCGTCAATTCCTTTGAGTTTCACACTTGCGTGCGTACTCCCCAGGCGGACAACTTAACGCGTTGGCTACGGCACTGCCCGGGTCGATACGGGCAACACCTAGTTGTCATCGTTTACGGCTAGGACTACAGGGGTATCTAATCCCTTTCGCTCCCCTAGCTTTCGTCCATGAGTGTCAGCTCAGGCCCAGTCACGCGCTTTCGCCGCTGGTGTTCTTCCCAATATCTACGCATTTCACCGCTACACTGGGAATTCCCGTGACCCCTACCTAGCTCTAGTCTTGAAGTTTTCACCGCCGGTACGAAGTTGAGCCTCGCGCTTTGACAGCAAACTTTCAAAACCACCTGCGGACGCTTTACGCCCAATAATTCCGGATAACGCTTGCATCCTCTGTATTACCGCGGCTGCTGGCACAGAGTTAGCCGATGCTGATTCATCAGGTACCGTCATTGTGTTCTTCCCTGATAAAAGAGGTTTACGACCCAAGAGCCTTCCTCCCTCACGCGGTATTGCTCCGTCAGGCTTGCGCCCATTGCGGAAAATTCCCCACTGCTGCCTCCCGTAGGAGTCTGGGCCGTGTCTCAGTCCCAGTGTGACTGGTCATCCTCTCAGACCAGTTACTGATCGTCGCCTAGGTGAGCCTTTACCTCACCTACTAGCTAATCAGACGCGAGCTCATCTTCAGGCTATAAATATTTCACCCCGAAGGGCACATCGGGTTTTAGCAGCCGTTTCCAACTGTTGTCCCCGTCCTAAAGGCAGATTCTCACGCGTTACTCACCCGTCCGCCACTATCCCCGAAAGGACCGTTCGACTTGCATGTGTTAAGCATACCGCCAGCGTTCATCCTGAGCCAGGATCAAACTCTCCATGTTGTAAAACATAGGGCTTGTTACAGCTCACTATCGAAATAAGTAAAACTTACCTCTCGCTCTGAATCCCCAAAAGAACTCAGAAATTTATTTGCTTTGACGAGGTTTAAGTGCTATTATGACTTCCAAACTATGCAATTGTCTTGGTTCTGGCGGAAAAGTTCGCTTCACTTTCGCGTCGCTCTCCTTCACCGCTTAATGAATATAACAGTACGGAGAGAAAGGTGTCAAGCAGAAAATTGGATTTTCAGAGCGAATTCCTGAAAACCGCCGAGCCAGGAACTTTACAAGGTATAGGCACTATTCCACCTTGCCTTTTTACACTCGCCGCAATGCTTGCTTTATTCGATCGATCCTTGCCTTAACTGAAGCCGCAGGATGCCAGTTAATCTACTCACCAGACCTCAATCGAATTGAGAAATGTTGGGCGTTTGAAAAGCCAGCCTCACAGAGGGTTATTTACAGCGGCAAGTTTACAGAGTGCGATGGGAGACGTTCTCATGTGGGCAGCGTCCTAGCTAGACTGAATACAAGCCATACTTATTTGAGCCACTCGATCTGCTGGGCTAAGGGAGGCAGTTGGGCGTGTCGCTGTCCGATCTCATGCGCGTGAGCGCAAACCAGCCCGATCGGAGTGCTTAACATATCTGCCAGCGTTCCTTTCCGTTGTAATGTCCGAACTGTGGCGATCGGAAGTTCTTTTAATAACCAGCGCGACAGACGATAGCCATATTGCTGAAGACTGAGGTCACGCGCCAAACCCACTCCATGCAGTTCGTGAAGATATCGGCTTGATCGCCCATATCTCTGCCATTGGCTGCGAAGCTCTGCCCACGTAGCGCGATGACGGTGACGCACGATCGCTTGCTCTGCACACCGCAGCCGCCAGGATGTCTCGCGCAAAATTCGCCAGCAGAGATCTGCGTCGCCGCCCGTCGTCAAATAAGGACGAAACAATCCCACCTGCTCAAACACTTGATATCGCACTGCTAAGTTTGCAGTCTGCCCATAGGCACAAAACGGATGCGCCAGCGTATGTTTCTGCGAAAGCGTTTGCTGGAGATCGGCATAGTGCTCTAACAAAGTATCACCAGGAAGCGCCCTGATCTCTCCTGCCACTAACCCCACGATAGACTCCTCAAACGGTGCGATCAAGTCTTCTAACCAGTTCGGTTTTGGGCGACAGTCGGCATCGGTAAACGCCAAGATTTCCCCCGTCGCGGCTCGAATTCCTACATTACGAGCCGCATAAGAACTTTGAATGTGAGGCTCACTCAACGCATGAACGGTAAAGCCTGCTCGACTCGCGGACTTGAGGATCTCAGACGTACGATCGTCACTTCCGTTGTCAATCAAGCAATATTCGACTCGATCTCTGGGATATGTCTGCATTCTCAAACAGCCGAGCAAATCAAGTAAATCTGCCTCACCGTTATAGATGGGCACAATCACCGAAATTTTTGGCAAACGTTGTTTTTCAGCGTGATCCGATCGCATATCTGAGTCAGTCAAAATAATAGACATAACGATTAGTGTGCCTAAGATCTTAGCTTGAATAAATCGTCAATCTCTCTACTCTGTCTTTTCAAATTTGCAAATTTAAGATAGGAATAGTTACAGAAGTCGTTTTAATAACGCGGCTTTTTGAGTTTCTGATCGCTTTGTTTACTCAGGAAAGCTTGTGGCAGACAACACAGACAAAAGCAAAGAGAGGTTTCTATACCCGATCGGTCGTTACCGAGGCGAGTTTACGCCAGAGCATCTAGCCTTTAACGCTAACTTGCAAGAATTTGCTCAGCGCGTGTCGCTGCTCTGTGGGTTAGAAACCGGAGGCAAAATTCCGCCAGGAGAAGCATATAAAGAAATCAAGAACCTCTGGCAACAGCTCAGAGAATCTAAAAAGAGTCTGCTTGATCAAGCCAAAATTGATCCTCCAGACGTGCCAGAAGAATGAATTTACCTAGATAGATACTTCTCGACGATCTGCACAATTCGATCGGATGCAAAACCATCTCCAAACGGACTGGCTGCGTTTGCCATGGCTTGATAAGCGGCTGGATTGCTCAACAGGTTTGAAGTTTCTCTAAAAATGTCATCGGGTCGAGTACCAATCAGTTTGGCGGTTCCAGCGGTGACTGCTTCGGGGCGCTCGGTGGTTTCTCGCAGCACAAGAACGGGTTTTCCCAAGCTCGGCGCTTCTTCTTGAATGCCCCCTGAGTCGGTCAATAGCAGATAACAGCGCTGCATCGCCCCTACTAACTCGGTGTAGTCAAGCGGCTCAGTGAGGAAGACTCGCGGATGACTGCCCAACATAGCAGTCAATGGGTCACGAACGGTAGGATTGCGGTGCAGCGGCAGCAGTAGGGCAACATCATCAAATTTATTTAGCACCTCTAAAAAGCCTTGGGCGATATCGTTAAGCGGTTCGCCCCAATTTTCTCGTCGATGCACTGTGGCTAAAATCGTGCGATATTGGCTCCAATCTAGCCCCAGAATTTCACAGGTGGGCTGACGTTCTGCCACTTTAAGTAGGGCATCAATGACCGTGTTGCCCGTTTGATGCACTTCACCAAGGACGCTCGATCGCCGCAAATGCTCAACTGACACTGAAGTCGGCGCAAAGTGAAGCTGAGTCACCTGAGAAATCAGCCGCCGATTGGCTTCTTCGGGATAGGGATTCAACAAATCCTCGGTTCGTAGCCCTGCTTCGACGTGCCCAACTGGAATTTTTTGATAAAAAGCCGCGATCGCTGCCGCTAGTGCAGTGGTTGTATCGCCTTGTACCAGAACCATCTTGGGCTGAATTTTTTGAAACAACTCTTCCAATCCCCGCATTGCCCAGCAGGTGATATCGGTCAACGTCTGTTTCGGCTGCATGATTGCCAGATCATGGTTAGGCGTGAGGTCAAATAGCTGCATCACCTGATCAACCATTTCGCGATGTTGACCCGTCAAAACAATTTGAGTGTCAAACATCGAAGACTGCTGAAATGCCTGAATGACCGGAGCCATCTTAATCGCTTCGGGGCGAGTGCCAACAATGATGCAAATGGGAATAGGATTCAGCATGAGATTTTTTCGGGTCGCATAACAGAAAGGCGAGGGTGAACGTTTTAATCTAGTCATCCTCTAACTTATGAACCATAGAGCCAGAAGCCGGGCTAATCAAGCTTTTTGAAACTTGTCTCTACCGTTCGAGTCGGTTGCCTTTCTAATCCTAATGGCGATCGAAAGTTCTGTTTGACGATCGAGTCAAGAAACCCAGTGTATCTCAGCCGTTTGATCAATAAAAAACCAGCTTAGGCTGGTTGGGTAGGACTATTTCACCGATGACTGATCAGGTTTACAAAGTGCGGTTATTAATCGCAACCGTCTTGCTCTGCTAATCGACTAAATATTGGGTTTAAGAATTGATCTCACAGGTCAGTGGACAAGCCGCATAGACGGAGGTATTAAGAGGATCAGCTTGACCATTAAGCCAGCGCAACCACTCAACTTCTTGGGGGTGAATGCCGTTGGTAGTCATGAATGCAGCAGCCATCATAATGCCGATCGCATGAACTCCAATTAGCCCAACTGCAATCAATAAAACGGCACTAAATGGCATGATGGCGTGCAGGGTAACTGCTGTTAAAGCGCCGACCGATACGACTAAAACAACTGCCGGAAAACCAACCACAATCATGCAAACCGTTAGGGTAAAAGTCCAGATCAAAAAGCTTTTGAGAGCGACTAAGAAATAGAGATTTTTGAAAGACTGACTTTGAATCAGTGTCATGATTTTCTCTCCTAGAGCTAAGGGTTTATTGATAGTTTTGAAAAAGCTTTGTAGCGATCCCCGCGAATCGCTGATGTGAGTTTCAGTATAGGGAAAGCAATCTTAGGAGTGGGTAAATGTTTATTAAAGTTTACAAATTTGACCTTAACTTTCTAATCTTAAGGAATTCTGTAGAGGTGACTCGATCGCCGCCCTTACCTTTCAATCAAAAAGCTTAGAATCTATGTGCTGAGGATGCTTCAGCTTATTTTTAGCGATAGAAATTCAGGGTTTAATGATTGAAATATCGCTAAACTACTTCATTTTTCTACTGGAACTTAACGAATCTTAAACCATTCACCGCTACTTCTCAGAATTCAAACCCAAGGCAGACAGGGGAGTTTGATAGTCAGAAGGCTGAAATCGAAGGTGCGATCGGTTGAGTTATCTTTCGAGTAGTTCAAGTTAATTTGAGAGCGCTGAAGACGAGGTTGCAAGGCTCTAATCGCTTTAGCATTTGACCCTTCAAATCAAAAATTCCTCTACCTGGAGGCACATTTCAATCTAGAAAGCCAACATTCAGCTCTAAAGATGGCTCAAACATCCTCAATAGTTGTAGGGATTCTTCGGCTCTGGAATTGACTTCAAAGACTTCGCTTGAAGCGTTAATTGACGCTTGTTATCCAACGTTTCTGTTAGCATCTGTCCTTCAACTTCTAGCCAACCGTCGGGTGAATAAGACTTACGATCGCCCGTCGTCAACTTCACAGGCAAACTCACGGGGTAAGCATCCGCCGCGCAGCACGTAATCACAAATCGAGTCAGCAGCAAGTATTGCTCTGGCAAATTAGGTGGATAGACAACAAATCCTTGAACTTTCGCCTTTTGCCCGGTGTAAGCATCCGGTTCGGGGTAAACCTGAAGTGTCCGAATCCAGTCGATTAAGGTTTTATCTTCAGTGCGAGTCGAAGCTCGAAAAGACTGCGGTTTTACCCGCGTTAACGTGATCGCATCTGTGACACCTCGATCGAGTGCGGTCTGACTTGCAAACGCACGCGGCGTAATCAACAATCCGGCGATCGCGACTGTTAACAGCAGTAAACTTCCCAACCCTGGCGGAAACAAGGTCATGTGCTGAATCGGCGCAGAGGGCTGACGACTTCGGCTCGATCGCAGCAAAAACAGCCCTTTCAGTCCGCTCACGAATAACAGAAAAATCCCTGCCGCCACAGTCAACCCAATGTAGTTGGGATGGATCAGCAAAAAGAGCTTCTCAGACAGCCAATAATAGAGCAGCAAAACGCCCCAAGCGGCGATCGCCACCACATCTAACCAAGGCAGAAATGAGCGGATAGAGGTACGAGCCATGAGTGGTTAACTAATGTACAAGTTGATGAATAGCGTCAAAATAAACGTTAACTGCGCCGCTAAAGCAAATAGATAGAAGATTGCTCTCGGCTTAAAGATCGACAGCATCAGTCCCACACCTTTCAAGTCAATCATTGGACCAAAAACCAAAAAGGCGACGAGAGAACCACTCGTAAACGTCGAAGCAAATGAGAGTGCAAAAAACGAATCCACCGTCGAGCAAATCGAGACCACTCCAGCCAACAGTATCATCGCCAAAATCGACGTGATCGGACTTTGACCCAAACTGAGAATCAGATCACGAGGCACAAAAACTTGCACGAGAGCCGCGATCGCGCTTCCTAAAATCAACACGGCTCCCAGCTCGCGCATTTCCTGCACCGTGTTCTCAAGCAGCAGTCTTAAGCGAAAGCTCATGGGCTTCGACACCGTTGCCATCATCGCTGCCTGTAGCTCAGACGGGTCTGTGATAAGTGGTTTAGCCGATTGCCCCAGAAAATAAGTGCCCGATTGCAGCAGAGACGGAGTTGAGTCAGCCGATTGACTTCGCATCGTAATTGCGGAGGCAACTCCAGGCTGAAGCAACGGGCGCAGATCGGTCTGGACACTGAAAATAAACCCAATGACCGTCGCGATCGCCAGTGAGAAACCCACCCGCAAAAACACGATTTCTGGCTGATCTCGAAAGGCTGTCCAGGTTGCCCAAAACACGATCGGGTTAATCGTCGGTGCGGCAAGGAGAAACCCGATCGCCACCGAGACTGGGGCACCTTGCATCAGCAGCCGCCTTGCTACAGGCACATTTCCACACTCACACACCGGAAACAAAAAACCGATACAGCTTCCGGTGAACGCTCCCAGCAGGGGGTTTTTGGGTAAAATTGCCAGCAATCGCCGCTCATCAACAAAAAATTGCAGCAGACCAGAAAACAACACCCCTAACAATAAAAAGGGAATTGCCTCCACCAGCAAACTTAAAAAGAGGGTGAACGCACTGTTGAGTTGAGTCATTCAGCAAAAGAGTTCCAGGGTGAGGAGTCTGATTCCAAGCCGCCACTACGAGGAATATCTAGGGGATCTTAGCAGCAATATCAATTGATTAGAAGTTGAATTAAGCAGAAGATTAGACCTCCTGCGCGAAACTTTGCCCTCACCCTAGCCCTCTCCCCAAGGAGAGGGAACAAGAGGTTTTAGCTCTTCTCCCTAGGGAGAAGGGTTGGGGAGGGCTTGCCCCACTTCGTGAGGAGGGCTGTCCAGATTCACGCAGGAGGTCTATTGTTGGTAGGATTAACAGCCTAACCGATTCTTGATGTCTATCTATTGATGGCGCATCGTTCTGCCATCTCCCTCCTTCGATCGATGACAGTTGACTTATTTCCCAGAAATGTGAGAAAAGCAGTAACCTGATGAGAGTTTTTGATTAAAGATTTGTAAACTTATAGCAGGCATTTATCCATGCCACATTTTTTGAGGAGTCCCTATGAAGCAACTGATGGCGATTGAGCGCTTCTGCCTAACTGGTCATACAGTGGCATTGGCATTTGGGCTGGCAGGGTTACTGTTAGTGTTGCCCAACCCCGATTTCATTTTGGCACTGCCGTCGTTTGGTCAGTCAGCGTTTGGTTTGAGCATGTCAGGCGGAGGGGTCGTTTATATTCTGCTGGGTGCGATCACGATGGCAGTCTACGCTTATCGAGTTCTCGGCTTGCAGCGAGCGCTGACGTTTATGATTCCGGCGATCGTGCTCTCGCTCGGCAGTGAATTGTTAGGCACGAGTACGGGGTTCCCATTTGGCGAATATGGCTATCTGAGCGGGTTAGGCTACAAAATTGCGGGGTTAGTGCCCTTCACCATTCCTCTCTCGTGGTTCTATTTGGGGCTAGCTTGCTATGTGTTGGCACGCGCCGGGTTAGAAAGCATCAGGCTCCCGGTTTGGGCGCGGCTGGTAGGTGCGATCGCTGTCGGCTCTCTCATGCTCACCGCTTGGGATTTTGTCCTTGACCCGGCGATGAGCCAAACCCCCTATCCGTTTTGGGAGTTTAAGCAGCTCGGTGCCTTTTTTGGAATGCCCTACCGCAACTTGTCAGGCTGGTTTGGGACGGGAGCAGTATTTATGACTGTGGCATCTCTATTTTGGGGGAAAGCACCGCTCAATCTTAGCCGTGACCAACTCACCGTTCCTCTCGCGGTCTATCTGATCAATTTTGCGTTTGGAGCCGTGATCACCGTCGCTCAACTAGATGCACGATTCTGGATTCCTACTGCATTGAGTGCCTTTTTAGGAGTCGTTCCGGCGATCGCTCTCTGGTGGATTGCAAAACCCAACGCAACGATGGCTCAGTTAGAAACCGTCTTGCAGGTCAGAGAATTAGAGGAGCCTCCGATCGTTCCGGTTGGCGTTTCTGAAAAATAACGATCAATATCACTGATAAAGGTTTAGAGGATTGACGAGTTTGCTGCAATTAGGAATGGATTTGGGGTTGGTCAGCACTCAGGACGTGTTTCGCCAAGACATTGGGTTTTTAGTCTTGTTGCTGATCCAGGTGCCAGCCGTGGCAATTTTGCTTTCGAGATTGCTCAAAGGACCCACTCGTCATCCTCCTCTCGACCCTCGATCGGCGGCTCCCGATTCATTCGGTGTCGTCAGTGTTGTGGTCCCAACGTTGAATGAAGCCGATCGCATTAAACCTTGTTTAGAGGGGCTGAGCCGCCAAAGCTATGAAGTCCGAGAGATCATCGTGGTAGATAGCCACTCTCAGGACAGCACTCCTGATTTAGTGAAAATGGCTCAAAAAACTGATCCTCGATTTCGGCTGATCAATGACGATCCGCTTCCGTCAGGATGGGTCGGTCGCCCCTGGGCACTGCATTCTGGCTTTTTGGCAAGCTCCGATCGCAGCGAGTGGATCTTAGGGATTGATGCCGACACTCAACCCCACCCCGGTTTGGTCGCGAGTCTGATCGAGACGGCTTGTTCTGAAAACTATGATCTGATTTCGCTGTCTCCACAATTTATCCTCAAATATCCCGGTGAGCTTTGGCTTCAGCCTGCTTTGCTGATGACTCTGGTCTATCGATTTGGGGCGGCTGGAGAGAAAGATAATCCTCCAGAGCGAGTTATGGCAAACGGTCAGTGTTTCTTTTGCCGTCGATCGCTCCTCGTTCAATTAAACGGCTACACCAGCGCTCGCGGCTCGTTTTGTGATGATGTCACTCTGGCTCGATTTGCTGCCGCCAGCGGTGCCAAGGTCGGCTTTATGGATGGGGCAAAGATTCTGAGAGTGCGAATGTATGAGGGCATGGCAGAAACCTGGAAAGAATGGGGGCGATCGCTCGATCTCAAAGATGCCGCTTCTAAAGGTCAAATCTGGGGCGATTTATGGTTTTTGCTCTCAGTCCAGGGGTTGCCGTTGCCAATGTTGCTGCTGTCAGCCCTGCTTGTCGGGAGCGGCAACATGACGCTTCCGGCACTGACGACTTTGGGGCTGAATGGCTTTTTAGTCGCGATTCGGATCGCATTGAACTGGGCAATCTCACCATCTTATGATCGATCTCAAGCCAAGTCTGCCTGGATGTTTTGGCTGTCTCCGCTCGCGGACCCGATCGCCGTTCTGCGGATCTTTCTGTCTTCGACTCAACAGCCGACCCAGTGGCGCGGACGAACTTATGGAGAATAATTTCTGTCGAAATTGTTTCAGATTGTTTCAACCCGTTTGTCTTTAGGAGAGAAGCGTTTCCACTCATAGTAGAGTGGGTGTCATTAGGCTGGGTGAGTTCAAGTTTGATAGAAAAAGGAAAGAACACTCATGGTTCAGCGTGGTTCTAAAGTTCGCGTTCTTCGCAAAGAGTCCTATTGGTTTCAAGATCTCGGCACGGTTGCCTCCATCGATCAAAGTGGCATTAAATATCCTGTGATTGTCCGCTTTGAAAAGGTCGCCTACTCCGGGGTTAACACCAATAACTTTGCACTCAGTGAATTGATCGAAGTCGAAGCGCCCAAGAAGAAGCCCTCAGCAACGATGCCGGGTGGAAAGAGCACTCCGATCGACCCGATTTCTCGTAAAACGGGAAGTGGAGTCTCAGGAAGACAAAGCGACAAAGCCGAAATACCAGGTGGCAGCGCTGTGGTAGAAGGAGATGCTAATCAAGGAACTGAAGCCCGCTAGAGTCTTCAAGTTCTCAAACGGCAAACTCTGATCATTAAACCTTAGACTAAAGACCAAGGGTGCATTGCATCGATTGTTCCATGTCTAAGGTTTTTTTGTGCCAGAACTTCCTGAAGTTGAAACCGTCCGATTAGGGCTGAATCAAGTCACGTTAAATCAACCGATTCAGGGCGGAGATGTGCTACTCGATCGGACGGTTGCCTATCCAGTCTCTTCGATCGACTTCCTCATGGGATTGAACGGAGCCTCGATCGTGCAATGGCATCGCTACGGGAAATATCTGCTGGCAGAGTTGAGTGACGGATGGCTCGGTGTGCATTTAAGAATGACGGGACAGCTTTTATGGCTCAACCAAACCGATCCGCTGCACAAGCACACGCGAGTTCGACTGTTTTTTGCGGACGATCGAGAGCTACGGTTTGTCGATCAGCGCACGTTTGGACAAATGTGGCGGGTGCCGAGCGATCGCGATCCCAAAACCATCATCACAGGGCTGCAAAGACTGGGACCCGAACCTTTCTCAGCCGAGTTTTCGGATAGTTATTTGACTCAACAACTCAAAAATCGTCGCCGTCCGATCAAAACCGCTTTATTAGATCAGTCCCTGGTGGCAGGAGTCGGCAATATCTACGCAGACGAAGCCCTTTTCCTGACTGGGATTCGTCCTGAAACGCTGTGTGCCGATTTGAATCCAGCAAAAATTCAGCAGCTACGATCGAACGTGATTCGCGTACTGCGAGACAGCATCAACGCCAGAGGCACGACCTTCAGCGATTTTCGAGATGTGTCAGGCGTGAATGGCAACTATGGCGGTATTGCCTGGGTGTATGCCCGCGATGGAGAAGCCTGTCGAACCTGCGAAACAGTCATTCAGCGATTAAAATTAGCCGGACGATCGTCCCATTTTTGCCCTAACTGCCAACGCTGATGACTCCAGGTTTTGTCCTTCTCACGATCGTGATTATCTTAGGTTCGCTGCTCGTTTTGGCTCCGATCGTGGCTGATTATTACTACGCTTGCCGCAAATTAGAGCAGACTGCGGACACTTCAGAAATGATTAGCAAACCGATCGCTGGGGGCTATCGCTATGTGTGTTGGTCTACGGGCACCGCTATGATTGCAGCCGCGATCGTCCTTCTATTTCGGCTCGAATGGTGAACCGCGATCGCAACTCATTCAACTACAAATTGTCGAAGTTGGGATAATCTTGTTGAGTGAGTGGCGTAGAGGAGTGAAACCGTATGTTGAGTTGGGATCAAAGTTCCAGCATTGCCCTGATGCAGCGAGAACGGGCATGGGTTGAGATCGATTTGACGGCACTCACCCACAACATTCAGCAAATTCGGACTCTGCTCTCTCCTAAAACCGATCTGATGGCAGTCGTCAAAGCCGATGCCTATGGTCACGGATCTGTCACTGTCGCCCAAACCGTTTTGCAGGCAGGCGCAACGTGGCTAGGGGTTGCCACCATTCCTGAAGGCATCGAGCTTCGAGAGGCAGGAGTCGAGGCTCCGATTTTAATCATGGGCGCGACTCACACTGCCGAGCAAATTCGCGCGATCGCCCACTGGAATCTTCAACCCACTCTTTGCACGCCCAAACAAGCCCTCGTCTTTTCTGAAGCAATGGGCAACTCTTCGCATCGCCAGCCGCTTCCCGTCCACATCAAATTAGACACCGGAATGTCGCGGTTAGGAACTCCCTGGCAAAACGCGGTTGAATTTGTGCAGCTTGTTCAAAGATTGCCGAACTTGGCAATCGCCAGCATTTATTCTCATCTAGCCACTGCTGACGATCCTGATCCCACGATTCTGCGTCAGCAGCAGCACCGCTATGAGCAAGCCGTTCAAGCCTGCGGGTTTTCGACCAATTCAGAAAATTCTCCCAAGTTTCACCTTGCCAACTCCGCCGCCACACTAACGGATGCCAATTTGCACTACGACCTGGTGAGAACTGGACTGGTGATTTATGGACTCTACCCGGCTGGGCATTTGTCCGATCGCATAGCCCTTAAACCTGTAATGCAAGTCAAGGCGCGAATCAGCCAAGTCAAAACCATCCAACCGGGCACAGGCGTAAGCTATGGCTATCAATTTGTTGCCGATCGAGAAACTCAAATTGCGGTGATTGGCATCGGCTATGCAGACGGAGTGCCTCGTAATCTTTCCAACAAACTAACCGTCTTAGTGAGAGGGCAACGAGTTCCTCAGATCGGCGCGATCACAATGGATCAAATTATGCTGGATGTCAGCACTATTCCCGCTCTGCAAGAAGGAGAAGTCGTCACTTTGCTCGGACAAGACGGCAACCAGCAAATCTTAGCCGATGATTGGGCAACCACTCTGGGCACCATCTCTTGGGAGATTTTGTGCAGCTTTAAGCATCGCCTGCCTCGTGTCTCTGTTGGCAAACCTTACGGAGACCGTCGATCGGTATCTAGAACCTGGCATTCTTCCAATTTGCAAGCCTAGCCGATCTAGTTCGATCTTCGTCTACACGATAAAGTAAACTTTGTCACGTTGCCTCGGTTTCGCTCACCCGCACCCTCTTGTACTTTCGTCCCTAGTGCATGGCATAGTGCTATGAGTAAGTCAAATCGGAGATCTTGCAATTGATGAAGGAAGTGCTGGTTAAGAGGAAGGATAGTGACGGTCAACCATCTACTTGGCGGCTGCAACGGGCGATCGGGAAGCCTTTCTGTGCCAAAAGCAACTCAGGGATTTGCAGGCTAATAACACGCCAGTCAGGATATTCAAGACTTGAGAGATTCGTTGCCTACCTGGTTAGGAAATCTCACCTCGACTTATCGTTCAACCTCCTGGAGTCAGTATTTTGTTGAAGTTCTTGAGATTTTTGTGATTGTGAGGAAGTATCGACTTGGGACGAGGTCTTTCACATAAAGGAACGGTACGAAGAAAATATACTGAACGAAGAATTCTATAGCTGGTTGAGATACTTTGAATCTTGGTGCAAATCTGCTAGTCTCTCAGCAAGTTCTGATCAGGGATTGGTGGATGCGCTTCGTCGTTATGCAACTCACTGTGAAGACATGGGGATTGGTGACCGCGCATTCTTAAAAGCAGCAGTATTTCGGATGCTGCAATCTCAATGTCAACAAGGTAACCAAAGACTCATCGACTTGCTCAAAGACGTTATGACTGACAGAAGTAGTTAGCACAATCGCTCTGTCGCTTCAGATAATACTCTGATTTCAGGAGGCGATCGCCAATTCTCTAATTCATGTAAGCGCTTTAAGCCCAGAAAAAACGGACGCAAAATGAATGAGTTTTGCGTCCGTCTGCCGATTCCTCTAGAGAGGAGAACACTGTAGAGAACTATAAAACTAGTTGAGATTTACTTGCAATAGCACTGCAAGTAAATCTCAACAAATTCTTAGAAAAATCCTGTCCACTAGATTTCGCAGATTTTTTTTACCTGCAACCTGCCGAGATTACCTGAAACAGAGACAGGAAGAGAGTATGATGACTCAAACTTTTGACCTACTGAGGTTTCCCGATCACTCCCTTCAGCCGAAACCTGAAAGCAGGCGGCACCGTTGATTTCTTCTACGAAAAGGTTTTAGACAAGACTCCTTTCGGCTCGAATGTCAAAGAAGTGTCTAACACCACTTTAGCCATTCGCCAAGTTGCAACCACGCCGGGAAGCATCAGCTATGCAACCGCCTCCGAAGTCGTCAACCAAAAGATGATTCGACTTTTGGCGCTAGGAAAAGATGCTAATCAGCCCTCAATCTCCCTCTGCACCAGCGAAGACTGCACCACAATTAACAAGGCTGCCTTTGGTGACGGCTCTTACCCTTTGACTAGACGACTGTTTGTGATTCTTAAACGTGACAGCAAAGTGGATGAACAAGCGGGAGTTGCCTACGTAAATCTGCTCTTGAGTAGTGAAGGACAAAGCCTAGTCGAGCAACGAGGATTTGTCCCTGTCCGCTAAACAACAGACCTCCTGCGTGAATCTGGACAGCCCTCCTCACGAAGTGGGGCAAGCCCTCCCCAACCCTTCTCCCCAGGGAGAAGGGAGCTAGAACCTCTTGTTCCCTCTCCCTAGGGAGAGGGCTAGGGTGAGGGCGAAGTATTCGTGCAAGAAGTCTAACGTAGAGAGGCTAAATTAAACGCAACTTGTGAGGGTGGATTTCGGCTCTGCTCAACCCGCTAGGAGCTCTGGCTTTTGAGCGTTGAGCGGAGCCGAAACACGTCTTACCGTTAATTCTGTCTACCTGGATATATTCAGAGTGGCGAAGAAACAGTCCACCAAGCGAGTGCATAGGATTGGATAGGTTGATTAACTTTTTGTCGAAACTGTACCCGAATCTTGTAGCGTCCGGTTGTCGGAACTTGATGGAAAATGTGTTCCACGCTATCCAAGTCGCTCGTAGACGACCCAACACTTTTGCGAATGTCATTGTCTTCGACATGCATTAGATAGAGATCGAGATTGTTAAGTCCGCGATTGGTGAATCTTTCTCCTGCATCAAACTGTCCGTTGCGATTGCGATCGTTTAACTCCACAAGCCGATCCCACGTTAGCGTTAATGCTACAAAACTACCCTGCTGCAATGAATTCTCTAACGCGTAATCCTGAAACGTCAGATTTTCGGCACCGACCTTGCTATAGTCCCATCCGATCGCGGGCACGGGCTGGTTAGACTTCCACTCACCAGGGCTAAATTGCTGATAAGCGCGAAACGCATTCAACTGTCCCGACCCCATCTGAATGTTGAGCGGCACTTTAGGATTTTTGTAAGCATCCGACTCTAGCCAATTTTGATTATTTTTCTCTAATATCGTGCGCGTCATTCCTAGAAATTGACCATCACCGTTGTCTTTAATTTTGTCAGCAGAATTCATCATCACAGCTTTCATCACTTCATGGCGACGGGCATCCAATCCCCACGGGATGGTGCAGCCTTTGCCGCGCTTGCAGCTAGCTCGCAGTTGGCGATCGCCAAACTCCTGCAATAACGCTACCGTTGCCGTGACGTGCGGCGCAGCAAAACTGGTGCCGATCGAGGTGGTTTGCTTGCCTTCTAGATTTGCGACCAACACCTTATTTCCAGGTGCCACCAGCGAGATTCCCCGTCGTCCTCCCAAATTGGTTTCGACCCCATCGTTGCGCTTTAAAATTCGCGGAGTCATATCGCCAATATTAGAAAAGTCAACTTTGGCATACACGCCATTTAGTCGCGTTGTGAAGGCTACATTCATGCCATTGAAGTTGTCAGTCGGAATCGGAATGCCGCCTTTGCCCTGATTGCCTGCAACCGCATAGACTACATCGTGAACTCGCGCTGACCAGTCTATACACAGCGTCAGCAGCGCGTTGCCATCGAGTTTGGCATTGGGTCGAGGATCTTGCTGAAGGGCTTCCCCAAAGCTGAAATTAATCGCCCGCACATCGCCACCATTCTGCATCGCTAGATGCTGGGCAGACAGACACTCTTCCACCTGACCGCCCCGACGGGGAACTGCCGCCGCAGAAGCGTAAAGTCTAGCGTTGGGTGCGACTCCTTTTAGAGCTTTGCTGTTGCCGATCAAAATGCTGGCAACTTGGGCGGCGTGAGTGTCTAGATTCGTGTTGGATTTAGCAGGCTGATCGCGAAAAAACGCCCGCACGATCGACACTACTTGATTGCTGCTTGCGGCTTTGTCTAAGCCAAACTGCGCGGGTCGTCCGATTTCAACTTGCCCGATCGCGATTTTGCGTCCAGTTAAGCTGTAGGGCGGCTGTTGAAGTTTGTAAGCGTCAATGCCATCTTGGTCGATCGACGACTCGATCGCAGCACCTCGAACGCTTCCTGCCAATCCCATCCAGGTTGTGATGCCGCACGCCAGCACCAGTGTATGAATCCGCTTCACAAAATTCGCTCCTATTCCAACGTCTATCTTCTCGCGATCGGGTGAGAAACTAAGTATTTATCACTAAGATTTTGCAAAGTTTCTCTCAAAAAGTGAGGGAAAATATTCACAATTTGTTAAACTGAACACAAATTTAAGTAGTCAAAAAGTATAAGCCATCATGACAACCCAGAAGTCGATCGTCATTGCTCCATCGATTTTGTCTGCCGACTTTAGCCGCCTTGGAGATGAAATCCGTGCCGTTGATGCAGCCGGAGCCGACTGGATTCACGTTGACGTGATGGATGGTCGCTTTGTCCCCAACATTACGATCGGTCCTTTGATTGTAGAAGCGATTCGCCCGTTGACTCAAAAGCCTCTTGATGTTCACCTGATGATCGTCGAGCCAGAAAAGTTTGTCGAAGATTTTGCCAAGGCTGGCGCTGACCACATCTACGTTCACGCCGAGCACAATGCGTCTCCTCACCTACATCGCACTCTGGGGCAAATTAAAGAATTGGGCAAGAAAGCAGGTGTCGTGCTGAATCCTGGCAGTCCTTTAGAGCTAATTGAGTATGTGCTTGACTTGTGCGACCTGGTGCTGATTATGAGCGTTAACCCTGGTTTTGGTGGTCAGAGCTTTATTCCTGGTGTGTTGCCCAAAATTCGCAAGTTGCGCCAAATGTGTGATGAGCGCGGTCTCGACCCCTGGATCGAAGTCGATGGCGGCTTGAAGGCAAACAACACCTGGCAAGTGATCGAAGCAGGTGCAAACGCGATCGTCGCAGGTTCTGCCGTCTTTAATGCACCTAATCATGATTATGCGAAAGCGATCGCAGACATCCGCAGCAGCAAGCGTCCCTCTCCTGAACTTGCAGCCGTTTAATTCTCAAATAGCTAGACCTCCCATAACAGCGATTATGGGGTTGGTAAGCTGCTCGTTATTCATTGTTTTACACAAGTTAGATGGCGGACAGCTTACTACTCGCTGAAAAGGGACCAAAGATGATTGCGAAAGATCAAATCATGCCGCTCTTACTTGAAGCATGTCCTTCGTTT
>Ga0209512_1002900_pt1 | contig 17174 bp, 17 predicted proteins | sample frozenSSSSmetaG_FD_184142 | JGI IMG/M metagenome (GOLD analysis project Ga0209512, IMG submission 184142) | Glacier valley bacterial and archeal communities from Borup Fiord, Nunavut, Canada, to study Microbial Dark Matter (Phase II) -... | ecosystem: Environmental > Aquatic > Freshwater > Ice >... | reverse complement strand
CCATCGACTCCCCCGTAGTGCGCCGGATCCAGCACCCACAGGATGCCCTGCATGAAGATATTCATGAAGTCACCGCCTGTCGTGTCCGACGACGCTCGCGGCGAGCCACCCGGCCGGAGTTGACCGCGACCCACGGCAGGAGAACCCGGCCGAGGAGCACGAGGAGTGCATCGATACCGAGCGCGAGAATGATGGTGAGAACGATTCCCGCCAGGATCTCGACGGCGATACCGCGCTGGAATCCGTCGGTGAAGAGTGATCCGAGACTGTCGATGCCGATCACCGCCCCCACCGTTGTCAGGCTGATCGTACTCACGGCGACGACCCGGATTCCCGCGAGAAGAACCGGGCCGGCGAGCGGCAGTTCCACCCGGAAAAACTGGGACCTCGCCGAGAACCCCACCGCGCTGGCGGACTGGCGGACGTCAGGGTCGACCGAGGAGAGCCCATCCGCGGACGTACGCACCATGAGCGCGATCCCATAGAGCGTGAGTGCGACCACCAGGTTCACCGAGTCGCGCAAACCGGTACCGATGATCAGCGGAAGGATGATGAACAGTGGCAGGGAGGGGATGGCGTAGAGCAGGCCGAGAACGGTGAGGAGCGTTCCCCGGCTCCAGGAGAAACGATTCGCCGCCCAACCGATCGGCACCGAAATCACGAAACTCAGGATGATCGGGGGGATCGCGATGAGCAGGTGGGCGACAACCAGCTGGCCGATGACAACCAGCTGGCCGATCAGATCGCCGTTGTTGAACAGCCAGGTCACCGCGCGACCCCTCCTGGGTTGCCGATCAGGCCGGGGTTGCCGATCAGGCCGGGGTTGCCGATCAGGCCGGGCGCACCGACCAGCACACCAGCGGCGCGGCCGTCGGCATCCACGAGGATGTCTCCGTTCGGCGTGCTTCGGATGCTCAGCTCTCGCTTGCCCCTGTCGGCGCCGATGAAGGTGGCGACGAACTCGTTGGCGGGCGCCGAGAGGATCTCGGTGGGTGAGCCGACCTGCGCGATGCGGCCCCCCTTCTCGAGGATGACCACCTGGTCGCCGAGCAGGAATGCCTCGTCGATGTCGTGGGTGACGAACACCACCGTCTTATCGAGTTCTCTCTGCAGTCGGAGGAGCTCGGTCTGGAGCTCCGCACGCACGATCGGGTCGACGGCTCCGAACGGCTCGTCCATGAGCAGGATGTTGGGGTCAGCGGCGAGACCCCGAGCGACGCCGACGCGCTGCTGTTGGCCGCCGGAGAGCTGGCTCGGGTAACGATCGGCCAGCGCTCGGTCGAGACCAACCGTGTCGAGCAGGCGGAGGGCATCCTGCCGCGCCCGTTTCCTGGGTACCCGGTTGAGCACCGGAACGGTGGCGACATTGTCAACCACCGTGAGGTGCGGCAGCAGGCCGGAGTTCTGCATGACATAGCCGATGCGGCGCCGCAGGGCGACGGGCTCGAGCCGGGAGGTATCTTCCCCGTCGATCTCGATCGTTCCGGACGACAGATCGACCATGCGGTTGATCATGCGCAGCAGAGTGGTTTTGCCTGATCCGGACGACCCGACCAGGACCGTCGTCTTGCGCGAGGGGATCACCAGGCTGAAGTCTTCGACGGCCACCGTGCCGTCAGGAAATTGTTTTTTCACACTGCGGAACTCGATCATGGGACGGCTCATTCCTCGTGGCAAACACGAATCGACACTTGCCGGACTCTTCTAACTAGTTACCAGTATCGGTTACCGAAAATCACAAATAGCTGATGTCGAGGGTTCCCACCCCCGAAAGACACCGGATGACGCGGTGATAGCGAACCGCACGCCCAGAGGAACCCGCAGCCTATTGTTGGCCTGGATCGCCGTAGAAGCCGGTCAGGTAGGCCTTCGAGATGGTCATGGCTTCGTCGATGAGCTTCGAGTCGCCGTTCGAGTCCGAGGCGAATGCACGCGAGAGCAGCGAGTCGGACACGACGATAACGACCTCGAGGCGGTGGGCCAGATCGTCGAGGGGAAGGCCGAATCGTTCAGAGATCACAGCAGCGCCAGCAGTAGCGACAACGATGCTTCCCGACTGGGCGGACAGTGCCGGACGCACATCGAGCACGTCACCGAGACGGAGCGACCGGAAACCTGGCAATGAGCGGAAGGCCGAGGTCATGCCGACGATGCAGGCACCCACGGCATCCCACCAGGTCGCGTGGGCGGGGTCGAGCATGGTCCTGCGGGTGCCCTCGACGAACCCGCCGAGCGAGCGAGCACTCAGGCTCTGGAGCACGACTATGCGGTCGGGGAAATAGCGATAGACGGTGCCGATCGAGGCACCGGCCCGTTCGGCCACCATGGCCGTGGTCAGTCGCTCGTAACCGATCTCGTCGATGATCGCAGCGGCGGCGTCGAGGAGGCTCGCGAGCCTCGCCGTGCTCCGTGCCTGGACCGGCTCGTTGCGCAACAGTGCGCTGCCGTCTGAGGCGACTTCCGTGTGGTTGTGATCGGCCAATGCAACTCCTCGATTTATGTCATTCCGTATACTATCGCGCCCCCGAGACGGGGGCGCGGATTTCTTGCGCTTAAATCACGAACTGTGTTGATTGACAGAAATGACGGGTCTGTGCACTGATCCGACCGGTCTGTAGACGGCAAGACCGGGTCGCAGACGTGAAAGACTTGACCCATGGCACGGACCCCGAAAGCGTCAGCCACCGCAACAGGAGCAGAGCCGATCCTCCACCTGGCAGCGCGTGCGGAAGACGCGATGCACGACTTCCGCGAGAAGCGTGCCCGGCGCCGCGGACACCTCCCCACCGTCGTGCCCTATGCCGGTTATGGAGCACCGGGATGGGCGAGGGTGCTGTGTCGCGTGCTACTCACCAAGCCGACCGCAGGAAACGATCCGCGCTATAAGAAAATCCGTGGATGGCGCAGTTTCACGAGCGTGCCCGGCAAAAACATCGCGGTCACGATCGGGATCGGGGACCTCGAGCAGCGCGTCGACGCCGACCGCGGCGGTGTCGTCGACACCGTGCTCGAAGTCGACCTCACTCCGGGCTGGCACACCATCACCCTGCGTACCGACGAAACGGAGACGGTGGAGGCGACAGTCTTCATCGTGGATCCGGCGGTGACGGTTGGCATCATCTCCGACGTGGATGACACGGTGATGGTCACGGCACTCCCCCGCCCCCTCCTCGCCGCCTGGAACACCTTCGTGCTCGACGAGCATGCGCGGCGACCGGTGCCAGGAATGGCCGTACTGTACGAGCGACTGACGCGGTCGAATCCAGGCATCCCCGTCTTCTATCTCTCCACTGGCGCGTGGAATGTGGCACCGACCCTCACCCGTTTCCTGTCGCGCAATCTCTACCCGGCCGGTCCACTTCTGCTCACCGACTGGGGACCGACCCACGATCGCTGGTTCCGCAGCGGCCGAAACCACAAGGTCGACACGCTCAATAGGCTCTCGCGGGAGTTTCCGGATGTGCGCTGGTTGCTGGTCGGAGACGACGGGCAGCACGACGAAGAGATCTACGGGCAGTTCGCTGACAGCCATCCCCATAACGTCGAGGCCGTGGCGATCCGCCAACTCTCGAATAGCGAAGCGGTTCTTGCCGGGGGACGGAGCAAGTCCGAGGCCCACCCGAGCCGGTCGGCACCGTGGGTCTACGCTCCTGACGGAGCTGGCCTCGCCGAGAGGCTGGCCGATTCCGGCGTGTGCTAACCGCAACCTCCGTGTGTTGCTCCTCTGCGGTTAGACCGGAAAGACGACACCAGGTCTGGCGAGCGCCGCGTGGGGATCCGTCTCACCGGACCTGCCGGTGACAACCGTCGTGTGCTAGCGCCAGGCCGTCGGTCCCGCCGAACCTGCGCGGTAGCTGTCGATCGGCACCGCGCCTTTTCGCCAGGCCGAGAGGATCGGCGCAACGATACGCCAGCACTCCTCTACTGCGTCTGCCCGCACCGACAGCGTGGCGTCATCGGACAGGATACCGTGCAGCACCTCTCCGTAGGGCCCCAGTTCCCCTGCCGCGAACTGCACGGCAAGGCTGACCCGGTCGAGGGTGAATGGATCGTCTTCGCCGTTGATGTTGAGGTCGAGGTCGATACTGTCCGGGGTCAGCGAGATGGTGAGCCGCGCGGGCCCCGGGTTGCCGGTGAAGCCGAACGGCCTATGCGGCACGTCCTTGAAGGTCACGACGATCTGTTGGCGTTTGTCGGCGATGGCCTTTCCTGACCGCAGTCGGAACGGAACGCCCGCCCACCTCCAGTTCTCGATTCCGACAGTCACCTCCGCGAGCGTCTCGGTCTCGAGCTCCGGATGCACGCCGTCCTCTTTCACGTATGCGGGGAGTTTTCGCCCGTCGATCGTGCCGCCCGTATAGCGGGCACGGCGGCCGGCGGCCACCGGATCGCCCTTCCAGGCATGGGTGGCTCGCAGTACCTGGGCCATCGAACCGCGCAGGTCGTCGGCGTCGAGGCTCGACGGCGGCTCCATGGTGGCGAGCGCCATCACGAGAAGCAGGTGGCTCTGGATCATGTCGACGAGCGCACCGGCCTTGTCGTAGTATCCAGCGCGGCCTTCCAGGCCGAGGGTCTCGTCAAAGACGATGTCCACCCGCTCGATGTGCTCCGAACTCCAGACCTGCTCGAAGATGCGGTTGGCGAAACGGAGACCGAGCAGGTTGAGCACGGTCGACTTCCCGAGAAAGTGGTCGACCCGGTGAATGTGCTTCTCCGGCAGAAGCTTCACGAGCTGCCGGTTGAGCGACTGGGCGCTCCGCAGGTCGGTACCGAACGGCTTCTCCAGCCCGAACACTGTGCCCTTGGGCAACCTGACCTTCTCGAGTGCGGCGATCGAGCGAATCGTCACGTGTGGTGGCAGCGCGAAGTACAGCGCGGGCGTACCGGTAGCGGCAGCGAGGATGCGGGTGAGGTCGGCCGGGTTCGTCACGTCGGCCAGGAGGTAGACCGAATTCTTCGCCACTGTGTTTGACCGGGTGCTCGTGGATCCCCCCACGGCGAAGGATTCGACGACACGGGCACGCCACTCGGCGTCCGTCATCGGATCGGACCCCACGCCGATCAGTCGCAGGTCATAGCCCCGGGAGCTGCTGAGCAACTGGCCGAGCCCGGGGAGCAGCAACCTCCTGGTCAGATCCCCGCTCGCCCCGAGTATGACAATAGTTCCGATGTGGTCAGCCATCAGCACAGGCTACCTCTGCAAGACTGGCCAAATGGCTCTGCGCATCGAGGACTACGCCCTGATCGGCGACTGCCACACGGCCGGTCTGGTCGGGCGGGACGGCAGCATCGACTGGCTCTGCTTTCCCCGGTTCGACTCCCCGTCCACCTTCGGCGCCCTGCTGGGCACGAAGGACCACGGGCGGTGGCTGCTGGCTCCCGCGGGAGAAGTGCTGTCGACATCCCGACGGTATGAGGAGGACAGCTTCGTGCTCGTCACGCGATGGGTGACCGCGGACGGCGAGGTGGAGGTCACCGACTTCATGCCCCACGGCGACCGACGCGCGGATGTGATCCGCCGGGTCACCGGCATCCGGGGCACCGTGCCAATGATGATGGACCTGCGATTGCGATTCAACTATGCAGAGGCCCTCCCCTGGGTGCGCCAGGCACCGGACGAGCACGGTCCTGGGCTCGTGGCGGTCGCCGGCCCCGATGCCGTGATCATGCGTGGACCGGAGCTGCGAGCATCCGACCACACTCACGTTGCCGAATTCACGGTGGCCGCCGGGGAGACGATGGATGCCTCGATGACCTGGTACCCCTCGCACCGGCAGCCTCCCACCCCCATCGCGGTGGACGACCGCCTTGCCGAGACCATCCACTGGTGGCGGGACTGGGCATCCCATTGCATCGCCTCGCCCATTTATCACGACGAGGTGCACCGCTCGCTGCTCGTACTTCGGGCTCTCACCCACGAGGACACCGGCGGCATCGTCGCCGCTGCGACGACGAGCCTTCCCGAGTCTTTCGGCGGCAATCGCAACTGGGACTACCGCTACGTCTGGCTGCGGGATGCCTCCCTCACGCTGAACGTGCTGCTCGAACACGGATTTCGCGATGAGGCGAGTTCCTGGCGCGGCTGGTTGCTCCGCGCGGTGGCAGGCGACCCCGGTGACGTGCAGATCATGTACGGGCTGTCCGGTGAACGTCGCCTCACGGAGTGGGAGGTGGACAGCCTGCCCGGCTACGACGGAGCCTCCCCGGTGCGGGCCGGGAACGACGCCTGGCGGCAGTACCAGGGCGACATCTTCGGCGAGGTCATGATGGCCCTGCAATCGGCTCGCGAACTCGGCGTGGCCGAAGACGAATTCTCCTGGCCTCTGCAGCGCGCGCTCATGACCTACGTGGAGGAGAACTGGCGTCGCCCCGACAACGGCATCTGGGAGATCCGCGGTCCGCAGCGCGATTTCGTGTCATCCCGGGCCATGATCTGGGCGGCATTCGACTGTGCCGTGCGAGCGGTCACCGAGTTCGGACTTGATGGCCCGGTCGAGCGCTGGATCCACCTGCGCGAGGAGGTGCGCACCGAGATCGAATCGCGGGGATTCGACCATTCCCGCAACACCTACACCCAGTACTACGGCAGCACCGGTGTGGATGCCTCTCTGCTCCTGCTGTCCCAGATCGGCTATGTCGCCGCCGATGACCCGCGGATGCTCGGAACCGTCGCGGCCCTCGAGGAGGAACTGCTGCGCGACGGTCTGCTGATGCGATACCGGACGGAATCGGGAGTGGACGGACTACCCGCTGGCGAGCATCCGTTCCTCGCATGTTCGTTCTGGCTGGTCGAGCAGTATGCGCGCAGCGGACGGGAAGCCGATGCGCGCACCCTGATGGATCGCCTGGTGAGCTTCTGTAATGACCTCGGGTTGCTGAGCGAGGAGTACGACGTCGCCGGGTCACGCCAGGTCGGAAACGTTCCCCAGGCGCTCTCCCACCTCGCCCTCGTGCGCGCAGCCGATGCCATCGCGGCAGCGAGCAGCCGGCAGAACGTCTAGTTCTTCACTGCCAGGTGCTCCGCAAAGAACGCGTCGATCCGCTCCCACGCGTCCCCCGCCGCCTCGGGGTTCGGGCCTGCGCCGAGGATTCGCTTGAACAGGAATCGCAGCGCGGGCGGTCCGCTTTCTGCGTCGTTGAGGAACGAATGCCCCGCCCCGGGATACTCCTTCACGTCGTGCTCGATTCCCAGCCGGGTGAGGGAATCCTCGAGCTTCTGTGCGGCACCCTTCAGCGAACCGTCTGTGCCGCCGTAGCTGCCGACGATCGGGCAGGAACCCGCAAGCGACTCGTCGAGTTGCTTCGGCAGACGGCCATAGTTGACCGAGGCGGCACCGAAGCCCACGCGTGCGGCCGCGAGCGCGAAGCCGCCGCCCATGCAGAAACCGATGACGCCCACCCTGCCGGTGCAGTCTTCCCGGGCGATGAGCAGCTGCCGTGCCGACTCGATGTCGGCGAACGAGCGGCCGGTGCCGGCGCTGAGCTCGCGGAAGGTCTGGTTGAGACACTTGCGCGCCCCGCCCTCGGTGAAGAGGTCGGGCATTAGGGCGAGGTAACCGGCCCGTGCGAAACGCTCGGCCTGCCGGCGCATCACGTCGTTGATGCCAAAGGCCTCGTGCACGAGCACAACGCCCGGCCACGGTCCCTCCCCCGCGGGAACGACGAATTCACCGGTGAGTCCGGCGCTGGCGCCCGCGAGACCGGGGATGTCGATGGTTCGGGCTGCGCTGGTCTCTGGCACGAGGTCTCCTGGTTGCTACGAGGTTTTTCGATAGACGGATTGACGGCGGTCAGACCGGGGTCGCAGTCGTCATGGCACGCCGGTGAGACCTCTCTCATCTTGGCACGGGCTGGGTATCTCTCCCCGATAATAAGGGAATGCCACCCCGCCGCCCCATCACCGTGTCGGTTCGCGTGCGCATCCTCGCGACGATGCTGGTGGTCGCCGCGGCCGGGATGACGATCGCCGGCGGCACGGCGTTCCTGGTGCAGCGGGAGCGCGTGCTGGCACAGGTAGACCAGCGACTCGAGGACACCGCGAGTCGCCTGCGATCCATCGCGGCCGAGAAGGAGTATCCGAGCGTGCGCGAGCTGTTGACCGCCGCCATCCAGCAGATCACCCCCGACACAAATGAGGGGATTCTCGGCATCATCGACGGCAAGGCGGCGGTTGTTCCCGGCAGCCAGGTGGGCGTTTCGCTTCAGAAGGACACGGCCCTCATCACGCGGGTGAACAGCGAGACGAAACCGGGGGGCGTCGTGCTCGGCACAGACGTGGGCTCGCGCGGTGCCCTCCGCTATCTCGCGGTGCCAGTGAGAGCCGCCGGCGACAGCGCCACCGGTATCTACGTGGCCGCTTACAGTATCGACGCCGAACTCTGGCCGATTGCACAGGCCTTCCATACGTTCCTGCTGGTGGCCGCGGTCGCGCTGGCGGCGGTAGGCCTCGTCGGATGGTTCGTGGCCGGCCGCCTCCTGAGCCCGATCCGAATGCTGCGCGACACCGCACGACGCATCACGGGATCAGACCTGTTCGAGCGAATCCCGGTCGCCGGTGGTGACGACGTCTCCGAGCTCACGGTGACCGTCAACGAGATGCTTGACCGTCTTCAGACCTCGCTCGAGGGTCAACGGCAACTTCTCGACGACGTCGGCCATGAGCTCAAGACGCCCATCACGATCGTGCGCGGTCAACTCGAACTGCTGGAGGTTGACGACCCGTCGCAGGTTGCCGAGATCCGTGCCCTCGCCATCGACGAACTCGACCGCATGAGCCTTCTCGTCGCCGATATCTCGCTGTTGGCCTCTGTTCAGCGCCTCTCCGGAGTCGCCATCGAACCGACAGACGTGCGCAACCTCACCGAGACGGTGTATCGCAAGCTGTCCGCGATCCCGGGCAGGGACTGGAGGCTCATGGAGACCGCGGATGCCGTGGCAGAGCTCGACCCCGCCCGCATCACCCAGGCGTGGGTGCAGCTCGCCGCCAATGCCAATCGCCACGGGACACCCGGGCTCCCCATCGAGATCGGCAGCAGGGTCGTCGAAGACGTCGGAGAGGAATTCCTCGAGCTCTGGGTGACCGATTTCGGCCCGGGAATAACTCCCGAGGCGCACGAGCGCATCTTTGAGAGGTTCCGGCGCGAGGAGGAGGGGCGCGGCGAGAGCGGGGCGGGCCTCGGACTCGCGATCGTCACGACGATCGTCCACGCCCACCACGGGGTGGTTCGCCTGGAGAGCGCCCCTGCGATCGGATCCACCTTCACCCTGGAGCTGCCGCTTGGGCCCGCGTTCCCTCGAGACGAGTCGGGGAGGGACGAATGAGGAGGATCCTCATCGCCGAAGACGAGAAGCGGATCTCCTCCTTCATCGAGAAGGGACTCAAGGCTGCCGGTTACAGCTCCCACGTCGTGACCAACGGCGGCGACGCTCTCGACTTCGCATCGATTGGGTCGTTCGACCTCGTCGTGCTCGACATCGGACTCCCCGGGCTCGACGGATTTGAGGTGCTACGCCGACTTCGTGCGTCGGGCTCCGCTATTCCGGTCATCATCCTGACGGCCCGGGACTCGGGCGCCGATACCGTCGCCGGTCTCGAGAGCGGCGCCAACGACTACATGTCGAAGCCGTTCCGGTTCGACGAGTTGCTCGCCCGCATCCGACTGCGGGCGCAGGACGCCGTTCCCGCTGAGCGAACCGTGCTGTCGCACGGCGACCTCAGCCTCGACACCCGCACCCGACGCGCAACGATCGGGTCGCGAACCATCGACCTTTCCGCCCGGGAGTTCGGTCTCGCAGAGGAGTTCCTCCGGCATCCCGACCAGGTGCTCAGCCGGGAACAGTTGCTGAGCCGAGTGTGGGGCTTCGACTTCGATCCGGGCTCGAACGTCGTGGATGTGTATGTGCGTTACCTTCGCGCGAAATTCGGGCCGGAGCGAATAGAAACGGTGCGCGGGATGGGGTACCGCTTGAGGTAGCCCATCCCGCGCACCTGCCCGGGCGGGGTGTGCTGTCAGTGCAATATGCCGGTGTCGCCCGAATCGTCACCGGGGTCGCATCCGCCGAGGAACCACCGTCGCCGGCGCCCCCACCCATCGACGTGGAGCACGATTCACTGTATCCCGGACATCAATCCCCGGACCCGCCCTTGTCGTCAGCTGAACTGTCGTTTTCATCAATGTTGACAGGGGGCGCGGGGGCCACTGTCGTCGTGTTCGTCGGGTTCTCCAACTCATCACCGTGCGTCGGCGCACTCGGCGAGGGCCTGGCGGCATCCGTCGGTTCGATCGACTCGGCAGCGTCTGGGGACGCACTCGGCGAGGGGCTGGTGGCATCCGTCGGATCCTCCGACCCGTCACCGTCCGGGGACTCGCTCGGCGAAGGGCTGGTGGTGCCCGTCATCACCGGGGCGATCTTCTGCACCTCACCGGTGCGGTCCTCGATTGTGAAGGTGTGAGCGACCGCTGCTCCGGCCGAACCCAGTGCGAACACTCCGAGTGTAATTACACCCGTGAGCACGATTTTGCGCGAGATATTCATGGAAACTGCCTTCCCCTAATGCACTGATCGGAGCTGTGTCGAGTCCTTCGCGGCGCTGCGGCGGACGATCCGGGTACCGACGGTTATCCCGCCTCGTGACGAGTCTGGATTTCGGCCATGAGACCGATGGGAGAAATGGATGAGAAGCCTCTCATCTCGCCGGTTTACCATCGTGCCCCTCACGCCCGATGTGGATCCGGCAGTCTCGAACGGAATCGCCGAACAGAAAGCTCGTAATTACTGGCCTCACCGATGAGATTGCCCGCCACGCCCCCAAATTGGGGCACATTCTGTCTTGCCCCGCGAATCAGGGGCTGGTACGGTCATGCATATCGATCCGATGTCCCCCAAAAGACGGACAGACCGATACACAGTTCATGTACCCGGCATGAACCGTTCCTTACCCGAAAGGAACAGCCAGCAGATGAATGCTGCGCTTGCTGCCGCATCCGCGGCGACCGATGCGATTACCCTGCCACTAGTGCTCACTGTCTCGATTGCGACAGCCGCCCTCGTAGCCATCGCCGTTTTTGTGAGGCGCTCGCGCCGCACGGGACTGCTGACCGGAGTGACCGCGGCAGCAAGCGGAGCTTCTGCAGCTGGCATTCTCGCGAGCGCCCTGCTCGTGAGTGTCGCTCTCGGCGGATCCACCGTCGCCTCGGCTGATACTGGTGCCCCACGCCCGGTCGCTGGTGACCACTCTCTCATCGCCGTGTCGCCCGCCGTCGTTTCCCCCGCCGTCATCTCCCCCGCCGTCGTTTCCCCAGCTGTGGCGCCGCCGACCACCGACGACCTCAGCGGCCCACAGCTCCCCACCGAATAGACTTCCGCAATCCCTCGCTTGACGGACCTCCGAGGCCCCCGCGGATGAACGCGCTGGTGACCCTCCGCCTCCGGATACTCTTGTGGGATGCGACTGATGGCCTCGCTGCGCGCCTCATCACGCAGTCCCCTGCTCCAGGTGGTCAAGACCTCGGTCGCCGCCATCATCGCCTGGCTCATCTGCACGGTGACGCTCGGGCAACCGCTTCCGATCTTCGCGGCCATCGCGGCACTGCTCGTGGTGCAGCCGAGTGTGAACCAGTCCCTCGCCAAGGGGATCGAACGCAGTGTCGGCGTGATCTTCGGGGTCGTGCTGGCCTATGCCGCCGGCATCCTGTTCGGGCACTCGAGCTGGATCGTGCTCGGAATAATCGTCGTGTCGCTCCTGCTTGCCTGGGCGCTGCGTCTGTCGCCGGGTTCGGCCAATCAGATCCCGATCAGTGCCATGCTGGTAATTGCGATCGGTACCAACACTCCCGGGTATGCGTTCAACCGGGTGACCGAGACGGTGATCGGCGCGGTGGTCGGGTTGGCCGTGAATGCCGTCATCGTGCCGCCAGTGCTGCTCACTCCCGCCCACGACTCCGTTGTGCGTCTCGCCGAGAAAGTCGCCAGCACGCTGTCCTCCTTTGCGACCGCCCTCCGCACGCCGCAAACCGGCGTGCAACTGGCTGCAATTCTCGCGGCCGCACGCGAACTGCCCGGGCGACAAAACTCCGCGAGCGACGCACTGGTGCGGGCGGACGAATCCCTCATGCTCAATCCGCGTCGGGCACGCTACCGCGAGCGACTCGAGCACGATCGTGACCTGCTCGAATCGCTCGGTACCCTCGTGACTCGCGTCACGGGGATGGCCCGTGCCCTGCACGACAACTACAACACTCGGCTCGTCGACGACGCGTTCGTCGCACTGATCGCGCTAGAACTCGATCGTGCCGCTCACGACCTCCTCTTGCTGGCCCGCGACGCGCCGAGGGTCGAGCCTGCTCCGATCATCACAGAGCCGCCTGCACTCACCGCACCGCTGACGATCGCATCCCCCGATCCCGACAACTGGATTCTTGTCGGGTCGCTGCTCGAAGACCTGCGCCGGGTGCGCGAGGTCATCATCGGGGAGGATGCCGCATGAGCACCGCCACGCTCGAAAGCTACGCGCCATTCGAACTCATCACCGATGCCGATGCGCTCGGCCTTGCCACCACGACGGTGTCGAGCCCGCTCGGGACCTGCGTGGCAAAACATCCAGCGCGTCGCGCATCGACGCGTGCGACGCTGTTTCTTCACGGAGCCGCCGGATCGTGGACCACCTGGACCCCACTGCTGCAGGCTGCGGCCGCAGACCGCATCGACCTCGGCGACGTCGTGGTCTTCGACCTGCCGGGCTGGGGAGCGGCGACGCTCGCGGACACGACTGTCGATGATCCGGTATTCGCGATCTGTTCGCTCGTCAAGGACATGGCCGAAGAGCTCGGGTACACCGAGTGGGATCTTGTCGGCCACTCCCTCGGCGGGTTCATCGCCCTCCACATGGCCTCGATCTGGCCCCAGGCCGTGCTCTCGGTGGGGATGGTGTCGGGTACGACGTTCTCGATCATCAACTCCGTCGAGCATCCGGTGCGGCACTTTCGAGAGCTCCCGGGATTCACGATGCTCTGGCGGGTGATGCAGTTCCTCGCGGCGCTCGGCCCGGCCGGCCCGGCTCTGGTGCGCGGGATCGGCGCCATCGGGATTCTGCGCCCGGCCACCTTTCCACTCTTCCGACACTGGCGGGCTGTACCGCGGTCCCAAGGACGCGCCCTCGCTGCCGAGGTGCGTCCGCGATCCTTCGTCACGGCAGCGAGCGTGACCAAGGGTTACGATGCGGATGCGCACTGGACGCGGATCGAATGTCCGGTGCGTGCGACCAAAGGCGACCGGGACGTCTTCGTGACCCAGGACGACCTCAACCGCCTCGGGCGGCTCCTGCCGTCAAGCGTGCGTACGGTCATTCCGGATTGCGGTCATTTCGGGGCGGTCGAACGCCCGCGGGCGGTGCTGCAGGCGCTGGGTTACAGCCGGGCCTGAGGGACCGGATCAGTCGGCGAGCTCGAGCCAGGTGAGGCTGGCGAACTCGCCGTGGGTGAGGCCGAGGGACTCGGACAGTGCGGCGACCTGCGTGCGAAAGGCGTGAGAATCAATGCCCTCGCGCACGATCACGTCGACGCCGGCGGGGCTGAGCAAGGACTTCGCAAAACGGATGACCAGGATGTTCGAATCCTCCGTCGCGCCCACGACCGACCAGCGACTGGTTACGAAACTGAGGAGACCGGCGCCGCGCCAGACGAAGCTGTCGCCGCGGGCACCATCCAGGTGGAGCCGATCCACACCGACGATGGTCTTTTCGACGCCATGCGCGGTCCTGAAGGTGACCACGTCATCCAACACCAGTGGAGCTGCGGTCTTCAGATCGTACCTGAACCGCGGGCGGAGCCGATCGCCGCTGAGCCACATCGCAAAGTTCGTGGCGCCCACGCGCCAGGTGCCCGGTAGCAGCGCGGCGAGGGCGATGGCATCCGGAGCAAGTGGCATGACCTCCAACCTAGTTGCAGCGGCTGGGCGTACCGTTCAGGAATGCATGCCATCACTGTCCCCAGTCCCGGGGGTGCGGACGCTCTGGTCTACACCCACCTTCCCGATGTTGCCCCAGGCCACGGAGAGGTGCTGATCGAAGTCGCGGCCGCCGGCGTCAACCGTGCCGACATCAGTCAACGAGAGGGACTTTACCCGCCGCCTCCCGGCGCCTCCCCCCTGCCGGGCATGGAGGTCTCGGGCATCATCCGCTCGCTTGGCCCAGGGGTGCGCGACTGGGCGGTCGGTGACCGCGTGTGTGCACTGCTCCCCGGTGGGGGCTACGCATCCCTCGCCGTCGCCACGGCCGGTCAGCTCCTGCCCGTGCCGGACTCCCTCGACCTGGTGGAAGCCGCGGGCTTGCCCGAGGCGATCGCAACGGTCTGGTCGAACGTGTTCCTCACCGCGGGCCTTCGGGCGGGTGAGACGCTTCTCGTGCACGGAGGGTCGAGCGGGATCGGCACGATCGCCATCCAGCTGGCCCGGGCGTTCGGCTGCCTCGTCGCCGTGACCGCGGGATCTCCGGCGAAGCTCTCCGCGTGCGAACAACTGGGTGCAGAGATCCTGATCGACTACCGTCGGTCGGATTTCGCGGACGAGTTGTCTGCGGCGACCGACGACAGGGGCGTCGACGTGATCCTCGATTCGATCGGCGGCGCCTATCTCGACCGCAACCTACGTTCGCTCGCACCGCGGGGCCGACTGGTCAACATCGCGAATCTCAGCGGTGAGACCGGGACTCTCGACTTCGGACTTGTGATGCGACGATGGCTGTCGATCCACGGGTCGACCCTGCGTGCTCGTCCGGCCGCGGAGAAAGACGAGATCATCGCCAGCGTGCGGGAGAACGTCTGGCCTCTCGTGATGACCGGCCAGGTGGTGCCCGTGATCGACAGTCGCTTCGCCCTCGCGGACGCCGGTCGCGCACACCAGCGCCTGGAGTCATCCGAGCACATCGGCAAACTGTTGCTGTTACCGCAGGTCAACCCCGTGTGAGAAGCGCCTGCAGCGCATCGGCGAGGGCGATTGACCCTGCTTCCGCATCATCCGCCTCCACGTGCTCTTCCGGCGAGTGCGAGACACCCGTCGGGTTGCGCACGAAGAGCATCGCCGACTCGACCCGTGCGCTCATGACGCCGGCGTCATGTCCCGCCCCGGTGTCGAGAAGTGGAGACTCCGGCATGATGCGCGCAAGCCGATCGCGCAAACCGGCCGGGAAGTGAACTGTTCCGCTCAGTGACTCCTCGGTGACCTGTACCGTGCAGCCCTCCTCGGTGGCCATGCGCCCGGCCTCGGTCGCGATGCGCTCCACCACCGCTGCGGCGATCTCGTCCTGCGGATGCCGCACATCCAGCCAGAGATCGACGCTCGACGCGATCACGTTGGTGCCGCCTGGTATCGGGGTCAGTCGGCCGACCGTCGCGCGCGCATCCGGATAGGTAAGAGCAGCCTCACGCACTGCCACGACGATGCGAGCCGCAGTGACCATCGGATCGCGACGGTCGGCCATGAGCGTGCTTCCCGCGTGATTGCCCTGGCCGCCGATGGCGATGCGCCAGCGGCCGTGGCCGAGGATCGATCGCGCGATACCCACCGGTCGTGCAAGGTCTACGAGCCCCCTGCCCTGCTCGACGTGCAATTCGAGGAAGGTTCCCATGGCGGCGAGGGTGCCGTCATCCTGTCCGAAGAATCGAGGATCGAGTCCGCTCGCAGCGGCGACTTCGGCGAGAGTGTCGCCATCCTCATCCCGGAGGGAGCGGGCGCGGTCGGGGTCGATTGCCCCGGTGAGCAGGCGCGATCCGAGGCACGCCACGCCGAATCGGGAACCCTCCTCCTCGGGGAATACCGCGATCGCCAGTGGACGCCCCGGCGCGATGCCTCGCTCCCGCAGCCGGTCTACCGCCACGAGCGCCGAGCAGATGCCGAGGGGGCCGTCGAAGGATCCGCCTCCGGGCACCGAGTCGAGGTGGCTGCCGGTGACGACGCAGTCCCCCGCAGACATGTCGCCCATCGAAGCCCAGAGGATGCCGTTGGGGTCGGTGTGCACGTCGAGCCCGCGTCGTTCGGCGTGCGCGGTGAACCAGCCCGTGAGGTCGCGCTCGGCCGCCGAGAAGACCGGGCGGGAGTACCCGCCGCGCTGGCGGTCGCGCCCCACATCGGCGATCTCGGCGAGGAGTCCAGTGACCGTGTCAGTTTTGAGTGGCTCGGGCATGGACCCCACGATAGTGCGAGCCGTGCTCCTCTGCGCAAGTAGCATAAGCGGATGCCCCGAACCGCTGCCGCGCTGGCTCTCTCGAGCCACCCGGGGCCGAGCCTTGCGGTCACAGCGGTGTCGGTTGTGCTCGGCATCGCGGTGGGGCTTGATCCGCTCCACGTAGCGATCCTCGGCGTCGCGTTCCTCCTCGGACAGCTCTCGGTGGGTCTTTCGAACGACTGGATCGATGTCGAGCGGGATCGCGCGGTCGGACGCACCGACAAGCCGGTCGCGGCAGGACGGGTGAGCACGGGCACGGTGCGCGCGGCGTCGTTCGTTACGGCGGTGGCGGCGATCCTGCTCACCCTGCCGCTCGGCTGGCTCGCAACCCTCGCCCACACCATCTTCATCGTCTCCGCCTGGACCTACAACCTCGGTCTCAAGAACACCCCGGTCTCGGTGCTTCCCTACATCGTGAGCTTTGGACTGTTGCCTCTCATCGCCACGCTTGCGCGTCCCGTGCCCACCGCCGCCGCCGCTTGGGCGCTCGCTCTCGGCGCACTGCTCGGCATCGCGGCGCATTTCGCCAACGTGTTGCCAGACCTCGACGACGACGCCCGAACCGGCATCGCGGGGCTTCCGCATCGCCTCGGCCGCGCAGCATCCGGAGTCGTGATCTGGGCCTCTCTCGCCGCCGGAGGCGTCGTGGCCTTCCTGGGACCAGCGGGCGAGAAGACCGCACTGCAGTGGATCGGGGCGGCGCTCACCCTGGTGCTCGCGGTCGCCATCGCCACTGTGCTGCGTCGACCGCCGACCCGCCTGCTGTTCCAGCTGATCATCGCCGCCGCGCTGGTGAATGTGCTGCTGCTGTCGTTCAGCGGATCCCGACTGCTCGCCTGACTCCCGGCTGCTGCTCGAGGGTCAACTTCTCACCCTCACCGCGCCCGGGAACCTGCGAAGGTGACCCGTGACGACGGGGACCGCGCGAACGAGACGGCGTCGATCAGTCGGTGCT
>Ga0209512_1002898_pt1 | contig 17191 bp, 15 predicted proteins | sample frozenSSSSmetaG_FD_184142 | JGI IMG/M metagenome (GOLD analysis project Ga0209512, IMG submission 184142) | Glacier valley bacterial and archeal communities from Borup Fiord, Nunavut, Canada, to study Microbial Dark Matter (Phase II) -... | ecosystem: Environmental > Aquatic > Freshwater > Ice >... | reverse complement strand
AAGCACCCGATGGCCACCGCGACTTGGAGCACCTGCCAAGTGAGCACCGCGCCGCGTACCCACGTTCGGCCGCGGAGCACGGCGACAGCAAGATAACCGAGAAAGACCGCTGCGACGGCAGTGAGTACCGCGAGCGCGATTGCACTCGGCAGGGAAGCTGGCACGGCCGAGAATATCTCGATGACGAGATAGATCGTTGCGACCGACATCAGGAGGCTCTCGGCGAAGATAATGATGGCTAAGGCTCCTAGTGCGGGGTTTGCTTTCACGCCATTCACAGGGTCATCCCATACAAAACCATTGATTTGCACCTATCTGTATGAGAGTCTAGGGGAGGTTGATTTCCAGCTCCCAGTGTCGAGAGCGGATCCCAGAAAGATTCTTAAGCCCCGAGCTTTCCCCAGCCAATCTGGCTTGTCGGCGGTGAATCACCGCACCGCACTGAAGGAGTACCACATGGATTGGCGCGACAAAGCTGCCTGCCTCAAAGCAGACCCCGAGCTGTTCTTCCCGGTAGGGAACACCGGGCCTGCCGTCGACCAGATCGACAAGGCGAAGGCTGTCTGTGGTCGTTGCTCCGTGACTGAGATGTGCTTGCAATACGCGCTCGACACCTCACAGGACTCCGGCGTGTGGGGCGGCCTGAGCGAAGACGAGCGTCGCGCTCTCAAGCGCAGAGCGGCCCGGGCAAGGCGCGCTTCCTAACAACTAGCTCTTCTTCAGCCAGGTTAGTGGCACGTCGATCGTCACTTCGGTGCCGCTTCCGACGAGGGTGTGCCAGTCGATCATGCCACCCAGTTCGCCCTGAATAAGGGTGCGCACGATCTGGGTTCCGAGGCCCGATCCGACCTTGCCTTCGTCGAGGCCAACTCCGTTATCGCGCACCTTGACACTGAGTCTTTCATCGGTGCGCTTCGCGATGATCTCGACCGAACCATCCGCCTTGCCCGCAAGGCCGTGCTCGACGGCGTTCGTCACAAGTTCGGTTAATGCGAGGGCGAGGGGCGTCGCGTACTCGCTCGGGAGCACACCGAAACTGCCCGTGAACTTGGGATGCACAGTGGTGTTGTGACTCGACGCGACCTCGGCAATCAGCAGCAGCACGCGGTCGAAGACCACGTCGAAGTCGACATTTTGATTGAGCCCCTCGGAGAGGGTGTCGTGCACGACGGCGATCGCCGCGACCCGGCGCATGGCTTGGCCGAGGGCATCCCGCGCCACGTCGCTGTGTGTGCGCCGGGCTTGGATGCGCAGCAGTGACGCCACGGTCTGCAGGTTGTTCTTGACTCGGTGGTGAATCTCGCGGATGGTCGCATCCTTGGTGATGAGCTCGCGCTCCTGATGCCGCACCTCGGTTACGTCGCGGCACAGCACGATCGCGCCAACGCGCTCCCCGCGGTGGCGGATTGGGATCGCCCGGAGCGACACTGTCACCCCGCGCGCTTCGATGTCGGTGCGCCACGGTGCGCGTCCGGTCACGACGAGCGGCAGTGATTCGTCGACGACCGCCTGACCGGCGATGAGCGCTGTCGTGACCTCGGCGAGCGCCTCCCCCTCAAGCTCACTCGCGAAGCCGATTCGGTTAAACGCGGAGAGCGCGTTGGGGCTCGCAAAGGTGACAATCCCGTCGACATCGAGCCGAATGAGGCCGTCCGATGCGCGGGGCGCCGCCCGACGCGGGCTAGACGGTGCCGCCATATCGGGAAAGTCTCCCGCGGCGATCATCGCGAAGAGGTCGTTCGCGCACTCGTTGAAGGTGAGCTCTTGGCGGCTCGGGGTGCGCGCCTCACTCAGGTTGGTGTGCCGGGTAATGACGGCGATCGGAAACTCGGTCGTCTGCGCGCCGCTCGGGTTCAACCGCCTCAGCACCGGCACCGCGCGCACGCGAGTGGGGGTCTCCTCGTACCAGTCGGGCGTGGCGGTGTCGACGATGCGCGCGGTCGTGAAGGCTTCGGTGACTTGGCTTTTCCACTCGGGCTTGATCGCTTGGCCCACGAAGTCGCGGTAGAAGAGCGTCGCCGAACTCGATGGCCGCGCGTGCGCGACCGCGACGAAACTGCGGTCAGCACTCGGCACCCACAACACCATGTCGGCAAAGGCGAGGTCGGCGAGCAACTGCCAGTCGCCCACGAGCGAGTGCAACCACTCGATATCAGCTTCGCTCGAACGCCCTTGAGCCTGGACGAGATCGCTGAGGGTTGACACACTGCAAGGTTAGCCGGGCGCGGAGCACCGCCGAGCAGCGACCGCCGTCAGTGGTGGTGTGGCCGGCTGCGGTTCTCGGCGGGCATGGGAGCCTCCAGGCTCTGCAGAAAATTGACCTGCGTCTGGATGTCGCTCAGCAAGCTTCCGGCGAGGTCGCGACTGAGCCCGTTGCGCACCACGATCCGCTGCACCGTGACCGCGCCGAGGCTGTCGGGCAGGGGGTATGCGGGAACGAGCCAGCCGTGCATCCGCAGCCGGTCGGAGAGGTCGTAGAGGGTCCAGTGGCCCCGGTGGTTGTCCTTGAGCTTCCAGGCAAAGACCGGGATGTCTGAACCATCGCTGCACAACTCGAACGGCCCCATCGTAGCGATCGCGGCCGAGAGGTATTTCGCGACATTCCGCGACGCGGACTGCACTTGCCGGTAGCCCTCGAAGCCGAGCCGGAGGAAGAGGTAGTACTGCAAGAGCACTTGCGCACCGGGCCGCGAGAAGTTGAGCGCGAACGTGGGCATGTCGCCGCCGAGGTAGCTCACGCGGAAGATGAGGTCGTCGGGCAGGAGGTCTTCGGTGCGCCAGACCACCCAGCCGAGTCCAGGGTAGACGAGACCGTACTTGTGGCCCGAGGTGTTGATTGAGTGCACGCGCTCGAGCCGGAAGTCCCAGACCAACTCGGGCTGCAGGAAAGGGGCGACCATCGCTCCGGATGCGCCATCCACGTGAATCGGGATGTCGAGTCCCGTCTTGGCCTGCAGCGCGTCAAGCGCCGCGGCAATCTCTTCCACGGGTTCGTATACGCCCGTGTATGTGACTCCCAGGATCGCGACGACGCCGATCGTGTTCTCGTCGATGTACTCCGCGAGCTGGGCGCCCGCGAGCGCCGGGTATTGCTCGGAGACGGGAATGTAGCGCGGCTCGACGTCGAAGTAGTTGCAGAACTTCTCCCAGCACACCTGCACCGCGGCACTCATGACGAGGTTGGGTTTGGAGGCATCCTTGCCCGCGGCCTTGCGCGCGTGCTGCCAGCGGCGCTTGAGTGCGAGCCCACCAAGCATGCACGCTTCAGACGAGCCGATCGTCGAGGTACCGATGCTCTTCTCCGAGTCGGGCGAAGACCAGAGGTGGGCGAGCATCCGCCAGCAGCGGGTTTCGATCGCCGCGGTCTGCGGATACTCGTCCTTGTCGATCATGTTCTTGTCCGCGGTCTCGGCGTAGAGCCGGATCGACTGCTCGTCCATCCACGTGCCCACGAAGGTCGCGAGGTTGAGCCGCGCGTTGCCATCGAGCATCGACTCGTCGTGCACGATCTGGTACGCCGTCTCGGGGTGAGTCGGGCCATCCGGGATCACGAACCGGGGAAGCTCGGTCGCTTCGCCTGGGCGCGAGAACAGCGGGTTGAGCTCAACGGGCTCGGCGCTCTCTCGATGCTGTTTGAGGTGTCCGCTCTGTGCCATAGCCGTGCCCCTGCTTCTTCGAGGAGGTGCCGTCGCGACCGACTCGGCGTACGACGTACCGAAACCTTAGAGCGTGCCGTGCGTGCAGCGGAATAGCTCGGCGCGGTTCAGCCGCGGACCGGGGTGCAGCCGAACAGGCTCGCCGCCCTGAGGCCGCGCCGCGGCGCCCGAACACTCGCGGCTTGCGGCACCACTCGGGAGGCGACCATGTCGCGGATGGCGGCCCGCGCGGGCGAACGTGGCGCGGACTCGGTGAGCGTGCGCCCGCTCAACACCGCCCCGTCGAGCGCCGCGAGGTCGAATGGCACGAGCACGGGCGACTCGATGCCTCCGAACCGTGACAGCGTCTGCGTGACTTGGCCGTGTGGATTCATCCCGATCGCGGATGCCCGCACCCGGTTCATCACGACAGTGATCGAGTGCGTCGACGCCGCTTCGAGCACGTCAACGTGTGACCGCAAGAATCGTGCAAGCCCGACGGGATCGGCGGAACCGACGGCGAGGATGTGGTCTGCCGAGTGCACCCCCGTCACCGTCGCGGCGTTGCGTCTGGGTGCGTAGAGATCGCTCGAAATCTCTTCGTCGTTCTCGAGACTCGCTCCTACGTCAAGCACGGTGTATTCGACCCATTCGCGGCAACGCGCGATGCTCGTGGCAACCCGATCAGCGGAGAGCTCCGGCCACCGGCTCGGTCGCCCGATCCCGGTGAGCACCCAAAAGTCGCCGGTCGAGGACTGGTAGCGCTGGGAAATTCGCTCGAGCTCGTCTCGAGTAAGGCTGTCGGTCGCGGCGAGCCGACAGGCCGCGGCGAACCCGGGAGCCTCGTCGAGCATGCCGAGCGCGGGAGCGACCGATGCACCGTGCGTATCGAGGTCGGCCAGCGCGACGGTGTGTCCGAGTGCGGCAAGTTCTGCCGCAACCGTGATGGCGATCGTCGTGCGCCCCGGCGATCCGGCCGGTCCCCAGACAGCGATGACCGCCCCGCGCCCCGGCTTCGGTGCCGTGAGCGTTTCTGCGCGAGCCGCGAACTCGAGGGCTCGACTGAACATCGACTCAATCTCGGGCCACTTCGCCGACGCGTCAAGTGTTTCGTAGAGACCCAGTGTCGCGGCGTGCCGTCGGGCGGCTTCGCTGCCCACCAGCGCGACGATGCGTGTGCCGGAATCGTCGCTGATCGCGAGGACGCGGTCGGTGAGGTATCTCGGTTCCGCGGACGCGACAACGATCTCGGGTCGGTGAAGCGACACGGCGGATGCCAGTTCATGTCCGCTTGCGCACCGCGCGACGATCTGGTGGCCGTGCCGAACTGCCTCGCCCGCGAGACGATCCTCGAGGGTGACCGGCAGCGCGAGCGCGATGCTCACCACGTCAGCCTCCCACTTGAGCCGAGGCAGGCACGACCGAAATTGCGTCGGTGTTTGCGACCGCATCGAGCACCCGGGCGATGCGGTTACGCGGGACGAGCACCTCGAGCCCGCTCAATTGGGACCTGGATACGATCGAGTCCGAGGTCACGAGTCGCACGACAATTGCGCCACTGACGATTACCGCAGGAGGCCCGAATTGGTTGTTCTCGAGCTCGCGCGCTGCCCACACATCCACGACGGCCCCGGGTCGCACGGATGCCGCGAGCGGTCCCGCTGGCATCAACACGATGGATGCGAGTCGCAGCGAATCCGTACTCGACGTCGCCGAGGCAGGCAGTAGCTCGCCTGCGGCGATCGACCTCGTCACGATAACTCCGTCGGTCGGAATATCGCCGGGCGCGAGATACAAGTCCGCGGCCGAATCGAGGCGCACCTGCCGCATGTCGAGGTCGCGGGCATCAACGTGGTCCCCCGGCGCCAATGGATCTCGTGCGACGAAAACCTGCACGGTGTCGTCGGCAGCGGCGACGATGAGCACGACGCCAGCAACAGCCGCAATCACTAGCAGGAGGCCGATGGCCAGCCGTGGATCGAAGGCGATCGAACGCTTTCGGCTTCGCTGCTCTCGCACCAGGTTCATGGCGCTACCCTCCCAACTCGTCTTCCCGGTTTGCGACAACCGGAACCTGCGGCCCATCGTCGCGAGCGGCACGGGTAGAAGGTGCGAGTTATCCACACCCGTCCCACGGAGGTTTCGGCGCGCCGATAATCGAGGCATGACCGACCCACAACCGAGCGATGGACTTGGCCGATTTCTCACTCTGGCCGATACCGCGGAAATATTGAGCATCTCGGCGCGGCAGGCCTACTCTCTCGTGCGCTCGGGAGAGTTGCGGGCGATCAAGGTCGGTGCCGGGGGTGCGTGGCGTGTGGAGCGCGCTGAACTGGAGTCGTACATCGCTGCGATGTATGAAGAGACCCGGCGAATGAGCTTGTGGCATCAGTCCGAGTTCGCCAATGTGGCGGAGTTCTCACTCGGTGAGCCGCACACTCGCTGACCGTGGACGCGGCAGACGCGACGCCTCTCGGCTACATGCGAATCATTTGCAGCACAGCTAAGGGCACCATACGCAACTCCCGCACCTCGGAATCCCGACGCACGTGGCCCGGTTCGTGAAGCGCGACATCGACGTGATCACGGCCTACGCGATCGATCGTTCCGTGAAGCGCCCCCGTCGTGAGAACGAGATCCACAGCGCGGCGCCGACGGCACAGATCTCGCAGCACGAACGCCAGGCTCAGCCGTGCGGACAACGGAGGTGGCGCCGCCTGCGCCGCAGGTGCGGCCAAGCTCACCGCGACCTGCGCATGAGTAAGCGTGACCCCGGCGAGTGAGGCGATGGGAACAATGCACTGCACGTGTCGCGCCGAGTCATCGATGACATCCGCGGAAAACCAATCCCGGCCGCAACTCACGACACGAAGGGTGAGCTTCAGTCCCGACGTGAGCGTGACGCCACAACGGCGCGAGATCTGATCCTCTGGTGCGTCACCGAGGGCAGCGATCCGGTCTCGGACAGACAGCCGACCCAATCGCAGACGCTCCTCCTCGGCCTCGAGGTCGAGCTCCTCCGCGGTGAGCTCCTGCTCGAGCTGGCTTTCGAGATCCTCGAACAGCTTGTCCCAGCGCATGGGCCGACGCTAAGTGACGACGGCACCACATGGGCGGGTTATCCACAATTGACAATTAGTCATAGACAATCGGGTCTGTGAGTGGTTTAGTAACTTCTACCCCCATTGGGGGGTGATGCGAAACCTCTTCCGAAACCGAGGTGGCACGATGATCCGAGCGATACCTGCGAACCAACCCGCGGCCGTCGTGCACACAACCACGAACACTCAACGCGAGACGATGCCATCAAAGGTCATCCGCGCTCGATTCTTGCCCGACGAGTACTTTGGGCACCAACCCAGTTCAACCGCGAGTCTGCCCGATCCGCGCCCACTCATCGAGAATCTCACGCGCTGCGTGGTTGAGATTCTGGCCGGTGCACGCGATTTGGACCAAATCTCTCGATGGGTTTCAGACGACGTGTATCGACACCTGCTCAAGCGCGTCGTGCTGTCCACCCGCGCGCGCCGGGCGAAAGGCCAGAAGGTCACCCGACCGACGTTCAGCGTCGGCTCGACGACCGTGTGTGAGCCGCGGGATGGCGTCGTCGAGGCCGTCGTGATCGTACGCGGCCGCGCGCGCACGCGGGCCGTGGCGCTCCGACTTGAAGGGCTCGATTCGCGCTGGCGCGCGACCGCGATCAACGTGCTGTGACGCGGGCAGGGCTCGTCGCGATTGGTCGCGGCGCCCAGATGCTCGCGTGACAACAACTGCTCACGCCGCGAGAAAAGAAGTGGCGGAGGAAACCGCTCCGCGTTTTCCTTCTAGCCGCCGTTCTTTTCTCGCGCCCTCCGCTCCGCACGATTCATCGGCGGGGCCTCGGCTGACGTCGGCTGGCCGAATGCTCCGCGCGCCGCGGGCGCCTGCTGCTGCGCGGCGGCTTGCTGCGCTCGCGCGGTCGCGGCGCGCTCCACTTGGCCGCGCTGGTCGCGCACCTCGACTTGGCCCGAGGCATCCTCGCTCGGAGCGGAGTAGCTCAGCCGGTTGGCCGGCGCACCGCTCTGGCCGAGACCGGGAGCTTGCACTCCCGCGACGCCTTGCGTTCCGGAGACCTCGACCTCGAGGTTGAACAGGAAGCCGACCGACTCCTCCCGGATCGAGCCCATCATCGACTGATAGAGCGCGAATCCCTCGCGCTGGTACTCGACGAGCGGGTCGCGCTGGGCCATCGCGCGAAGCCCAATGCCGTCTTTGAGGTAGTCCATCTCGTACAGGTGATCGCGCCAGCGGCGGTCGATCACCGAGAGCACGACGCGACGCTCGAGCTCGCGCGTCGCCGCCTCGCCGAGCTGGTCCTCGCGACGCTTATACGCGTACTTCGCGTCGGAGAGGATCTCCTTGGTGAGAAACTGCGTGGTGACCTTCCCGCGCGTTCCCGCTTCAGTGAGCACCTCATCCACCGTCAGCGAGATCGGGTACAGAGTGCGCAACTCGGTCCACAGCGCGTCGAAGTCCCAGTCGTCGGAATGGCCCTCGCCGGTCTGCACGTCGATCACCTCGGTGATCACGTCGGTCAAGAACTTGTCGACGCGATCCCGCAGGTCGTCGCCCTCGAGAATGTGCCTGCGGTCGCTGTAGATCGCCTCGCGCTGGCGGTTGAGCACGTCGTCGTACTTGAGCACGTTCTTGCGGATCTCGGCGTTACGCGCCTCGACCTGGGACTGCGCGCTGCGGATGGCGCGGCTCACGACCTTCGACTCGATCGCGAGGTCATCGGGCATGTTCGTGCGCCCCATGAGCGCCTCGGCTGCGCCGCTGTTGAAGAGCCGCATGAGGTCATCCTGAAGCGACAGGTAGAAGCGGCTCTCGCCCGGGTCACCCTGGCGACCGGAGCGCCCGCGAAGCTGGTTGTCGATGCGGCGCGACTCGTGGCGCTCGGTGCCGAGCACGTAGAGGCCACCCACCTCGATGACCTTCGCCGCCTCGGTTTCGACCTCGGCCTTGACCGACTGGTACACCGAGTCCCACTCGGCCTCGTACTCGTCGGGAGTCTCGATCGGGCTAAGTCCCTTGCCGTTCATGTGTGCGACCGCGAGGAACTCGGCGTTGCCCCCGAGCATGACGTCGGTGCCACGACCTGCCATGTTGGTCGCGACGGTGACGGCGCCGAGGCGTCCGGCTTGAGCGACGATCGCGGCTTCGCGTGCGTGGTTCTTGGCGTTAAGCACTTCGTGCCGAACACCCTTCTTGGCGAGCATCTTCGAGAGCAGTTCGCTCTTCTCGACGCTCGTCGTGCCCACGAGCACCGGCTGGCCGTTCGCGTGCCGCTGCGTGATGTCCTCGACGACCTGTTCGAACTTGGACTGCTCGTTCTTGTAGACGAGGTCTGACTGGTCCTTGCGCAGCATGGGCTTGTTGGTCGGGATCGGTACGACGCCGAGCTTGTACGTGCTCATGAATTCGGCTGCTTCGGTCTCAGCCGTACCGGTCATGCCCGAGAGCTTCTTGTAGAGGCGGAAATAATTCTGCAGGGTCACGGTCGCGAGGGTCTGATTCTCGGCCTTGACCGCGACACCTTCCTTCGCCTCGATCGCCTGATGAATGCCTTCGTTGTAGCGACGACCCATGAGAATGCGGCCGGTGTGCTCGTCGACGATGAGCACCTCGCCGTTCATTACGACGTAGTCCTTGTCTTTCTTGAACAGGGCGCGGGCTTTGATCGAGTTGTTGAGGAACGAGATCAGTGGCGTGTTCGCCGACTCGTAGAGGTTGTCGATGCCGAGGTAGTCCTCGACCTTCTCGATGCCGGGCTCGAGCACACCGACAGTGCGCTTCTTCTCGTCCACCTCGTAATCGACCTCGGCGATGAGCTTGGTCGCGATGCCCGCAAACTCGGTGAACCACCGGTTGGCTTCACCCGAGGCTGGGCCGGAAATGATCAGCGGCGTGCGTGCCTCGTCGATGAGGATCGAGTCGACCTCGTCGACGACCGCGTAGTAGTGACCACGCTGCACCATGTCTTGGGCTTGCCACGCCATGTTGTCGCGCAAATAGTCGAACCCGAACTCGTTATTCGTGCCGTACGTGATGTCGCTCGCATACTGCTCGCGACGCTCTTCCGGGGTCTGGCCGGAGAGGATTACGCCCGTTGTCATTCCGAGCGCACGGAAGATACGGCCCATGAGTTCGGACTGGTAGCTCGCGAGGTAGTCGTTGACCGTGACGACGTGAACGCCGCGCGCCGGGATGGCGTTGAGGTAAGCCGCGAGGGTCGCGACGAGGGTCTTGCCCTCCCCCGTCTTCATTTCTGCGATGTTGCCCAAGTGCAGCGCAGCGCCACCCATGACCTGCACGTCGAAGTGGCGCATCCCGAGCGTGCGCTTGGCGGCCTCCCGCACGGCCGCGAATGCTTCGGGCAGGAGGTCTTCGAGCGACTCGCCCTTGGCGTAGCGCTCCCTGAACTCGACTGTCTCGTGCTTGAGATCCTCGTCGCTCAGCGACGTGAAATCGTCTTCGAGGTGATTGACCGCGTCCGCATAGCTCTTGAGGCGTCGCAGGATGCGACCTTCGCCCACTCGCAGTGCGCGTTCGAGAACGTTTGCCACCGATTGCTCCTTCTGATGCCAAGATGCCCCGGCTCGACGGCACGCCGAACTACGGTGTTACCGAGTTGTAATCGTAGCAAGCCGCGGCTGAGAACCGCGTGTTGGCGCCTTAGCCGCGGCGCTCTTTCCCCGCCCCCACCAGCTCACCGGCCTCTTCGAGGGCGATCACTCCGTAGTCCCATCCTTTGCGACGGTAGACGACACTGGGCCGGTCGGTCGTCGCATCGATAAACAGGAAGAAGTCGTGTCCGACGAGTTCCATGTGGTCGAGGGCCTCCTCGACGGTCATGTGTGAACTCGGGAAGACCTTCTGGCGGATCACCACCGGGGTGTACTCGGCTTCATTCGTGTCGGAGCTCGATTGCACGGGGATCTCGCCCGTGCGCACGAGGGCGAGCACGTCGGGGGTCACCGGGGTGACGCCCACAGCGCTGAAACCGTCGGCGGCCACCTCGTGAAGAGATACCGGCCGGTGGTTTCCGCGATGTACCTTCTTGCGGTCCTTGGATTGGCGGATGCGCTCGGTGAGCTTGGCCATCGCGAGGTCGAAGGCGACGTACTTGTCTGAGCCCGCCGACTCCGCGCGGACCAGTGGGCCGGGTCCGATGAGAGTCAGCTCGACCCGATCCTCGCCGTTCGAGCCTCGCGTTTCGTGGTGGCGGGAAACCTTGATTTCGAAGGCAATCGCGCGCTCCGCGAGATGGTCGATCTTCTCGGCCTTCTCCGTCGCATATTCGCGAAAGCGATCGGTGACCCCTAGGTTGCGTCCGGTTATGGTGATGTCCACGGCGACCTCCTGCTGAAATGGAGCCCATTCGCCGGGGGAAGCCAGGCGAATCACTGCGCCCCTTTTTGCCCACCGTAGTCCTCGTTGCCGTCGTTGTCACGAATAGCCAGCAACCTCGGAGTGAATGCGATGGTTGCCGCCCCGACGACCTCGCCGTGCGCCGCGCGAACCGCCCTCACGGCCTCCGTGATGGTCGCCCCCGAGGTCAGAATGTCGTCGACAACGATGAACTGTCGGCCGCTGAGGTCGCCTCGCGCGACGAACGCCCCCACGAGGTTTCGGGACCGTTCTGCGCGACCGAGTGACTTTTGAACCGCACGTGATCGCGTCGATCGAAGTATTCGGCGCGGCCGGAATCCGGCGCGCACGACCACAAGCCGCACGGGGTCATATCCCCGCCGGCGCCAGGCGGCCGCGCTCGTCGGCACTAGAGCGAGCTCAATGCGGTCCACCCGCGTGCAGCGCGTTGCAGCCGAGATCGCGGCATCGAGCGACCGGGCGAACGGCGCGGCGAGCGCACCCGCGATATCGATCCGGCCGTGTTGCTTGAACGCGATGATCGCTCCCCGCACAACCGCTCCGTATTCCAGCGCGCTGTGTACCTCCACATCCCCCACCCGACGGACGGTCGGTGCCCCCGCGAGGGCCCCGCGACACGACGAGCAGAGCGATCGATCCTCCGCACCGCATCCCGCGCACTGCACGGGAGAAACGACCGCCCACGCGTCGAGGATCGCGTCGCGAAACATGCGACCACTCTGGGATCCCCGCGGCGTGAGTGTCGACCGCTGAGCTGACCCGGTGGAGAACGCTACTGTTTGGTGCCGAGGAAGGAGGCGCTCAGCCCGGTAGCGACCCAGCCCGCGCTTCCCTGCGGGCGCCAAATCTCGCCGGAGGAGCGCAACACGCGCAAGCCGTCTGTGCCCCCATTGCCGCCCGTGAGCGCGACCGCGTCTGGCAGTTGGCCCAAGGGTGCGCTCGGACCGCCGACCTGGAAAACCGTAACGTCTGCGCCGTCTGAGCCCGTCGAGATCGACGCAACCGTGCGGTCATCCACCCACGCGGCGCTGATCGGCTGGCCCGACGGGGCCGACAGCGTCAGCGGGTCTCCGAGTCGTATCGGCAGGTTGGCCGCGCCGCGAATAACACCCGCGATCCGAAGCTCCGGGCCGTTCGCTGTGGAGAGGTAGAGCAGCATCCGAGTGCCATCGCGAGACAGAGCCATGGATACGATGCGTGCGCCCGTCGAGAGCCCAGACTGCACGGGGTGCTCAGTGCCATCGAAGTCGAAGGTCGTGAGCGAGGCGGCACTATCGGCTCGGGCAGACCACAGGTATCGGAACGGATCGATCGTGGGCACGGCGAGGCCGGCGCGCGAGTCGAGCGCGCGACCGGGACCGCTTGCCGCCGCGCCTGCGACGAACGCGGCCCCATCTGAACCGAGAAACGCCGCATACTGATGGTCGCCGGACAGGGTCGCGGCGGTCGCGCCCGCGGCCGTGACAATCGTGCTGACGCGATCGATCGGCGTTAACCCGGTTTCGGCCGCGAAGCCGAACTCAGTCTTGGTGCCGACAAGCACGGCGCTCTCGACAGCAGGGTTGACAATTGCGCCCGGGTTCGATGGCCCGGGTGTTTGAAGCGCGATCCCGCCGACAGTCATGTCGACGGTCGATACCCCGAGGGTCGGCGCAAGCGTCGCGAGGAACTGTTGACGCATCCGATCGCGATCCTGTGGGCTCGCCGCGAGCGCCTCTTTGCTGAGGTCAACGGTTGCGGTGCCCGCCGAGATTTGGATCGTGCGTGACCCGAGGGCAGTTGCTACGGGAAATGACGTCGACACAACACCCTGCTGCAGCCAGGCCGCCGGCCCTGCGAGCAGGGCTCGAGCAATGCGCACCGACACCGTCGCGCGCGACGGGAACCACCGAACATCCGGAATCAGGTAGCTGAAGCTCGGGTCAAAGTAAAACAGCGCTTGCTCGGTGAATCCCACCTTGAAGCTCGACTGCGACAGCACGATTCCATCAGCGGCCTTATTGATGCGCCACTCCCCGCTCTCTTTCATGAAGCCGAACTGAAGAGACTGGGTCGCGGCGTCTTGCTCGATGTAGCGACCGGTCTCGTCCACGTAGGCCTTACTCGTGACGGAGTAGTCGAGCATGTTGGCCGCGGAGCCGGGAGTTGTGACCGCGGCCGTCGTGCGGATCAGTGCGCTCGCGTCGGGATTCCACTTGCCAGCGAGGTCGGTCGACAAGAATTCCCGCGCGATCGCGTAGTCATTTTGCGGCCCGCGGACGGCCTGCATGAAGTCGGCGAGAATTTGTTCCTTCGTGGCTCCGGGCTGCGGGCCCGACGGGAGCACGACAAACTCGGGGTTGAGCTGCGTGCCGATAACCGGGCCGGTCTGTACTGAGCCCGAGGTCGGAATGCCGACGCACCCCGCAAGCGCGACAACCACCGCGACCGCGATTGCGGCGGCTGTTCTGCGGCGACGAGACTCACTCATCGAGCACATCCAGAACCGCGGCGTCTGCCGGAGGCAGATCCAGTGGTGACGACGTGAGAGTGGCGCCACGAAGACGCGGGATCGTGAGGCGGAAGCATGATCCTTGACCCGGGGCCGACCAGACCTCGAGCCAGCCGCCGTGCAAGGCCGCATCCTCGAGCGAGATCGCCAGGCCGAGTCCCGTGCCGCCCGTTGTGCGTTGGCGAGACGGGTCGGCCCGCCAAAACCGGTCGAACACTCGGTCCATTGCGGCAGCAGACATCCCGACTCCATAGTCACGGACCGCGATCGCGACGGCCCGCTCATCGCTATCGACCCAGATGACGATCGGTTTGCCTTCGCCATGGTCGATCGCGTTGCCCAGCAGGTTCTGCAAGATTCGCCGAATGCGACGCAAGTCGACCTCGGCCTCGAAGTACCCACCGGGCGCGACGAGTCGCAAATCGGAGCCCTTCGACTCGGCAAGCGTCGCGACGCTCTCGATCGCGTCCTCGACGAGTCGCACGAGGTTCGTCGGTTCGGTCTCCATGTCGACCGCACCGGCGTCGTAGCGGCTCATCTCGAGCAGGTCAGCAAGCAAGAGTTCGAACCGTTCGACCTGAGTGTGCAGCAGTTCTGCGGTGCGCGCCGTCTCGGGCGGGAACGTCTCGCGTTGGTCGAATAACACATCACCCGCAAGGCGAATCGTCGTCAGCGGTGTGCGCAGTTCGTGCGAGACATCGGAGACAAATCGTTGTTGCACTTGCGAGAGCGCGGCCAACCGGGTGATCTGGTTTTGCAGGCTCGCGGCCATGCCGTTGAACGACCTCGCGAGGGTGGCAATGACGTCGTCCCCCTTGACCGGGATGCGCACCTCGAGTTGGCCTGCGGCGAGCTTCTCGCTCGTCTCGGCGGCGAGTTGAACCGGGCCGACCACGAGCCTCACCACGACGTATGTGACCGCGCCGATCAGCAAGATGAGTGCGAGCCCACCCAGCACAAGAGTCTGCTGCACGAAGCCGAGGGTTGCTTGCGAATCCTTGATGTCGTACACGAGGTAAAGCTCGTACGATGCTCCGCGAATGTTGAGGGTTGAACCCACCACTAGGCCCGGCTCAATCGACCCGTCGGCCTGAGGGAGAGAGACCGATTGCCAGTGCGTCCGTGGCTCGCTCGAGGTCTGCACCGCGGTGCGAAGCGCACCGGTGATGACCTTGTCGGTCTCCGGCCCCGACTGAATTCCTGGCGTCGTAATCTGGCCCTTTTGCCCGGGGGTAAGCAGAATCGCGAATGCGGTGCCCGGGTTCGACGCGGCGCTCAGAATCGCGTCGGCGGCATCCCTCATGGTCACGTCAAGGTCTTCGGTTTCCGGTCGCTCGCCGGCCGCGTCGAAGACCGCTTGCGCAGCGATCGTCGCGTTGGATGCGGTACTCGTGAGCTGTTCGCGCCGCGCGTCAAAGAGATTCGAACCCACGCTAAACGACATGTAGCCACCGATGATCGCGACTGCCAACCCCGAGAGGAGCACGGTGATTGCGACGGTGCGCAGTTGCAGCGAGGTCGACCAGAGCTGAGCGAGCCGGTCGAACCATGCGCGCACGTCGAAGTCGCGCATAGTTCTAGCTGGGGCTGCCGGCTCGATAGCCGACGCCGCGCACCGTCATCACAATGCGCGGGTTGTCTGGATCATCCTCGACCTTGGCTCGAAGTCGCTGAACGTGCACGTTAACCAGTCGAGTGTCGGCCTTGTAGTGGTATCCCCACACTTGCTCGAGGAGCATCTCGCGGGTGAAGACCTGTTGCGGCTTAAGGGCGAGTGCGAGCAGCAACTCGAACTCCAGGGGCGTGAGCGAGATCTTCGCCGTGCCGCGGCGAACCTCGTGGCCCGCGACATCCAGAATCAGATCGCCCACTTGAAGACTCCCCGAGGCGGACTCGCTTGCCGGTCGCAACCGGGTGCGGATGCGCGCCACGAGTTCCTTGGGATTGAACGGCTTGACGACATAATCATCTGCTCCGCTCTCGAGCCCTTTCACCACATCAGTCGTATCGCTCTTGGCTGTGAGCATGATGATCGGAACCCCGGACTCCTCTCGGATGCGGGCGCAGACTTCGATGCCGTTCAGGCCGGGCAGCATGAGATCCAGGAGCACGAGGTCGGGACGCACCGATCGGAATGCCTCGACCGCGGCCGCTCCGTCGTCGCAGAACGACGGCTCGAACCCTTCGGTTCGCAACACGATTCCGATCATCTCCGCCAGAGCGGTGTCGTCATCGACTACAAGAATTCGCGCGTTCACATGCCCTCGCAACTGCCTCGGCTTCTCGAACACGGGTGTCAAGGAGCTTTCGCATAAGAGTAGTCGAGTGTGAAAGCATGATCACGACACGCGTTCGGGATCGACCTCGATGTGCTGAAGAAAGGCCGGCAGTGACCGACAGTTCGTCATGGCAACCACCCACACCCTACGGCCCGCCGGTTTCCCGCCAGAATCGTCAGTTCGCCGCCCCGGCCGGCACCCCCGGATGGACGCCCCCACCTAGGCCAGGGCTAATTCCCCTGCGACCGCTGACCTTGGGCACCCTGTTGTCTGCGGCATTTCAGGTGCTGCGGCGCAATCCGCGCCCAACCTTCGGCTTCGCCCTGCTCGTCAACGGGGGCATCACACTTCTCACCCTGATCGTCGTCGGTGCTGTGACGTTCTTCGCGGTATCGAGAACCCTCAACGCCACCGAGGCGGATGCCGCGACCCTCGGTGCGGGATCGGTAGCCCTGATCATCCTCTCCGGACTCATTCCCGTCGCTCTGTCGATCGTTGCCTCGGCAGTCGTGCAGGGCGTGATCTCGCTCGAGGTGGCGCGGGCCACGCTCGGCGAGAAGCTGAAACTTTCCGGGCTCTGGCGCGCGGCACGCGGTCGCATCGGTGCTCTGATCGGCTGGACGCTGCTCATCACCGGCGCCGTCATCGTTGCGCTCACGGTGGTGTCGGTCGTGATCGCCCTGATCATCGCGTTCGGGGGCACCGCAGGAATCGTGATCGGCGTCCTGCTCGGGGTGGTGTTTGTTACCGGTGCGATTGTCGCCTCGGTGTGGCTGAGCACGCGTTTGTCGCTCGTACCGAGCGTGCTGATGCTCGAACGATTGCCGCTGCGAGCGGCAGTCGTGCGCTCCTGGTCGCTCACCACCGGCTACTTCTGGAAGACGCTCGGAATTCAGCTACTGGTGGTGGTCATCGTGCAGACTGTCGCCGGCATCATCAGCGCCCCTCTTCAGCTCATCCTCGGATTCGCGAGTGCCCTGTTCAACCCCGCGTCAGACCAGACCGCATTCGCGGTGGGCATCGCGGTCGTCTATGTGCTCACCATCGCGGTTTCCATCGTGTTCGGTGCCATCGCACAAGTCGTTCAAGCCTCGACAGCGGCACTCATCTACATCGATCTTCGAATGCGCAAAGAAGGCCTCGACCTCCAGCTCAGCCACTTCGTCGAAGCTCGCGGGGCCGGTGACCCGACCGTACCCGACCCATACTTCGTTGGCCCAACTGCACCGCTGGGCACCGGCACTGGCAGCACTTCGCTCGGTGACGGACCCGCGTGGTCATGAGCGGGATGATTGCCGCCGACGTTCCGGTAGACCCGACGGCTCCCATCGCGAGTCAGTGGCTTATCGCGGAGT
>Ga0209512_1002896_pt1 | contig 17201 bp, 19 predicted proteins | sample frozenSSSSmetaG_FD_184142 | JGI IMG/M metagenome (GOLD analysis project Ga0209512, IMG submission 184142) | Glacier valley bacterial and archeal communities from Borup Fiord, Nunavut, Canada, to study Microbial Dark Matter (Phase II) -... | ecosystem: Environmental > Aquatic > Freshwater > Ice >... | reverse complement strand
TTGAGTTATTGGTTATCAACCACGATTGCAGGCTGAGTCAGACGGCAATCATTGATAGGCTTGTGATGGAACAATCATCGCAGAAAATTCCAATTGCATGTCTTGTTGTTAAAGATGCAACGCTTCAGTTTTCGGAGGTGCTTGATTTTGGCGTAGGATACTGTAATTGCGATATTATAGTCCGGATGGACTGTGACGATATCGCAGAGCCTAATCTGGTAACTAAGCTGGTTGAGTTTTTAATGGCCAATAAGGATTTTGACGTGTGCGGAGTGCAGGTTCAGTTTTTCGGGGCCAAGGAGATGGTGACCTCTCACCCACCGGTTATAACCAGACAAAGTGCATTTGCAATGCCCGGCACCTGGTTTATCAATCATCCCGGAGTGGCAATCAGAAAATCGGCTCTGCTTAATGTTGGCGGATACGGAAAAACAAATACCGGATTTGCTGAGGACTACCACCTTTGGTGTGAAATATTAAAAGCAGGTGGCATAATTGCCAATCTTCCGGATGTGTTGCTGAATTACCGGTGTTACCAAAAAGTATGGCGCTATCCAGAAGGATATGCAGAATTTCTTCAAAAGGAGAAAGCAGTGTTAAAAGGCCAATAAGCCAATTTGCTGATGTTTCGGTGTGTTGACGTGATAATCAGCACATCGGCATTACAATTTAAAAAGCCAGGATATGCTAAGTAGTTTTGAAAGAGTGGGAAGTAATAGTCTGGTGGAGCTTCGGGCGTTACTGGTAAAAACCAATGGCCTTTATGATTCTTCTGAAATTGAGGACACAGATAAGATAAAGCTATTGGATAAGATTGGAGAGCTCGAAAATAAGATCCGTGCAGAGGTGTATAAGGAGCGGGTATTAAATGGCGAAGAATAAAATAAATTCAGGTAATGGCACGGTTGAAGATGGAGGTGATGAATATTACGGCAGACCAGATTAAGGAGATGGTGGCTACGATGGATTGCAAATCGTTGCCATCTGAAATGGTTGAATACCTGGGATATATGGAGAAAGCAAGGGACTGGCATTATAAGATGAAAAGCCGCCTCTATGTGGTTCGTCACCTGCAAAAGGAGTATTACGCGAAAAATGAGGAGGAGCTGAGTGATTACCTGGCACGTCAGATCTACGACAACGCGATGAATTATTATTACGCAGACCGTACCATCCGAAAAGACAGCTGGAGAAATATGCTCGCTGAAAAGTATTTAGTATCTGCCCAATTGTGTTTTGACAATAGTGATTACGAAGGGAACCGGAAATGCCTTGAGGCGGTTGAACGTGTAATGCGATTAAATGAGAAAGATGATGAAGGGGTGGATCCAAAGTTACTCGACCGGAGAACCTTTGTGTATGTCGTTTCGGGTAAGGATTTGGGAGTCCCGGAAGTTGATCGGAATGAACTGGCGAAACTGATTGACACGTATGATATCAAAGAGTCAATGAAGGTGAAGGTAAAAAGAGAGGCCGGAAGTTTGCCCAGGCGATTATTTGAAAATGCAGAAGTTGAAGATGTCGAACCGGTTAACTGATCGAAATGAGAATTGATACCAGCGTACACAAAGTGGAGAAAGCCAGCTGGATAAAGGCTGCCATCGACCTGATGAAACCAAGAGATTTATATTTTTACGGTGGTCGTGGAATCAGTAAGACGACCGACATTTTGGCCAGCCGGGTGTATGACTGTATTTATGAAATGCCCAGGGCGCCAATGGTATTAACAAGTAATACCTATATGGATCTGATGACCAATATTGTTCCCGGAATTGTGAAGGGATTGACTGACAGGTATGGGTTTTATGAGGACAGTCACTTTGTGGTTGATCAACCAGGAAAAAAAGGATGGATTCCTCCGTTTTATCCCAGGGTGTTCGACTACAAACATACCATCACAACCAGTAACGGATGTTTCTTTTACCTGACCTCTCTTGACCGGCCAAGCTCAAATGCAGGTCTTAGCGTCGTGCATGTATTCGGAGATGAGGCTAAATACCTCAAAATAGCAAAGCTGAATAAGCTTTTCCCGACACTCAGGGGTGATCCTAAAGTGTTCGGGCATTCACCATATTTCCTGGGAAAAACATTTACGTCGGATATGGCCAACCCGATGATTGGAGAAGATCCGTGGATGAGCGATATGGCAAGTAATATGGACAAAGATCAAATTCTAAAAGCTTTGCAGGCCGGGATTGTCGTTAATGAGATACTGACAGAACTTATTGAGGCACAATTAGCGCACAATGTGAAGGAGATTGAGAATATTCAGAATAAGCTAAAACGGTGGAAGGAACGACATTCGAAGATACGCTACGGATCGACATTTTATTATTCGGCATCGTCGTTTTGCAACGTGGATATCCTTACCATGGAATATTTTATCAATATGGCTGCGACGCTCACAAAGGAGGAATTCAATACAGCCGTACTCGGAATTCCTACTTTTATGGAGCGCGGGAAGTTGTTTTATCCGGCGATTAAAGACCGTCACTTTTACAGCGATGGAACCGATTTTGAGGAAGTGGATAAACATGGTCTGTTGGGTGGAATACACAATATCAGTAAGTTGTTGCGGCATATCAATCCGGAGGAAACGCTTGATGCCGGATTTGACGCGGGGAATATGTGTTCGCTGGCAATCGGTCAAATGAAGGGTAAGGATTACAGAATATTGAAGAACCTCTACACTTTACCTCCTGAGCACATTGACGAACTGGGTGCCGCATTTATTGATTTCTTCAGTCCTCACAAAAAGAAGGTTCTTTATCTCTATCATGACAGGGCTACGAATCAGTATAGCAAAGTAAAAAAGGACCAGGCTTCGGCACTTAAAAAGGCAATCGAATTTGATAAGGGTGGAAATAAAACCGGGTGGAAGGTGGAGTTAATGAATGTTGGTCAGGGGAATATTGAACACGCAACTGAATATGATTTTATGATCCAACTAATGAGCGGGAACAATCCGAAGTTGCCACGATTATTGATTGACCAGTATAATTGCCGGGAGGCAAAGAGCTCAATGGAGCTGGCCCAGGTTACTTATGTGACCGGAAGACTAAAGAAAAAGAAAACGTCTGAGAAAATTTCAGTTCTGAGACTTCCTATGGAGAGTACAAATATGAGCGATGCAGTGAAATACCTGCTTTGCCGCAGGGAGTGGCTTGCTGCTATTCGTGGGGTTAAATCTTCCATCTCCAGCTATGAGGCGAAGGTTTTTGGATAAATAATAAATTGTTTGTGTTAAATAAAAATGTACATTCGTAGTACCATTGCGGGATGTTGGGAATATACACGCAATGCCACAAATTCTGAGTTGCCATTTGAAAAAAGGCAAAGCTAACAGCACATTTTAGCACATTTGGTTTTTGCCAAAGCTCAAAGCCGACGCTAAAAAACCAAAAGAGCTAAACGCTCTCCGCGCTCGAAGAATGAGTATAATTCGAATGGTTTTTATATTGAAAAACGAGATAGTTGAAAATTAAATATTATCTTGCCGGGATAATTTTAGTCGGAAATGAACCGCATAAAGGAAGTACTCGAAGAGAAAGGAATTAAGCAGACTTGGTTGGCTGAAAAACTGGGAAAGAGTTACAATATGGTGAACGGTTATGTTCAGAACCGACAGCAACCACGATTAGAAGTGCTTAATGAAATAGCGAACATCTTAAACATAGATGTGAGAGAATTGATAATATCAAATAAGTAAGAGTTAAAGTTTTAATATGCTATCAAAAGAAATACAAAATAAAGTACAAAACTTATGGGATCGCCTTTGGTCGGCTGGATTCTCAAATCCTATATCAGCAATAGAGCAAATTTCCTATTTGCTGTTTATGAAACGCCTCGAAAAATTTAAACCTGATATTGATGACAACTACAAATGGAGTAATTATAGAGATCTAAAAAATGACAAGGAATTAGTTGGAAGAGTAAAAAATATATTTCAGTTCATCAAAACTGAGCTAAGTAAAGAAGATGAACCATTTGCTCAGGCTATGTCAAATGCGGCATTTGAAATAGATAACCCAAGCCTACTACGAAATGCTATTGAATTCATTGATTCAATATATGAAGATATTGAAGTTGAAATTAAGAATAAGAACCAACATCTGCATGACATTCAAGGAGACGTATACGAACACCTTCTGAAGCATACTGCTGAAGCTGGTAAAAATGGGCAATTTCGAACGCCACGTCATATTATTCACATGATGGCTGCTTTGCTTGACCCAGATTTGGATGGTAAAATTTTGGACTTAGCATCCGGCTCTGGAGGTTTTCTAGTAGGTGCTTATCAGTACTTAATCACTAAGTATTCTAAATTGCTTGAACCTGATGATGATGGTTTATTGAAAGGAACTGACGGTAAAAAATTAACCAAAAGCCAGAGAAAGAAATTGGCTGAAGATACTTTTTACGGATTTGACATTGACCGTACGATGGTTCGGATTGGTGTGATGAATTTAATGATGCACGGTATCTCAAAACCTCATATTGTTCTTTTGGATTCTCTTTCAACGGCATACGAGCAATGGGAGGCTAACCAATTGTCTGTTGACTTGACTGTAAAGGACAAAAAATCACTTGCAAACCCAAGGCTTCAAGGTCAGTTCAAGTACATCATGGCCAATCCTCCTTTTACAGGCAAAATTGATAGCCCTGGAGTAAGCGAAAATTTAGATCGGGTTTATCCACCAATTTATGAGGACAGAGAAGAAACCATACGCAAAAAACAAACTGTTCAGTCTGAATTACTATTTCTAGAAAGAATCGTCTATATATTGGAAGAAGGAGGACGAGCTGCTGTTATTGTGCCAGAAGGTGTTTTATTCAATTCTGGAAAAGCTTATCAAGAAGTTCGTGAAATTCTAATGACCGATTGTGATTTAGAGGGTGTAATCTCGTTGCCAAGTGGAGTTTTTCAACCTTATACATCGGTAAAAACTTCAATCTTGTTATTTACGAAACGCAAATGGAAAAATGGTTCTGACAAGTCGCAAAATACTAATGTGTGGTTTTATGGAATGGAATCAGATGGCTATACTCTGGATAACAACCGAAAACGGCTAAAAGAATCCCCATTACCAGAAATAATCGAGCATTGGAGAAATCAAATACGTGAAAATCAAACGGATAAAAAACTGGCTCACTTTTCAATTCCATTTGAGGAAATAAAATCAAATGGATTTGAACTCAATTTTAATTCGTATCGGGATTTTGTATATACTCCAAAGGAATTTGAGCCAACATTCAAGATTTTATCTAGAATAGAAGAAATAGAGAATCAGATTGCTGAGGGAATTGCGGAGCTAAAAAACAATAATTAAAATGGAAAGGATAAAACTATCTAAACTTTCCAGAATTATCGGTGGAAAGCCTAACCCCATGGAGGAAATAGCATTTGCTACAGACGGCATTCCATTTGTAAAAATGAAAGACTTGGGTGAATATCATCACACCAATAGTCTTAAAATTACTTCTACATATTTAAATGAAAATTATGCTCGCGAAAATGGATATAAGATATTGAAAAAAGGTACAATTCTTTTACCAAGAAGCGGATCAGTAGGGTTAAATCACAGAGCAGTTCTAGGAGTTGATGCTGCAATTGTAAGTCATATTTGTGCAATCGAAGTCTCAGATCATAAAAAACTTGATAAGTTTTACTTGTATTACTATTTAACACTCCTCGATATGGGGCAAATTGCTCAAAAGACAACTGGGCTTGATTCAATAACATTTAAGCGATTGGGAGAAATTAAGATTCCAATGAAGCCAATGATTGAACAGGAAAAAATAGTTGCACGATTAAATAAAATTCAAGAGTTAATTAATAAACGGTTTGACTCCATTCAACTGTTGGATCAATATATCAATTCCATTTTTCTCGAAATGTTTCTCGAAAAATTTGGAAAATGGGCATATAAGCCTTTGAAATATTCTAATGCAATAAAAAATCGAATTCAAGGAATTGGAAAAAAATCAAATAGCAATGTCGATGGCATCCCGATGCTTAGAATGAATAATATATCTACTTCTGGAGAGATTCAGTTGGATGATTTGAAATGGATTGAATTATCTCAACGAGAGAAAGAGATATTCATGCTGAAAAATCGAAACGTGCTCTTTAATAGAACTAATAGCCCTGAATTAGTAGGTAAAATAGGTGTATGGGATAAAGGAGATGGTTACACATTTGCTGGATATTTAGTAAGACTTGAATTGGATGAAGATATTCTTAATCCATATTACTTATCAGGTTTCTTTAATTCTGATTTTGGAAGAATGGTTTTGAGAAATAAAGCTCGATTATCGGGAAATCTTGCAAATATAAGTGGGTCAAAACTAATGGATCAACTGATCCTCATTCCTCCTATTGAATTACAAAACGAATATGAGAAGATTTATTTAAAGTTTCAAAAACAGAAAATAAATTATAAGAAACAGGCTGAATATTTATCCATCTTCTTTCAAGCATACTTGCAAGATGCCTTTAGTAAAGAAAGTCAAATAGAAGAAGATGAAGTGTTTGAATCCCTTTTGCAAAACTTTACAAAAGAGGACTTAAAACAAGGTGAGCGACTTGAACATCTAATCAAATGGATAAATAAAAACAAAAATCGTTTTTCGACTTTCGATCAATACGATAATGCTTGGGATAAATTGAGGGAGTTATTAGAAGATGGAAGCATTGAGCAAGTGCTTGATAAAGACGAAATTAAACTCAAAGTTGTTCCATGAAACTATTACGATTACATATTAACTCCGAATACGGAAGTATCAAAGAGGGCTTCAAATTACAATTCAGAGCTCCTTATGAAGAGCAACTGCCAGAACAAGTAGATTGGGCAGAATTTCACCCTTTTTGTTTTGCAGGATTGAATGGAAGCGGAAAATCTAATGTTTTAGAAGCACTTGCCAATATCTTTTATCATATTGAGAGCTGTGCAGGCGTCAATCAGCCCATAAACTTTCAAGACAATTTTAAGCCTGAACTCTGCAAGCCAAATGCCTTCGAATTGGAATACTATTTCAGCCAAGACAAAGAGTATAAGCTCGAAAACTTAATCAAGGTTTGCATCAGTAAGAATGAAAAAGATGAAAAGAAAAAGGAAGATGGTTTACCACGAATGACCTATCAACCTTTTCCTTTCGACAAAGACCCAATTCCAGCTTCAGTAGTTGCAGAAAAATTTGCTACGGAAGCATCTCCTGCAAAGCGCTATTTACCTGATTTGGTAATAGGTTATTCTTCAGGCGAAAATGAAATATTAAGCATCCCATTCTTAAAAACGCGGTTGCTCCATTTTGACGAATATCGTGTTGCTTTGGAAAAAGGGACCAAATATAATGAACCTGAAAGCAGCTTGTTGTTCGTTGACTATGAAATGAGCCAGGCAGTTCTTTTGGCCAACTTGATTTTTCAGAAGAAAGAAGTGCTAGAACCTTTGCATAAAGAATTGGGAATTGCGGATATCATTCGTTTTCGAATGAACCTTAATCTACACTCGCATGAGAATAAAAAAATCCTTGAACAATACAACGACGTCATTGAAGCCTTTAAGCGTTGTGCAACAGCATACTACGAAGCAAAAGACAAATTAACCTTGGATTTCTGGATTAATACAGCGAGTAAAGAAGCTTTTAAGGCGAATTTTTTAAATAACCCTTTTAAATTGTTTCAGGCCTTTCAAATTCTTTATACACTAAACTATCGAACAGTAAAACCTGACATCAAATCAGATGTGTATCAATCTAAAGGGTTTTATACTGATGGGAAAGTTCCAATCCCTGAACCGCTAGAAAAGGTTTTCTTTTTCCTTGACTATTATATAAAAAAAAAATATCCAGATTCAGAGGAAGTAGTTCCATTGCTCATGAAAAACCTTTCTGATGGTGAACAACAGTTTTTGCATACTCTGGGAATCTGTCTAATGCTTAAAGACAAAAGTGCTTTGCTACTTTTAGATGAACCTGAAACACATTTCAACCCTGATTGGCGTTCAAAATTCATCAGAACTTTAAAGACAAGTTTAGGCCATTCTAAAAGCAATAATTTGATGAGAGATATTTTGATTACGTCTCATTCTCCGTTCATTATTTCGGATTGTTATCCAGATAAAGTAATCGTTTTTGAAAAAGGAGAACAACCTATAAATGCAAGAAACATGAATTTCAGAACTTATGGAACTTCTATAGACATCATCATGGAAAATATTTTCAAAAAGCGAAATACCATCGGTGATCTTTCCAGAAAGGAGATTGAAGATATCCAAACTGAGATTTCCGAGAAGAAGAGGTTATCTCCGAAGGAAGTTAAAGATTTCAAAATGCGTACAAACCACTTAGGCGATTCCATGGAAAAGATATTATTGTTTGCACGTCTAAACGAATTAGAAGATACAAATGCTTAAAGTCTACAAACCCATATCAAGTGATATTTACAAAGCTCATAACTTGATTGAGTATTTGGTTAATGACGTTTGGTGCAAGGCGGATAGCAAGCAATGTAAAAGCAAATTAAATGATGTACTAAAAGACTTGTACGAAGATCAATCTTGGTTCCAGGAACAGGTAAAGACAATTTACAAAGTTTGCAAATCATTAACTACTAAAGAAAAGGAAGATTTTAAAACCACTTTTGCCCATAACAATAGGATTGAAGAACTCTGTGATGGGAAAATTGCTCCAATACCCCTGAGTACTTTAAACAGTAAATTACTGAAAACTGTAAAACCTTTCTTCAAAGAATTATACACTCGGTTTCTGGATTGGAAAGCTATACGAGATGATTATGGAGATAAGAAAATATATTATGATGAATTGAACCTGAAAAATGGTTTCACTGAATGCCCCTGTTGTGGTTACGGAGAACTAAAGACTATATACTCTAAAGGTAGATCAGCATTTGATCATTACCTACCACAAAAGCATTACCCGTTCTCTTCAACCAATTTTGATAATCTTGTTCCGATTTGTACAACTTGTAATTCGGATGAAAAGGGAGAAGTTGACGTATTGAAAGAAGGAAAATCGATTTATTATCCTTTTGCTACTAATCATCCAGATATTGAAGTGACTGTAGATGTTGACAAAAGCGCTCTTCAAAAACTAATTGAACCAACGGATGATTTAAAACAAAAAATCACCGAATCAGAAATAAAGATTAATTTCAATATTAAAGATGATAAGACCGAATCATGGGATAGAATTTTTGACATCAAATCGAGGTATTTTGGAAAAATCGCTGACAATCGAGTTAGTTGGATTGATGATGTTAGGCAAATGTACCGAGATCCGGATACAATTATAAATACCTACGAAGGTGCTTTCGATAAGGTCATTGCAACAGATTCAAATAAACATCTTGGTTTCTTAAAATCACCTTATTTGAAAAGTATGAAATCTAACCGTCATTTAATTAAAGCGATGGGTGAAGTTACAGGCAGCTCGAAAATTAACAATTAACCAACGCAAGTTCAAGCACATTGCAATCCTCGTTCCTATGGTTGCAAAAAGCTTTCACGCCAACGCTAAAAACGAATTGAAAAATAAAAAAACGGCATACAACAGCAAAATACAAGTCGAGTTTCAGTGCTTCGTTGATAGGAAATTAGTAATTCGAAATGCAACTCTTCGTAGGAAGTTCATCGGCTAATTCCAACCTATATAGTTTGTAGTACATTATACCAGGAATGGCAAAACTATAGGGACTTTTCATTATGTGTCTTTTGGTAGAAACATATTGCACTACCTGCCCTGAACATCGGGAATTGAAATGAAAATCAGAAATTAATTTAACAAATAGATTGCACCCCAAATTGCAGCAATTAGAACAATCACAGCAAGTATAATATCGGTAGCATTTTGCTTGTTGGTGGCGCGAGGCGGGGGCAGAATAATTTCCGGCTGTAATTTGTTGATCTGCATCATAAAGAACAGGTTGATTATTTGCTGATCATTGTCATACTCGATTGCGGTTTTATCTCCACCCATCCGCATTACATTTCCGGTGAAATAGGCATGGTGCTGCTGAATTCTGGGCAGAGAAGCCTTATAGTCTGCCCGGTTGAATTGGAAAACTTTTGGTGTTTCTGACATATTCTGAAAGTATTAGAATTGTTTAACGTAGGCGCCAACCTGGTGTCCGATGTCGGCAAGTTGTTTTGTATTGTTATAGAACAACGTATAACTATCCGATTTTGGGGTAAGACGGAATATCCTGCAACTGTTTTTGTTAACAATGTATCGGAACATGGCCGGGTCGATAGAGTAACTGGCAACGCTAATATTGACTGATTGTTTGAAATTTTCGCAGTCAGGTGGCGTGGAAGTATTCTGGCAGTTTACCGAACAATAAAACTGATTGCCGCGACGTACTAACTCAGAGGAGCACTGTGGGCAATGGGTAAGTAGCTCGTTTTTTGTTTCTCCATCGGTAAAACCTACAATCCGGGCAACACGGGTTCCTACACGACGGATATCAACAACTTGTCCGATGGCAATATCCATATTTGGGAAAAAAGCAGGGAATGGAATTTTACTGATCACTTCGTTGTTGATCACAATCGGATTAATAAATAATGTGTGGTCAACACATCCATTGGCAGCCACTTTACCTCCAATACCAGCAATGATGCCCTGGTGTATTTCCTTGTCGAATTTCCACGAGATGGCCCAATTAACATTTCTGGACGTATGCCCCTCTGCCTGACATGTAAGTAGGTCATTGTGTTTAAAAACTATCCCGTCTGCGGGGATATCTTTCATTGAGGATACTTTATCGGATGACCAGTTGGGATCAGTTTTAATTATCCGTTTAATGGTTGCAACATCGAAAGTAACAGGTGTTTCGAAGTGATTATTTTTTAGCCATTCAATATTATCTGAATGGGTGGATCCGGCAATGCCATCGGTGAGATGGTAGGCTACAAACGAGAGGTTACGCTTTGAACACCTGGCACTTTGTTTGATCTTAATCGTATTGATGGCCACTGCAACCGGTGATTTTACATTTTCGCCCAATGATTGCAAACGTTTCAATTCAGAATAGGGACAATATACTTCGCCGCGGATCTCAATTGTTTCGGGTGTATTGACAGTGTAGGGTATTTTACTGAAAGTTCTGATATTGGCAGTGACGTCAATGCCCTTGTATCCATCGCCCCTGGTTACAGCTTTGAACAGCTTCCCATCTTTATAAATCAGGTTCACTCCTACCCCATCGTATTTGAGCTGTGCAACTGTATCAAAGCCTGTTATGAATTCTTTGATCTGGGATAATGTTTGTACGGAATTGACCGACAACATTGGTGAGAGGTGGTTGATCGTCCCGAAGGAATTGGTAAGATCGGATCCTACCCGTGAGGTTGGTGAGTCAGGATTGTAGAATTCGGGGTAATCATTTTCAAGTTCTTGCAGCTTCTGGAACATCCTATCAAATACGGCATCAGATATTTCAGGATCAGCCAGAGCATAATATTGCTGGTTGTGATGATCGATTGTTGCGCGGAGATTATTTATTCGATCTTTCATAATGAGGGAATTAGTAAATGAAAAGATAATCACAAAGGATTGCCCATACTGATGGAGATCAGATTAATGCGGGGGTAATCGTTTCGAGTATTTGATCCACTGATATTGTGATGTGCCCGTGGTTAATGATCGTGATTCCTGATCCGTTTGACAGCATAACCCAACCGCCGTCGATTGATCTTAACAGGTCAAGAATCTGGTTTGGTATAGAAGCGATTAATTGCTTGTTTATACGCATTTTAATAGATGGATGTGTTCCTGTGCAAACGGATACGATCATCCCCACATCAGGAATATTTCGGAAGATCATTGAAGACAATCGGCGACCAGTGGTGTTGATTATGATTTTGGTAGTGCCAATTATTTCAACCGGCAATGCAGCAAGATCTATCGGATCCATTGTTTTAAGGTCCGCCCGGTATCGGGTGATAGAGTGAAACTTTAAAATGCCATACTCATAGGTGTTTGGTTCAATTTTTTTGGCCACCCCTTCGCAAAGAATATTGAAAAAGATAAGACCTGCATATTTTGGGTCGTTCTCTGCAATAAAGGATAATGCCCATTTGAGTGAACCATATCCATAATGATAGGTTTCATCGCCAGGCTGATCCGCAAGTCGGCAATAATCGACAATGAAGTCGGTTAAAATTTCGGGATGATGTTTCTGCAATGGTGCAAGTAAATAGGATAATTTTAAAACCATGATGATGTGAATATTAAATGGGGAATAATTAAAAGGGCAGTCCTGCGTGACTGCCCTTTTAGTTAGGATAAGGATTTGATTAATACTTCAAGGTCGGGTTTGGTGGCATCGTCGCGATTCCAGAACGCCCACAATTCGAGTTGAAGGATGGATGCTTGTGCTGATGTTAATTGTTTGATTTTTTCGATCAACACTAAAGGATCGGCACCGTTGCTGGATGCTGAATGCCGGTATTTTTCGGCATCTTCTGTCTGAGTAGCCAAAACTATTGGATTGCACATAATTCGCCAGGTAGGAACTAAGCGCTCGAAGCTATCTACTAATGCGCTAATCTCCTCGCGGCAAAACTTACCTTTTAATTCGTGAAGTGTGGCACGTCGAAGATACAGTAACACTTCGATTGCCGTCTGAACAGACACGGTCGGTCGCACGCTGATTTCTGAAAGCATGGACATTAAGTCGTCTTCAATTCTAATACTAACGTTTTTCATAGATGCAAATTTAATGTTTTACAAATGTATGCGAAATAATTACAAAGTGATTGCAATATTCAATTTTGATTTTCAAGTTTTAATACACCATCATTCCGGTTTCTTTAACATGTTCGGTGCCTTTGCTTTTTGAGTCTGTTTTGCGTGGCAGCGCCCATCCTTTGATTTCGGCTACACGGTAATTGAACCGTTCCCAAACCTTATCGTTGGTAAACTCGAAGTGCATGGTACCTTTTTTATATCCGCGTATTCTGAAGAATCCCCATTCGTACCATTTGCCCCATTCACAATTCATTTTTGAAATAAAAGTTTGAAGATTCGTGGTTACTGCGTAATCGGTTCCCGTCAGATAACATATCGCTTTAACTATATCGTCAAGAGAATAATTAGATCCATAGCCAACATCGACTTTTTCTTTGGGCCATTTGGTATCATACCTGCAAATATGTGGTTTGATAAACCGGCGATTGATTTTATAATCGCTATTGGTTTTCCACTTTTCGCCAGCTGTACTGTTTTCGCTTGAAAAGCTACATATTTCGTCAAAGGCTTCAACCAACACCCGATCCATCCGCTCTTTATGTGTGCCCTGAATCATTTGCAACATCTTATAAACGTTTGGCACAGTGAAAGGAACGTTCGATTGTTTTTCGACAAATGCATTCAGTTCACCAATTAGCTTTTGGGTGATGAATTTTGCCATTTTCATTTTATTGAAGACACATTGCCACGATGATTTTTGAAGTTCTTTCTTAAAAGTATCGCGGTCGATCGCATTATAACTATTGTTACGCCCGGTACGATGGGCACCGAAAACAATATCTAAACCCGAGCTGATTGGCGCAATAACTTTGTTCATCTTATCGGAAGCCTCAATAACTTCGTTGAACATCTTAATGGCTCCAATATACCTATTGACAATATCAACGATGTCATTGTAAGGCATCAGGCCATTTTCCTGACGCTGGTATTCTTCGAACATATCGAAGTATCCTTCAAATTCGGTTTCGGTAGAAACACGCGGTTTGAAAAGATGAACAAGGCCAATTGTTACGTCGGTTTTGCGCTCAGCGGTGGTGAACACTTCACCTAAATTTTCGCTATTGCCAAAGTTTTTGACTATATCGGTAAGCTGTTCGCGGGACCGGTTCCAACGGTTTTCGAGTGTTTGATAATTACAAAGTGCAATGATCTCGCATCCTTCGGGTGCAATGGTCCAAGCATGGAGAATGTGCTTTTCGTCGGCACTGAAAGGTGGATTCATTATTATACAATCAACATGACTGATCTCTTCGGGTGTCACTTCAAGAAAATCGGTATGAAGTAACCGACATTTGGTTGCTACAATCGTAGCCAGGTCGGGATCATTTTCGCAGGCCAGAACGTTTGCGCCATATAACTGAAGGTAATCGACAATATTTCCTTTGCCGGCTGAAGGTTCGAGAATAATACGGCCATTCAATTCTAAACCGTAACACATTTGAGCTATTACGTCAATGGGTGTTGGGTAGAAGTCGGGTGAGAACATGATTAATTATTTTCGTTTAATTTTTTTACGGCTAATTCCTTCATTAATTCTTTATTGAATCTGACCTTTTCAAATTCACTTTTTGTGACGTAAACTAAAACAGGAAGTTGGTTTCCATTAAAGATGGGCGTTAAATTACGCCCACCTTTATATGAAATCAATTCTCCTATTGACCTAATTTGTGATTTTTCGTACTTGCTCATTTTTTATATGCTTTAAATTTTTGATCTGCAAATTCCATTACACAATCATCCCAACAACACACATCGTCGGATAGATCCCATCGGCCTGGGTTGTCGAACACTTCGTCACTCCATTCAGTGACGGATTCAAATTTCATGTAGAATTCGATTGCCCAGTTTCCAATTAACTCAACTGTTGTAAAGTACCCTGAATTGCAATTCTCTTGAATGTACTTATAGAGTTTTTCGCAAATGTGATCGCCCATTATTGCGGCGATTGTTGCCAGCTCTTCAAGATCGTAGAAAGATTTAAGCAAATCTTTATTTCCTCCGGTCATAATGTACTGGCCATTGACTTCTATAATTTCACCTTCGGCCAAATCGCCTTCTACTACGGTTGTAGGATGTAGTCCGTTTACGCGATCTCTCAATTTAATCGCATACTGAAAGCTCCCTTTGGCGGCTTGGAGAAAGTCGATCAAGTTTAATGATTCGTTGGAGTTGTCGCATTTGTATGGCCAATCGAGCGCTACAATTTGTTCTAAAAAGTTCATGTTGGTTTGAATATTAAATGATTGATTAAATATTAATAGTGGACAGTCACGCTGGACTGCCCCTACCATTACGCTTCTTCTTCGGGCATGTGTAATCCCTTACGGATTATTTCGATTCCAATTCCGTAAATGTCGTCGCCACAAATATCGAACGCCTGCCTCATTTTTTCATTTAATAGTGCTGATGTTTCAGGCTCAAAGCAGGGTTCCCCGGTTTCGAGGTTCACGTATTCTTCAAATGGATCGTCGGGATGAATTGAAATTTGAAGACCATCGATCAAATGTTCAAACCAGCGTTTCACATCCATTGCATCTTCCAATTCAGGAAGCAAATCGCACTGGCCATAAGTCTGATTATAGAATGCATCACCAATAGCATTCAGGAAGTTTTCCAAACCATCGCGCTCATCCTGAAAAGAATCAATACCGGCAGTGTATTCCCTGAAGGCGTAACGTTGTTTTTCGAACAGGTGAAGATTCACATTCGGGATAGTAATTGTTACGCTGGTATAGTCTTCTTTTATTGGGAGTATCCGAATGATATTTGGTGTTTTTTTCAATTCTATTTTAACCGGCTCGTTTAAATCCCCACCGGCGCGAAGTATTGCAACCTCTTCTCTCCATCCGTGACAAGGTTCTTCGTAGATGCCATCTTTGTCCCAATAACCAATATCGAGAATATCCAATTCATCCGGCATTTCAGTTACGCCATAAAAATTTTTGTATTCTATAAGATCAAAGCGGTCGATCTGTGGACAATCGGTGCATCCACAAAGTTTTGATTCTCCATCCATTACTAAACCGGTTTCAGATCCATATACAATTGATCCGTGTGATGAACGTGCTGTGATTTTCATATTGATTTGATTTTTAAATTAATTGAGTTGATCGAATTCGTCTTTAGTAATAATTGCATATTTTTCCCAACCGTCACCCGCACAAAGAATTTCGGATACACTTGTGTAGGTTGGGAATTTAATAAGCTCATAAGTGCAAACCTCATTATCTTCGATGTCCTGACTCAGACCATCAACGCCGCCTTCATCATAGGAATTTACAGCTTCGGCGCCAAACAGAACATATGTGGATTCGGGTTCGGATTCGGCAGGTTTATTTGTCCAAATAGGGCCATCGCCTTTTTCGTCGGAATGTAGTTCGATAGTTTCCTGACCGCCATTGTCTTCCGGCGTAAGTGTTTCTTCAGTATTTTCGACTTCGTCGTATCCCAGGTTGTCGTAGGTATCGAATAGGTCATTAATACCTTCTTCGCCTAATTCGAGCGCTTTGATAATTTCTTCTTTGGTTGCGCTTTCGGGTAATTCGATACGTTTCCAGACTGATACTTTTACATCTACGTGCATGATATTGGATTTTAAATTATTATTCAGTGAAAAAATCTGATTCTTTGCCGTTTAGTGTTGCGCCGTCTAACCACGTCAATCCTATACTGCGGCTGGTGGATTGACAAACAATTAAGTAGTGATCGTTGGCGTCTTTCACAATCTGATAGCTAAATGTTGACCAATAGACTTTCTGTCCATTGGCGATTGCTGTTTTAATTTCGGTGAGTGTCATTATTTGGGCTCATCTATTAGGCACCATGTATTGAGCAATGTCTCAATGTTATCCCATGAAATGCCTACTGAAGCATCAAACCCGGATTCCAGATAATGAATGGCTAATGTAAATTTAGCACGATCGTATATTTGCGGTGGTGTTTCGCCTCCTTCAACCGTGTATTCTTCACCTTCGAAATAATCACTATCCGTTGCTCTGTCTAATTCGAGTGTTGCTGCACGACTTTCAAAATCTGTAAGATTCCATCCCATAAATTCAGTGGTTTGTGCAGCCGTATCGGTGCAGCTTTCAATTTCGCAGTCGGCGATATCGTCAGGGTTGAATATGCCTTCCCCGTTATCGTCGAATGCACCAATGAAATAACCATCATCCAGTGTCGAAAGGTCGATCATTTCGGGAGTAACTTCGTCGGGTACGTTAATTGTCAATAGAATTCTAAGGGTTTTCATATTATTAATTTAAAGATTTGAGAAAATGAAAAGGTGTGATAATAGTGGGCGATTACGAAGTGATTAATTGCCGGATTGCGGCTTCGCGTTTTTTGGAGAATACCCATCCGGATGCCGGTTGATCGTTGTATTTGAGGTGCCGGTTGAATGCGCCGTGCAACTCCATTAATTTATCCTT
>Ga0209512_1002895_pt1 | contig 17202 bp, 14 predicted proteins | sample frozenSSSSmetaG_FD_184142 | JGI IMG/M metagenome (GOLD analysis project Ga0209512, IMG submission 184142) | Glacier valley bacterial and archeal communities from Borup Fiord, Nunavut, Canada, to study Microbial Dark Matter (Phase II) -... | ecosystem: Environmental > Aquatic > Freshwater > Ice >... | reverse complement strand
CGCTTCGAGGTATGCGGTGAACGGTACCTTCGCGTCTACGGCGATGTTCTTGCCGCCCGGCAGGTGGATGACCATGTCCGGTCGGCCAGCACCCGCATCTGAGGAGATCGACGACTGTACGTCGAAGTCGACCCTCTCGATGAGGCCGGCTGCCTGCACCACATTGCGCAGCTGGGTCTCGCCCCAGACGCCTCGCGTGGCGTTGTTGCGGAGAGCGGACGCGAGGGACTCTGCCGTGCTTCGCAAGCGCTCTTCCGACTCTGTGGCATTGCGCAGCTGCTGGGTCAGTTGGCCGTGCTGCAGGCTTCGCTGGGTTTCGAGCTCCGTCACCTTCTGCTGCATGCTGCGGAGGGATTCCTGAACCGGTGTCAGCGCCTGCAGCACCGCACTCTCCCGCTGCTGCCGGTCGGCCTCGGCTGACTGTTCCCGTCGCTGCCGATCCACCAGGTCTCGATACTGCTCCTGTTGTGCGGCGACCTGTTCCTTGAGGGCGATCGCGGTGGCCTGGATCGCAGCGAGCTCGGATCCGAGCTGTGACCTCAGGGTCGCTTCCTCTGCCCGCACCGCCCCGATAGCGAGTTCGTGCTGCGAGGCCAGCAGCGCAGGGTCGACGCCGGCTGGAACATCCATTCGACGTGTGCGCGCGAACAGCAGCCCGATGACCGCGCCGATGACCGCGCCGAGTACGATTCCGATGACCAGGCCGACGATGAGGGCTGCAATGGGATCCATTCGGCCAGTCTGTCAGCCGGCCCCGACAATCATGCAGCAGACGCCGGGGACGTGGGGGAGGCTGGGCCCGCGTTCACTAGTGGGATGATCGTGTGGCAGCGTGCCTTTCCGTCACGCCACGGCAGAAAGCAGATGATCATGTCGAACCTCCCCATTGTGGCCCACTGGATTGATGGAGCCGAGCACGTCAGCACCTCCGGCCGCACATCGCCCGTCTTCGATCCCGCCCTGGGTGTCGTCACGAAACATGTCGCCCTCGCCGACGCTGCGGAGATCGCGGCCGCCGTCGCCTCGGCCAAGGCGGCGTTCCCGGCCTGGCGTGACGTCTCCGTGACCAAGCGCCAGCAGGTCATCTTCCGCTTCCGTGAACTGCTCAACGAGCGTAAGGACGACCTCGCGGAGATTCTCACTTCGGAGCACGGCAAGGTCGTCTCGGATGCCCTCGGCGAAATCACCCGCGGCCTCGAAGTCGTGGAGCTTGCCACCGGCTTCCCCCACCTCATCAAGGGTGAGTTCAGCGAGAACGTCTCGACCGGTGTCGACGTCTATTCCACCCGGGGACCGCTGGGTGTAGTCGGCATCATCAGTCCCTTCAACTTTCCGGCGATGGTGCCGATGTGGTTCTTTCCGATCGCGATCGCCGCCGGCAACACCGTCGTGCTGAAACCCTCCGAGAAAGACCCGTCTTCGGCCAACTGGCTCGCCGCCCTCTTCATCGAAGCCGGACTGCCGAAGGGCGTGTTCAACGTGCTGCACGGTGACAAGGTCGCGGTCGACGGCCTGCTCGAGCACCCGGACGTCAAGTCGATCTCCTTCGTCGGCTCCACCCCGATCGCCAAGTACATCTATGAGACCGCGGCTCGACACGGCAAGCGCGTGCAGGCTCTCGGCGGCGCCAAGAACCACATGCTCGTGCTGCCGGATGCCGACCTCGACCTCACCGCGGATGCCGCGATCAACGCGGGCTTCGGCTCAGCGGGTGAACGATGCATGGCCATCTCGGTGGTCGTCGCAGTGGAACCGGTCGCCGACGAACTGATCGAGAAGATCACCTCCCGTATGGCCACCCTGGTGATCGGTGACGGTCGCCGCTCCTGCGATATGGGCCCGCTCGTCACCGGGGTGCACCGTGACAAGGTCGCCTCCTACATCGATATCGCCACCGAAGACGGCGCGACCGTGGTCGTCGACGGTCGCGGCATCGAGGTGGACGGCGACCCGAACGGATTCTGGCTCGGCCCGACCCTCATCGACGGGGTTCCCACAACATCCCGCGTCTACACGGACGAGATCTTCGGACCGGTCCTCTCGATCGTGCGGGTGAAGTCCTACGAGGAGGGTGTCGCCCTGATCAACGCGAGCAAGTACGGCAACGGCACCGCGATCTTCACCAGTGATGGGGGGGCGGCGCGTCGCTTCCAGAACGAGATCGAGGTGGGCATGATCGGCATCAACGTGCCGATCCCCGTGCCGGTCGCGTACTACTCGTTCGGCGGGTTCAAGGACTCCTCGTTCGGTGGCTCGAAGGCCTACGGCATGCAGGGCTTCCAGTTCTTCACCCGCGAGAAGGCGATCACCAGCAGGTGGCTCGACCCGAGCCACGGCGGAATCAACCTCGGATTCCCGCAGAACTAGGCGCGGAACATCGGGGCCGAGTCCGCGGCGCGCGGCCCGATCGCCCCGAGGCGCGAACCGGTGATGCGCGCGAGCTCGTCGATCGACGACGCGTCGTGCCGACGGGCGGCGTGAACGATGATCGCGGCGCAGGCTTCCGAGTCGGCGAGCGCGTCGTGGTGGGCGAAGTCTTCGAAGCCTGCCGCCATCGCCGCAATCGGCAGCCGGTACGAGTCGAGCGCGTAGGTCTTGCGGGCGACCTGGAGGCTGCAGAGGTAGCCGAAATCGGGGATGTCGATGACGCTGGCCCGGCAGGCGGCGGAGATCACCCCCATGTCGAACCCCGCGTTGTGGGCGACGAGCAGATCGCCGCCGGCGAAGTCCACCAGGTCGGGCAGCTGTTCGCTCCAGAGCTTCGCGTCTGCGACATCCGGAGCCATGATCCCGTGGATGCGGGTGTTCCGTTCGGTGAAGTGGTCGAACCCGGCGGGCGGGCGGATGAACCAGGCCACCCGGTCGATGACGACGCTGTCACGCACCTTCACCAAACCCACCGAACATGCGGAGGCGGAAGAGGAATTGGCAGTCTCGAAGTCGATCGCGGTGAAGTCAAGTGACATGACGGCATCGTCTCACGTGCGTGCGACTGTGCCCCACGAGCGCGCCGTGAGGAGCCGGTTAGGGTCGGAGGATGCAAGTCCACGCCGTGCGTGACCCGACCGATCTCGAACGCATGATCGTGCTCGCCGAGGCGGGTCGAGCCACCATGCTGGACGTGCTCGAGCTGTTCGCGGTGAGCCAGGTGATCGTGCCGAGTGGCACGCAGGTGACCGACAACCTGGCGCAGCTCCAGCCGGTGCTCTTCGACGTGAGGGGAGCGTCGATGCTCGCCGTGTTCACCCACGTCGACCAAATCGCCGAATTCAGCGACCTCGCCGCGTTCGCTCTCACTATCGACGGGCGCTCGCTGCTCGTCTCGATTCCGCCCAGCGCCGGCATGGTCGTCAACCCCTCACGCTCGATCGGATTCGAGCTCACACCCGAGGGCCTCGGTGCATTCCTCCACACTCGGCGGGAACAGGACTGACGCGGTTCCGCGGGACCCTTTCCCGCGGCCCGTTAAGATAGAGCCTCGTGGCTCTTACTATCGCAATCGTCGGTCTGCCCAATGTCGGCAAGTCCACCCTGTTCAACGCACTCACCAAGAACCAGGTGCTGGCGGCGAACTACCCCTTCGCCACGATCGAGCCCAATGTCGGCGTCGTGAGCCTTCCGGATCCGCGTCTCGATACGCTCGCCGAGCTTTTCGGCAGCGAGCGCATCCTCGCCGCCCCGGTCTCGTTCGTCGACATCGCAGGCATCGTGAAGGGTGCCTCCGTCGGCGAGGGCCTCGGCAACAAGTTCCTCGCCAACATCCGGGAGGCGGACGCCATCGCCCAGGTGATCCGCGGCTTCGCGGACCCGGATGTGGTGCACGTCGACGGCAAGGTCGACGCGGCCTCCGACATGGAGACCATCAACACCGAGCTCATCCTCGCCGACCTGCAGACCCTCGAGAAGGCGGTTCCGCGGTACGAGAAGGAAGTCAAGACCAGGCGCACCGAGCCCGCCGTGCTCGCGGCAGCGATCGAGGCGCAGAAGTTTCTCGACGGGGGCAAGCCGCTCTCCTCATCCAGTATCGACGTCTCCCTCATCCAGGAGCTTGGCCTGCTCACCACCAAGCCGTTCATCTACGTGTTCAACGTGGACGAGGACATACTGCAGGATGCCGCGGCCCTCGCCACCCTCGCGGCCCTCGTCGCCCCGGCCAAAGCCATCTTCCTCGACGCCAAACTCGAATCCGAACTCATCGACCTTTCCCCCGAGGATGCCGCGGAGCTCCTCGCCTCCACCGGCCAGGAGGAGAGCGGACTCAGCCAGCTCGCCCGAATCGGCTTTGACACCCTCGGGCTGCAGACCTACCTCACTGCCGGCCCGAAGGAGGCGCGTGCCTGGACCATCCCGAAGGGTGCCAAAGCCCCGCAGGCGGCGGGTGTCATCCACACCGACTTTGAAAAGGGCTTCATCAAGGCGGAGGTGATCGGCTTCCAGGACCTCGTGGACACTGGCTCGATCGCCGAGGCCCGCGCCAAGGGCAAGGCCCGTATCGAGGGCAAGGAATATGTCATGCAGGATGGCGACGTGGTGGAGTTCCGCTTTAACAACTGATCCACCACCCGTTTTTCTTACCACCGTCGTGTCTGTACACGTCGGTGGTAGGAAAAGTGGTCGGTGGTCGGCTACCGAAAGGACACAGTGAGCCTGGTTCGACTGAATGACGTAGAACTCCGGTTTGAGAACACGCCGATCCTGCGCGAGGCGTTTTTCCGGCTCGACGGCACAGACCGGGTCGGGATGATCGGACGCAACGGGTCCGGCAAGACGAGCATCCTCCGGCTCATCCTCGAGCAGGTGACCCCCGACTCCGGCTCGGTCACGGTCGAGCCCGGCACCCGGATCGGTTACTTCTCGCAGTTCTCCGAGCTCGACGGAGCCGCAACGATCGTCGAGGTGCTCGAGGGCCTCTTCGGTGAGATCGCCGATATCGAGGCCGAGCTCGCGTCGATTGATGCGGAGATCGCGGCAGACCCCGCGGCCGACCTCGATCGCCTCGTCCACCGGCAGTCCGACCTGTTCGGCGAGATGGACCGACTGGACGGCTGGGACTATCACCGCCGCATCGATACGGCGCTCACGACTCTCGGCTTCACCGCGGCACACCGGGTGTGTGCGATCGACGAGCTATCCGGAGGATGGCGCAACCGTGCGGCGCTCGCCAAGATCCTGCTCGAAGATCCAGATGTGCTGCTGCTCGACGAACCGACGAACTTTCTCGATGTCGCCGGCGTCGAATGGCTCGAGGCCTGGTTCCGCGGATTCCATGGCGCCGCGGTCATCGTCTCGCATGATCGCAAGTTCCTCGATGCCGTGGCGACCCGCATCATCGAGATCGAGAACTACCACCTGCACGAATATCCGGGCAATTTCGGTGAGTACGTCATCCAGAAGCAGTTTCGCCTGAAGACCCTCGAGGCGCAGTTCCAGCACGAGTCGGAGCTGCTGGCGTTCGAGGCGGAAGGCATCGCCGACCGCCGGGATGCCGCGAAGGCGGAGAGCCGCGGACTGGATAAGCAGCTCTCCCAGATCAAGAAGTCGCGCGCCCCGCGCCCTGTCGACCAGATCATCACCGAGATCTACGGCGGCCTGCACGTCAAGGACGTGCTGTGCCGCATCGAGGGGCTGGGTAAATCCTTCGGCGAGCGAGTGCTCTTCGAGGCGCTGTCATTCGAGATCCGACGGGGCAATCGCATCGTGGTCAGCGGCGCGAACGGCAGTGGCAAGACGACCCTGCTTCGCGTGCTCACCGGCGAGGAGAGAGCGGATGCCGGTGGGGTCGCCTGGGCCGCCGGCACGAAGGTCGTCTCGTATAACCGGGTGCTCACCGAACTCGACGACACCGACACGGTCACCCACGCCGTCAACGCCTACCCCGACAGCCTCGCCCTCACGGCGACCCGCAAGTCGGTGGGCCGGTTCCTCGGAATGTTCCAGTTTTCCGAGGCCGATCTCAAGAATCGGATCGGTAATCTCTCGGGTGGCCAGCGCGCCAGGGTCGCGATGGCGCAGTGCCTGCTGTCCGGGGCATCCGTGCTGCTACTCGACGAGCCGACCAACCACCTCGACCTCGCGAGCACCCAGGTGATGGAGCGTGCGCTGATGCACTTTCCCGGCGCGATCGTGGTCGTGAGCCACGATCGATTTTTCAGCGAGAAGGTCGCGAACCGTCGGATCATCTTCGGTGCGGATGGCGCGGAGCAGGGTGAGTTGCAGGTGCGCGCGGCGTGACTCAGCTCCCGTGAACCGCACGAGCTCTGCGCAGTTCAGGCCCGGGGTGTGCGGGCTATCTGCAGGGCCGCCGGGTCGGATTTCGGATCCCACGGTTCGGGCATCCCGATCGGGTTCGGGTAGGGGAACAGAGTGCCGACCGCGCTCGCAAGCGGCCGGAGCAGCAGAGCGATCTTCCGGAGCTCCGAATCGTCGAGGTGCGCCCACGGGCCAGCGGCGAGCGCGTTCGTCAGGTGCTCCGCGGTGGCAAGGGCCGCTGAGCCCGCCGCGGTGATCCGGAAGTCGTCGCCGATGAGGCTGCGTGCGGTGAGCTCCTGACGAGTCGCCTGCCACTCGTCGTCCGACCAGCCCCGCGAACGCTGCATCGCCGTCGCGTCGAGGTCGAGGCCGCAGCGGAGCACGATCGTCGACAGCCCGGCGATATCCCCGGCAACGAGGGCGACCACATGCCCATCGCCCCGGTGCTCGCGCAGTGTCGCGGTCGCCTGCCAGAGCCGACGGTAGGGGTCGGATTCGATGGGCAGCGCGCGATTGGCGGCGGCAAGGGGGCGCCCGACCGTGTCGGCGCGAGCGGCGATGTCCGTGAGCGCATCCGCGGCCCGGGCCACCACTCCGGCATCGGGTACGAAGCCGCGGAGGCTGGCGGCCGCACCGAGCGAACGCGCCTCGAGTGCGGCATCCGGTGTCACGGTCGTCCACGCTGCGGGCAGCGCCCTGGCCACGATCGACGGCGCAAAGCCGCAGAAGATCGCGGCAACCGGCGCTGCGCCGATCGCGCCGAGGGGTGCCGCGCGCCCGGCGAAATAGCTGTCCCAATAGCGGGGGAGACCAATAGCGGCGAACGCATCGCGCACCTCCGGCGAGAAGTAGGCGACCGCGTGGATCGGTTCGAACAGGGTCCATAGCGCGCGGGTGAGATGCTGGCGGTCAGTCATGCGACAACGCTAGTCCGCTGGCTGTGCGGCAACGGCAACGGCAGTTGCTCACTGACCCGGCGCCGGCCGCACTCAGGGGGCAGGGTGGGTGACTGGCACGCGCTCGGAACACGAGCGGTGTCGCCGACCCGCGAGGCGTTTCCCTCGCCTTGAGGCAGTCCTGGGCATTGGAAGAGCCCTCGATCGTGCGGGGGGTGAGGTTGGTCCGGGCGGTCGTCTGCCCGTAGAACGACAGCCAGGTCGATCCGCTGGCCAGCAGATGGTCCTCGTTGAAGACGTGGCTGTCGCCGTTGATCAGGTGCACCGGACCGCCGAAGGCATTCGCCTGTTCGATGCGCGTCTTCACCAGGGGCAGGGTGAAGGTGTCGAAGTTGCTTCGAATTCCGGCGAAATACGCGTCGAAGCACAGCGACGATCCGTTCTTGATATCCCCCAGATGCCCGACGAACGAGAGTTTGCTGTGGGCATTGAGATCCTGGGGACACGACGGGAAAGCCGCGATCTCGGCCCTCCCGTAACCAGCACGGCCGCCGCCGCGGCACTCATCAGGCTTCTCTTTCTGCGCATGGGGTCCTCCGGGGTTGGTGAGTGCGTACCGGCGAGAAGGCCAGGAGCCTGACGTGACCTCAGCGGGTCGAAGAGGCTAATTCCCCATGACTACGCCTGCGCGCGGCGATTGCGAATCGCCATCCAGGCTCCCGTGCACCAGAGCGCCCAGACGACGAGCAGCGGCTGGAACAACAGTCGGATGCCGCGGGCCAGGTCGGTATTGAGCCCGAAGGAATCGGTGTGCGTGACCAACTGTGAGATGTTGCCGGGAAACACCAGCAGGAAGAACACGGCCACGACCAGGCCGACGATCACCCGTCGCCGTGCGAGCAGGACCAGGCAGAGGCCGAGCACGATCTCAACGATGCCGGAGGCGACCACCACGAGGTCGGTGTCGACAGGGAGCCAAGTCGGCACCTGTGCCCGAAACGCCACACGACTCACCGTGAGATGGCTGATTCCGGCCAGCAGGAGAAATCCTCCAAGAAGGAAGCGCCCGACGGCACGGGGTACAGAGCTGCGGGATACGGAGCCTTGGCGGTCAGCGGTTTCGTTCATGTTGCCACCCTAGGCACAGGCCGTGACCTCAGCCATGAGCCTTGACCGCAATGCCATCCCGATCGTACAGTTCCTTCAGGATGCGACCCGAACATCTGCCTCAATGAAGAGAGCTGGAGTAGAACAATGTCCACGTATCCACCGAGTGTTCGCCGGCCGGCCCGGGCGTTTGTCGCTGTTCTTGCCGCGGCAGCCCTCACCGTTTCCGGTATGGCGCTTGCATCGACGGCCAACGCCGATCCGGTTCCTTCGAGCGGGTCACCGGCGGTGGTCGACTTCGGCCCGAACGTGAAGATCTTCGACCCGAGCATGCCGCAGAGCCAGATCCAGGCCACCGTCGATGCGATCGCCGCCCAGCAGGTAGACAACGAAATGGGCACCGCCCGCTTCGCACTGCTGTTCAAGCCGGGCACCTACGGCACGGCGGCCAAGCCGCTGGTCTTCCAGGTGGGGTACTACACCGAAGTCGCAGGTCTCGGCGTCTCTCCGCGGGACGTCACCATCAACGGGCACGTGGACGTCTACAATCGCTGCTTCGCTGCGGACAACTGCATCGCACTCAACAACTTCTGGCGCTCGGTGTCGAATCTCACCATCAACGTGACCGGACTGGACGGCTGCCGTTCCTCGGGCAACTTCTGGGCCGTGTCCCAGGCGGCCCCGATGCGCCGGGTCAATATCACCGGCGGTAACCTCACCCTGATGGACTACTGCACCGCCCCTCCGCGGTATGCAAGCGGTGGCTTTATGGCCGACTCCAAGGCCGGGACGATCGTCAACGGGTCCCAGCAGCAGTTCCTGGTTCGTGACAGTTCCATCGGCTTGTGGACGAACGGGGTCTGGAACCAGGTGTTCTCGGGGGTCACCGGCGCGCCGGTCCAGTCCTTCCCGACGCCCACCTACACGACGCTTGGGACGACCCCGGTGAGCCGCGAGAAGCCGTACCTCCTCTTGGACGCGACCACGAACCGTTACAGCGTGTTCGTTCCGGACGTGCGCACCAACTCGTCCGGAACGACCTGGGAGCGCGGTGCGACCGCCGGTCACGCCATTCCCCTGTCTGATTTCTTCGTCGCGAAACCAGGCGACTCGGTGCGCACGATCAACGACCAGCTCGCGCGCGGAAAGAACCTGCTGTTCACGCCGGGTGTCTACGACATCGACCGCACCATCGCGGTTAAGCGGGCCGACACCGTCGTGCTCGGCCTCGGCGTTGCGACACTCACGGCGGTGAACGGGGCGGTTCCGCTGTCGGTCGCCGATGTGAAGGGCGTGGATGTCGCTGGCATCATGATCGACGCTGGCGCCACCAACTCGCCGGTGCTGCTGCAGGTCGGGTCCGACCGCCGCGGACGCTGGCGCGACAACGGTAACTTCAGCTCGCCGAGTGACCCGACGACCCTGCACGACGTGTACTTCCGCATCGGAGGTCCGCACGAGGGCAAGGCGACCGTCGCACTGCAGGTCAACAGCGACAACGTGCTGCTCGATGACATCTGGGCCTGGCGTGCTGACCACGGAACGGGGGTCGGCTGGACTGCCAACACCTCCGACACCGGCGTCGTCGTCAACGGCAGGAACGTGACCGCCACCGGCCTGTTTTCCGAGCACTTCCAGAAGTACAACGTGATCTGGAACGGCGAGGAGGGCAAGACGATCTTCTTCCAGAACGAACTGCCCTATGACGCCCCGAACCAGGCGGCGTGGCAGCATGACGGGGTGCTCGGATGGGCCGGCTACAAGGTGGCCGACTCGGTGAAGACCCACGAACTCTGGGGAGGCGGCAGCTACATCTTCACGAACATCGACTCGACCATCCATGCGACCCGCGGGTTCGAGGTCCCGGTCACTCCCGGAGTGAAGATGCACGATCTGCTCACTGTCCAGCTGGGTGCGGGGACTCTCGACCACGTGGTCAACGACACCGGGGCCGCGGTGACGTCGGCAGCGATCGGCGTTCCAAGTTTCGTGGTCAGTTTCTGATTCCCCGTGACTGCGGGCGTGGTCAACCGCCGCCTCGAGATCATCGAACAGGTGTTTCTGGTGGCGCAGGGAGCCGATCACGCCCGCCCCGTCGCCCGCCCCGTGGTGTCTTTCGCCTGCAACGCGGGGAGACGCAGGATCACGATGCCGATGCCGATGCCGATGCCGACGGGCACGACCAGGCCGACGGCCACGACCGGGTCGAATGACACCGTGCAGGTGGCCAGCGATCCGGGCAGCTTCGGATGGGATGCGCGGCGCGAGAGCCGTGGGCAGCGCGACTATCCCGGGGGATCCAAAACCCTCCGCAGGTGGGACAGCCGCAGCTGTGCCCCGATCGCGACCAAGGGGGTACAAATTGCCCCGTTCAGCGTATTCACAGGGTGCGTTCCCTAGTCGAACACGACCCTTCGTGGTTGCCTGTAGGGGTGACTGACTTTCCGATGTTCCCCCTGGGTTCCGTGCTCTTCCCGCATATGCCGTTGCCGCTGCGTGTATTCGAAGAGCGCTACCTCGTGATGCTGTCGCGTATCCTCTCCGACGAACCGTCGGAGTTCGGGGTCGTTCTCATCGAACGTGGCCAGGAGGTCGGCGGTGGGGAGCAGAGGTTCACTGTCGGCACAGTCGCCCAGATCCAGCAACTGGATGCGACGGAGGACTTCGTCGTGCTGGTCGCGCAGGGGGAGCGCCGGATCGAGATCCTCGAATGGCTCGAGGAGGATCCCCATCCGGTCGCGCGAGTTCGTGATCTTCCGGAGCTCGCGTGGAACGACGAGCTCCTCCCGTTACGAAAGCGGGCGGAGGAGGCCGTCCGCCGCACGCTTCGGCTGGCGAGCGAGTCTGGCGACCAGCTGTGGTCAGCGGATGTCGAGATCTCCGACGACCCCGCGGCCGCGGCCTGGCAGCTGGCCGCGGTTGCTCCGATCGGCGCGCTCGACCAGATCGCCCTGCTGCGCTCAGAGACGATGGAATCCCTGCTCACCACTCTCATCGAGCTGATGGATTCGGCCGAAGAGTCGTTCCGCCCGCCCTGGCCAGAGGAATAGGGGAGTCCTCTGATTGCGCGCGTAGGCTGGAAACCATGGAATTCAGATACCTCGGAAACTCAGGCCTCAAGATCTCGGAGATCACCTACGGCAACTGGCTGACCCACGGATCGCAGGTGGAGAATGACACCGCGAAAGCCTGTGTGACCGCAGCCCTCGACGCCGGGATCACCACCTTCGACACCGCGGATGTCTACGCGAACACCCTGGCCGAGACCGTGCTCGGGCAGGCGCTGAAGGGCCAGCGCCGCCAGTCGATCGAGATCTTCACCAAGGTATTCGGCCCGACCGGGCCGAAGGGGCACAACGATGTCGGGCTATCGCGCAAGCACATTCTCGAGTCGATCGACGGGTCGCTCCAGCGACTGCAGACGGACTACGTCGACCTCTACCAGGCTCACCGCTTCGACTACGAGACCCCCTTGGAAGAGACCTTCCAGGCCTTCGCCGATGTCGTGCGGCAGGGCAAGGCGCTCTACATCGGCGTGAGTGAATGGACGGCCGCGCAGTTGCGCGACGGAGCCGTGCTGGCGAAGGAGTTCGGAGTGCAGCTCATCTCCAACCAGCCTCAGTACTCGGAACTCTGGAGGGTGATCGAGGCGGACGTCGTGCCGACGTCGAAAGAGCTCGGCATCTCTCAGATCGTCTGGTCGCCGATTGCGCAGGGCGTGCTCACCGGCAAGTACGCGCCGGGTGCTGCGCTGCCCGAGGGTAGTCGGGCTACCGATGAGAAGGGTGGCGCCAACATGATCAAGCGCTTCCTGAACGACGAGGTGCTCAGCCGCGTGCAGGCCCTTTCTCCGATCGCTGCGGAGCTCGACCTGTCGCTCGCGCAGCTCGCGGTCGCCTGGGTCCTGCAGAACGACAACGTGGCATCGGCCATCATCGGCGCATCGCGTCCGGAGCAGGTGCGGGAAAACGTGAAGGCAGCAGGAGTCTCGATTCCCGAAGAACTCCTCTTGCGCATCGACGACACTCTCGGCGACGTCGTCGAGCGGGACCCGGCCAAGACGCTGGAGAGCTCACCGAAGAGTCGGGAAGCGTAGACCGCGCGCCTCTCCCGCAACGCGTGGATGGGTCGGTGAGTTGGTAGGCTGCACTCACAATCGAAAATTAGGCCCATCAACGCGATGCGGGAGAGCCGGACGCCAGTCGACACAGCGTATTTCGCTGCGGAAGCCGCGTAGCCCGGCACCGAAGGAGCAAGCCTCCCCGCCAATCTCTCAGGTACGTGTACCGCATCGAACAGGCCACTCTGGAATGACAGTGCATGCGACGTATGTGCCGCAAACGCCCATAACAGAGGGGGAGTTCTAACAGCCAACCCACGCGCTTGGAGAACTCTTGACGGACAGCACCGACAGCACCGTACGATTTTCGCCCCTGCACCAGCAACACGTGGATGCGGGAGCCAGCTTCACCGATTTCGCCGGTTGGCAGATGCCGGTACGCTACTCGAGCGATCTCGCCGAGCACCACGCGGTGCGCACTGCCGCAGGTCTCTTCGACCTCTCGCACATGGGTGAAATCGTGGTGATCGGCCCGGAAAGTGCGGATGCCCTGGATTACGCCTTCGCCGGCAGGATCTCGGTCGTCGCAACCGGCCAGGCCAAGTACAGCCTGCTGCTCGGCCGGGACGGTGGCATCATCGACGACCTTGTCGTCTACCGCACGGGCGAGGACCGCTTCATCGTCGTCGCCAACGCGTCCAATCGCGAGGCGGTCGCGGCTGAGCTGCTCGAGCGAACCGCGCCGTTCGACTGTGAAGTGTTCGATGAGAGCGATGACATCGCGCTCATCGCGATCCAGGGGCCGAAGTCGTTCGAGATCCTGAGCCAGGTGCCCGGCATCGTCGTCGCGGGGCTCGCCGACCTCACGTACTACCGGTCAATCCCCGGCCAGTTCGAGGGCCACGAGATCCTGGTTGCCCGCACGGGCTATACCGGAGAAGACGGATTCGAACTCTACGTCGCCCCGGAAGCCGCGCCCGCCCTGTGGCGCGCGATCGCCGAGACCGGCGCGGGCAGCGGCCTGGTGCCCGCGGGCCTCGCCAGCCGCGACACCCTGCGCCTCGAAGCGGGGATGCCGCTCTACGGCCATGAGCTTTCGCTCACCACCTTCCCGGTGCAGGCCGGCCTCGGCCGGGTCGTGAACCTCAAGAAGGAGGGCGACTTCGTCGGCCGTGCCGCCGTCGAGACCGGTCCGGTCGAGGGTGCCCGCGTTCTTGTCGGCCTTCGCTCCGATGGCAAGCGTGCCGGTCGCGCCGACTATCTCGTGTTCGGCGCCGATGGCACGGAGGTGGGAGTAGTCACCAGCGGGGCGCTCAGCCCCACCCTCGGCTATCCGATCGCGATGGCCTACGTCGACCCCGCGGTGCGTGAACTCGGCACCGACCTGTTCCTGGATGTGCGCGGATCCCGCGTGCCAGCATCCGTCACCGCACTTCCCTTTTACAAGAGAGAGGCCAACTAGTCATGGCTCTGCAGAACACCCTGAAGTACACCTCCGAACACGAGTGGCTCTCCGTGCAGGGTGACATCGCCACGGTCGGGATCACCGCCTACGCGGCGGAGAAGCTCGGCGATGTGGTTTTCGTCGAACTCCCCGCCGTGGGAGCGTCCGTCGCCAGCGGCAAGGTCGTGGGCGAGATCGAGTCCACCAAGTCGGTTGGCGAGCTTTTCGCTCCGGTCGACGGCACCGTCACCGAGGTGAATGACGCCGTCGTCGCACACCCCGAGCTGGTGAACAGCGACCCCTTTGGCGAGGGCTGGCTGATCAAGGTGAGCTTCACCGAACTGCCGACCCTGTTGAGCTTCGACGAGTACACCGCGCTGGTGGGCGAGTAATGGCCGGGGTAGACCAGCTCACGAAAAACCTGCTCGCACAGGGTCTGCTTGCGCAGGGCGGGTTCGCCGAGCGCCACATCGGAACGGATGCCGCGGCCCAGGCCACGATGCTTGACGCCCTCGGCTACGAGACAGTCGATGCTCTCGTGCGCGCCGCGGTGCCGGAATCCATCCATGTCGATGGATTCCGTGCGGCCGCGGACTCGGTGCTGCCACCCGCAGCCACCGAGCGTGAGGCACTCGCCGAACTGCGCGTGCTCGCTCGCAAGAACACGGTCAACCGCTCGATGATCGGTCTCGGCTACTACGACACCATCACCCCTGCCGTGATCAAGCGCAACGTGCTCGAGAACCCGAGCTGGTACACGGCCTACACGCCTTACCAGCCCGAGATCTCCCAGGGCCGCCTCGAGGCGATCATCAACTTCCAGACGATGATCACCGACCTCACTGGCCTGAGCACCGCGAACGCCTCGATGCTGGATGAGGGCACCGCTGTGGTCGAAGGAATGATGCTCGCCCGGCGCGCGTCGAAGCTCGAGAGCAACAGCTTCATCGTGGACTCGGATTCCCTGCCCCAGACCCTCGCGCTGCTCGCGAACCGTGCGGCCGCCGTCGGCATCGAACTGGTGCAGCTCGATCTGGCTGAGCTCGCCGCGAACGCGGTGACCGAGCCCGTGGAGCTCCCCGAAGCATTCGGTATCTTCGTGCAGTACCCCTCCCGTTCGGGCCGGATCTGGGATCCGAGTCGGGTCATCGCCGCGGCGAAGGCCGCGGGCGCCCTTGCCGTGGTCGCGGCCGACCTTCTCGCCCTCACCCTCATCGCCTCTCCGGGGGAGCTGGGGGCGGATGTCGCGGTCGGCACCAGCCAGCGCTTCGGTGTTCCGATGGGCTTCGGCGGTCCGCATGCGGGCTATATGGCCGTGCGCAAGGGACTCGAACGCCAGCTGCCCGGACGCCTCGTCGGTGTCTCGCAGGATGCGGCCGGCCATCCCGCGTACCGGCTCTCGCTCCAGGTGCGCGAGCAGCACATCCGTCGCGACAAGGCGACCTCCAACATCTGCACCGCGCAGGTGCTGCTCGCCGTGATGGCGTCGATGTACGCCGTCTATCACGGTCCGCAGGGCCTCAAGCAGATTGCCACCCGAGTGACCAGACTCACGCGGGTACTCGCTCGCGCGGCCTCAGAGGCCGGCCATACCGTCGAGTCCGCGAACTTCTTCGACACGATCACGCTCCACACCAAGACGAAGGCCGCGCGGCTCGTCGAGCGGGCTCACTCTGCCGGCTACCTCATCCATCTCGTGGATGATGACCGCGTGCAGCTGTCGGCGGACGAGACCACCACCCTCGACGACGTGCGCGCCATTGCGCGCATTCTCGGCGAAGAGCTCACTGACGACTCGATACCGGACGACCTCGATTGGATTCCGGTCGACCTCGAGCGCACCAGCGTCTATCTCGCCCACCCGGTGTTCAACACCCACCGCTCCGAGACCTCGATGATGCGCTACCTCAAGCACCTCGCCGACTACGATTACGCGCTGGATCGCGGCATGATCCCGCTCGGATCGTGCACGATGAAGCTGAACGCGGCCACCGAGATGGAAGCTGTCACCTGGCCTGAATTCGCCGGGCTTCATCCCTTCGCTCCCGAATCGGATGTCGAGGGTTACCTCCAACTGATCGACCAGCTGCAGGGCTGGCTGGCGGATGTCACGGGCTACGACTCCGTGTCGCTGCAGCCGAACGCTGGCAGCCAGGGCGAACTCGCCGGGCTCCTCGCCATTCGCGGCTATCACCGCTTCCGTGGCGACAGCACGCGCACCGTCTGCCTGATCCCGCAGAGCGCACACGGCACGAATGCGGCCTCCGCGGTGCTCGCCGGCATGCGGGTCGTAGTGGTGGCCTGTGACGAGCTTGGCAACGTGGATGTCGCGGACCTCCGTGCCAAGATCGCCGAGCACGCCGAGTCCCTCGCCGCGCTGATGATCACCTACCCCTCCACGCACGGGGTTTACGAGCGCGAGGTCGGCACGATCTGCAAGGCCGTGCATGACGCGGGCGGCCAGGTCTATGTCGACGGGGCAAACCTCAACGCGGTGCTCGGATTCGCCCGCTACGGCGACTTCGGCGGCGACGTCTCGCATCTCAACCTGCACAAGACCTTCTGCATCCCCCACGGAGGCGGCGGACCCGGCGTCGGGCCGGTCGCCGCGAAGGCGCATCTCGCGCCCTTCCTACCGGGGCATCCGATGGCGCAGCGTGAGCTGCACAGCGGTCCACCCGTCTCGGCGGCCCCCTACGGCTCCCCGAGCATCCTGCCGATCAGTTGGGCCTACGTGCGCATGATGGGCGCCGACGGCCTCGTGGCTGCGACCGGTGCCGCGGTTCTTGCCGCCAACTACGTGGCCGTGCGACTGCGTGGGCACTTCCCGGTGCTTTATGCGGGGGAGAACGGGCTGGTCGCGCACGAATGCGTCCTCGACCTGCGTCCGCTTACCGAGACCACCGGTGTCACCGTCGACGATGTGGCCAAGCGACTCATCGACTTCGGATTCCATGCGCCGACGATGTCCTTCCCGGTCGCCGGAACCCTCATGGTCGAGCCGACCGAGAGTGAGGACCTCGCCGAGATCGATCGCTTCATCGACGCGATGATCGCGATCCGCCTCGAAGCGGATGCCGTGGCCGCGGGCACCTGGCCACTCGACGACAACCCGCTCCACAACGCCCCGCACACCGCGCAGTCCGTGATCGAGGGGGAGTGGGCGCACCCCTACACGCGCGAGCAGGCGGTCTACCCGGTGAGTAGCCTCATCCGCTCCAAGTATTGGCCGCCGGTGCGGCGCGTCGACAATGCCTACGGTGACCGCAACCTGGTCTGCTCCTGTCCGCCGCCGGAGGCCTTCGAGTAGACACGTGGCACCGTCGGTCGAGTAGCGAGCGCCAGGAAATCGACCCCATCCGTTGGTGCAGTTCTGAACCGATTTCGAACGAGCAGCGTCATACCAACCACCGGCTGGACCGGTCGCGAGCTTCGCAAATTACCCA
>Ga0209512_1002891_pt1 | contig 17231 bp, 15 predicted proteins | sample frozenSSSSmetaG_FD_184142 | JGI IMG/M metagenome (GOLD analysis project Ga0209512, IMG submission 184142) | Glacier valley bacterial and archeal communities from Borup Fiord, Nunavut, Canada, to study Microbial Dark Matter (Phase II) -... | ecosystem: Environmental > Aquatic > Freshwater > Ice >... | reverse complement strand
GGACGGTGATGCGTGTGAAACGCGACCACCCCTTGGCGCCGTCGAGCATGGATGCCTCGACCACGTCATCCGGGATCGCCTTCATCGCGGCCGAGAGCACGATCATCGCGAACCCGGTCTGGATCCAGACCATGACCGCGATGAGCAGGAACGTGTTGAGCGGCGAGGTGAGCAACCAGTTCGGCGGCGTGCCCCCAAATGCCTTGACGACTGCGCTCAGCAGGCCAATGTCTGGCTTGTTGGGGTTTGGCTGGAAGTTGTAGACGAACTTCCAGATGATGGATGCCCCGACGAACGAGATCGCCATCGGCAAGAAGATGAGGCTCTTGACGAGGCCCGCGTATTTCATGCGGTCTGTGAGGTAAGCGATGGCCAAGCCGATTGAGGTGGACGCGATCGGGACGACGATGGTCCAGATGAGGGTGTTGCGCAGCACGAGGAGGATCTCGGGCCGGGTGAATGCCCAGATGTAATTGTCGAAACCGATGAAGTGTGAGCTGTTCGCGTCGAAGAACGACAGGAACAGGGTACGGATCGCGGGGTAGATCAACCCGATGATCAGCAGAATTACGGCCGGCCCGAGGAACACGGCGTACTTCAACCGGTTCTGGGTTTTCTCTTTCGTACGCTCAGCGAGCACGAAGATCAGGGTCACGAGAACACCGAAAACCAGGAGCCCCACCACAAGGAGCAGAAGGCTGGGAAAGATTGATGCGTAGGGGGAGCGAGCGGCGGTCAGAATCCTCATTGATTCACTCTTCTCAAATAGCAATTCAGTCAAGTAGTGCGGGGCCCGCTTTCGCGAGCCCCGCACCGGTTCTTGCTAGTGCTTTGTAGTAGAACCTACTACTTCGGCCACGACGCCTCGATAGCGTCAAGAACGGCCTTGTCAGACTTGTTCTCGGCGAACCAAGCGGTCATTTCCTTCCAGAACGATCCGGCACCGACGGCGGCGGGCATGAGGTCCGAGCCATCGAAGCGGAAGGTGCTTGCGGTCTTGAGCAGGCCAACAGCAACCTTGTTCACCGGGTCAGCGACGTTCTTCTCGTCGAGGCCCTTGTTAGCGGAGAACCAGCCACCGAGGGCGGCCTTCTTGTTGTTCCAGTCCGGCGTGGTCAGGTACTGCTGAACAGCGGCCACCTCGGGACGGTCTGCGAATGCGCCGACGAACTCGCCGCCACCTTCGACGGGCTTGTCAGTTGCCGACTTGCCGGGCTCGTAGAAGACTGCGATGCCCTTCGGGTCGGACGTGTCAGACGGGTCAACGATCTTCGCGCCGTGGTTTGACACGAGGATTCCACCGATGAACGATGCCTGAGCGTGCATTGCGCACGTTCCGTCAACGATTCCGGCGCCACCCTCTTGGAAGGAGGTGGTAGCGATCGACGGGACATCGCCGACGTACTTCGGGTTCTTCAGGATTACGCCTGCCTTGCCGATTGCGTCGAGGATCTTCGGGTCGTTGAACGGAATGGTGTGTGCAATCCACTTGTCGTAGACGTCAGCACCCTCGAAACGCAGGATGATTTCTTCCATCCAGTCGGTGCCGACCCAGCCGGTGGCTCCACCGGACTCGATTCCAACACACCACGGCTGAACCTTGCCGCCGGCTGCGATGGTGTCAGACAGCTTGAGCATCTCGTCCCACGTGGTGGGGACGGTCCAGCTGTTGGCCTTGAAGACGCTCGGGTTGTACCAAACGAACGACTTCACGTTTGCGCCCAGGGGAGCAGCGTAGAAGGTTCCCTTGACGGTTCCGTAGTTCTTCCAGTCGGCGCCGTAGTTGGTGTCAACGCTCTTCGCGACTGCGTCGGGAGCGGCGAGCAACTTGCCGGTTGCAGCCATAGCGGCCAGGAGGCCCGGCTGCGGGATGACCGCGAGGTCAGGAGCGGTTCCACCAGCAACACGAACGGGCAACTGGGTCTCGAAGTCCTTGGTGCCGTTCCAGTTGATGGTGATGCCGGTGCAGTCCTCGAACTCTTTGAACGACTCTTGGAAGAGCTCGGCTTCCGGGCTCACGATGGTCGTGTTGATCTCGACCGTGGTTCCGTCGTGGCCCTGGTAGTCCTTGTACGACTCACAGCCCGCCTTGACCGTGCTCGTTGCCGCACCGGTTGAACACCCGGTGAGGATCAAAGCGAAAGCGGTTGCAGCGGTGGTAGCGATGACGAGTGAGCGGCGTTGTGATGCCCTCATGTGTAATCTCCTTTGATTTGGTTGGGGTGGATTCCGTGGGCCCGATGGTCTGAAGTACGCGGAAAACCAGATTCAGAATAGGGCGCTCAGACCCTCCGGCGCACCTAGCTGATGTCTCGGTTGGATAACAGTAAGCGCTTGCATAGGGCATTTTCGGGCATTTCGCGGATTTCCATGGGAGCGCTCCCATTGCGTAAATCTGCAAGCGCTTGCATCTTTCGTTCAGTAAACGTTCAGAGCCATGGCCCGCGCGCGGGCACTGACCAGGCTGGCGCCCCGCGCCCGCGATGCCGTGGGCACGCCGCAGAGACTCTCGACCGAGAATCCATCGGTCCAGTGAAATGCCCTACTCGGGGTGCCTAGTTACCAGAAGTGGCGACCCAGTCGCCGGTCGCGAGGTACTGGACCTTCTTCGCGATGGAGACCGCGTGGTCGGCGAAACGCTCGTGATAGCGGGACGCGAGGGTGGCGTCCACAGTGTCGACTGCCGCGCCCTTCCAGGTTTCGCCGAGCACCTTGTCAAACACCGAGAGGTGCAGCGCGTCGATCTTGTCGTCGTCATTGCGGATTTCCTCGGCGAGTGCCATGTCCTCGGTCTTGAGCAGCTCGACGAGCTTCTTCGCGATCTCGACGTCGAGTGCACCGAGCTGAGCGAATGTACCGCGCAGGCTCTTGGGCACGACCTTGTCGGGAAAGCGGTAACGAGCGAGCTGAGCGATGTGCTCGGCCATGTCGCCCATGCGCTCAAGCGATGCGCTGATGCGAAGTGCGCTTACGACAATGCGCAAGTCGCGCGCGACGGGCTGCTGGCGAGCGAGGATGTTGATGGCGAGCTCGTCGAGCTCGAGTGCCGCCGTGTCGATGCGTTCGTCGTCGGCGATGACCGCTTCAGCGAGTGCCACGTTGGACTCATTGAACGCGCTAGTGGCGTTCTCAATGCTGACCGCCACGAGGGTCGCGATTTCTACGAGACGGTCTTGAACCTGTCGTAGTTCCTGCTGGAATACTTCGCGCACGCTTCTCGAATCCCTTCACTGCAGGTATCGGAAAAACCCACACGGTCATCGCAACCATGCCCTTGTGAGGTTAACGGTTCATGTTCCCCGCCTGAACTTCACGCAAACCGATCTGATACGCCACGCACGTCACCGGGCCGACCCCGTTAATGTAACTAATCTAGTCGCTATGACCTCCGAGTGGCTGGTGACCACCGCGCTCGTGTTCGGCGTCGCGCTTGGCGCGGGCTCATTGGGCGTGCTATTTCTCGCGGCGAGGCGAGGCCAACGCGCGGCCGCCGTGGTCAGCTCCGCGGTTCCGGATGGCGTCGATCAAGTACTCGACGCCCTCGAGTCCGCGGGGGCCGTTCTCGACCCATCGAACAACGTCGTCAAGTCGAGCCCGGGCGCGATCGCACTCGGGCTCGTGTGGAACCAGCAGCTCGTGCATCCCGAACTCTTGCAATTGGTTGATGCCGTGCGTCGCAACGGTGACCCGATGACCGAGGAGCTGCATTTGGCTCGCGGACCGTTCGGTGACGCGAGCATCTACCTCTTCGTGCGGGTCGCGCGGCTCGGCGCACGGTACATCCTGCTTCTCGCCGAAGACCGCACGGAGTCGTATCGCCTGGACGAGGTGCGGCGCGACTTCGTCGCTAACATCAGTCACGAACTCAAGACCCCGATCGGTGCGGTGGGATTGCTCGCCGAAGCGCTCGCGAGCGCCTCAGATGATCCCGATCAAGTCCGTAAGTTCGCCAAGCGGCTCACGATGGAGTCGGAGCGACTCGCCCACATCACTCAAGAGATCATCGAGCTCTCGCGGTTGCAAGCCGCGGATGCCCTCACCAGGGCCGATCTCGTCGAGATCGATCACGTGGTCGCCCTCGCGATCGACCAGAATCGCGTCGTCGCAGAGGGACACCGCATCGCACTCGTGAGCGGCGGAAAGGCCGGCGTGCAGGTCCACGGCGACGAGGCGATGCTCGCGGTCGCGCTGCACAACCTCATCGCCAACGCTATTCAGTATTCTCCCGAGGGATCGCGCGTGGGAGTCGGGGTCTCGCGGGCCGACGGAATTGTCGAGATCGCCGTGACCGATCAGGGTGCCGGGATCCCCGACGATGAGCAGGATCGTGTCTTCGAACGCTTCTTCAGGAGCGACCCCGCCCGCAGCCGCAACACGGGCGGCTCGGGGCTGGGTCTCAGCATCGTCAAGCACGTCGTGCACAACCACGGCGGCGACATTCGTGTGTGGTCGCGGCTCGGAAGCGGCTCCACCTTCACCATCCGACTACCGGAAGCGACTCGCGCTACCGCCGCAGCACTGGGAGCACCAGCATGACCAGAATCCTCATTGTCGAAGACGAATCCTCGCTGAGCGAGCCTCTCGCCTACCTTCTCGAGCGGGAGGGATACGAAACGTCGATTGCCCCGGATGGCATCACCGCGGTCAGCGACTTCGAGAAACACGGCGCCGACCTCGTGCTGCTCGACCTCATGCTGCCCGGGCTCTCGGGCACCGAAGTCTGCAAGGAGTTGCGCACCCGCTCGAGCGTGCCGATCATCATGCTCACGGCAAAAGATAGCGAAGTCGACATCGTGGTCGGGCTCGAGCTGGGAGCGGACGACTACGTGACCAAGCCGTACTCCACTCGGGAGCTGCTGGCTCGCATCCGCGCGGTCATGCGCAGGCGTATCGAGACCGATGACGACCATGACGCGGTCTTGGAAGCCGGCACTGTGCGCATGGACGTCGAGCGCCACACTGTCGCTGTCGACGGCAAAGACACTCCGATGCCGCTCAAGGAGTTCGAGCTGCTCGAGCTGCTGCTGCGCAACTCGGGTCGCGTGCTCACGCGCGGTCAGTTGATCGACCGGGTGTGGGGCGCCGACTATTTCGGCGACACGAAGACCCTCGACGTGCACATCAAGCGCATCCGCTCGAAGATCGAGAAGGTACCCTCGGAGCCGACCATGCTCGTGACGGTGCGGGGGCTGGGCTACCGCTTCGAGTCGTAGAGCCCCGCGGTTGGGCCGACCGCGCCAGATCCTACGGGGCGGGAGTCGGTACGAGCGTCGAGTACTGCACGAGGCTACCGTCGAGGATCGGAACGGGCACGAGTTGCCCCGGGGTTGACCCGGTCTGGATGTAGACGGGCAAGTTCGCGCCCGTCGCGATGCCCGAGTTGGTGATGATGAACTGCTCCTGGTCGGGCGCGTTGCCGAGCGACAGCGGAGCATTCGGGCGCACGAACTTCACCGATGTGGCTTGTGCACCGTTCGACGGGTACTGGAACGTGACGTTCGCGTAGCTCGTGCCGGTGTTGATGAGAGTCACGACGAGGCTGAGGGACTTGCCGTCCGGGGCGGCAATCGCAAACATGTTGCGGACTGCGACATCTCCCAACGTCACATTGACGCCATCGCTGGGGTCGTACTTTCGCAGTGTCGCCTGATCGGAAAATAGGCTGCACGCGGAGGTGCCGACGAGCAGTGCTCCGGCGAGTACGACGGATGCCGCAGCGCGGGCAATCACAGAGCGTCTGTTCACGCATCTAGCCTACCGATGCCGCGCGCACGCGCCGGACTCGGGCAAGGCTCACTGCAAATTGCCTGTGATAAACTAACGGTCTTCGAAAGGGCACCTTCATGTTGTTTGAGGTCGGCGAGACAGTTGTTTATCCCCACCATGGCGCAGCGACAATTTCAGAGGTGAAGACGAGGATCATCAAAGGCGAAGAAAAGCTCTACCTCAAGCTTCGCGTTACCCAGGGTGATCTAACCATCGAAGTTCCCGCGGAAAATGTCGATCTCGTTGGCGTGCGCGACGTGATCGGCCGGGAAGGCCTCGACAAGGTGTTCGAAGTGCTTCGTGCCCCGTTCACCGAAGAGCCGACCAACTGGTCGCGCCGGTACAAGGCCAACCTCGAGAAGCTCGCCTCGGGCGACGTGATCAAGGTGTCCGAGGTCGTTCGCGACCTGTGGCGTCGTGACCAAGACCGCGGCCTGTCCGCGGGTGAGAAGCGCATGCTCGCCAAGGCCCGTCAGATTCTCATCTCCGAGCTCGCGCTCGCCGAGAAGACCGACGAAGAGAAGGCGTCTACTGTGCTCGACGAGGTTCTGGCCTCCTAGCCCCGCTGGCTGGCTTCTCCGAGTTCGCGCCGTGCCAGCAACCACTGCGGTCATTGTGGTCGCGGCAGGAATGGGTTCGCGCCTGGGTGCCGGTGTGCCCAAGGCGTTCGCGTGGGTCGCCGGGCAACCGATGCTCGCTCGAGCCTTAACCCCGATTCCCGAGGGCGTGCAACTTGTCATTGTCGCTCCGGCATCGCACCTCGCCGATGCGCTCGCGCTCGCACCCGCCGCGACGGTGGTTGTCGGGGGTGAGACGCGGCAAGCGTCGGTCGCGGCGGGGCTCGGGGTGCTGGAGCCGGGCATCCGGACCGTACTCGTGCACGACGCCGCGCGCGCGTTTGCTCCGGCGGAACTGTTCGAGCGAGTGATCGCGGCCGTCGAGTCGACGGGGGATGGTGTGATCCCGGTGCTCCCCGTGAGCGACACCATCAAGCGCGTCGACGGCGAGCAGGTGCTCGAGACCGTCGACCGCAGCGCGCTCGTGCACGTGCAGACCCCGCAGGGCTTTCCGCGCGGCGCTCTGGATGTCGCCTACGCAACGGCCCTCAACGACCACACCGACGACGCGGCCCTGTTCGCTGCTTCGGGCGGAACCGTCATCACCGTGCCAGGTGACGCGAGCGCGCACAAAATCACCACTCCGGCCGACTTGCGCCGCGCTGAACTCGAGCTGGCCGAACTCAAGGTGGGGAGTTCCGTGGATTCTCGAACGGGCGTGGGAATCGATGTGCACGCGTACGCCGACGACCGCGAACTCTGGCTCGGCGGCCTGTACTGGCCCGACGAAGTGGGCCTCGCGGGTCACTCCGACGGCGACGCGCTGTGCCACGCAATTTGCGATGCGCTGCTTTCGGCGGCGGGCCTGGGAGATATTGGGGCACGCTTCGGCACCGACGACCCGCGATTCGCGGGGGCCCACGGCGAAGTGTTTCTCACCGAAACCGTTGCACTGGTCACCGGGGCGGGGTTCGTCGTGAATAACGTCGCAGCGCAAGTGGTTGCGACGCATCCGCGACTCGGCACGCGGCGAGCAGAACTCGAAGCCCACCTGTCGGCTCTCGTCGGCGCACCCGTGAGCGTGGCCGGCACGACATCAGACGGGCTCGGTTTCACGGGCCGCGGCCAGGGTGTCGCTGTCGTCGCGAACGCGCTCGTGGTGCAGACTGCTCGCTAAACTGACCGCATGACCGTGCGCCTGTATGACAGCAAGGCTCAGTCGGTCACCGACCTCGTGCCGCTCGTTGAGGGGCACGTCGGCATCTACGTCTGTGGCCCGACGGTGCAGTCGAGCCCGCACATCGGACACTTGCGCTCTGCGCTGGTCTACGACTTGTGGCGGCGGTGGCTGACCTACCGTGGCTTCGACGTGACACTCGTGCGCAACGTCACCGACATCGACGACAAGATCCTCGCGGCGGCCGTCGCGGGCGCTGGCTCTGCGTCCGACTCCGCGGCCGCCGAACCCTGGTGGGCGCTCGCCTACCGGGTCGAGCTCGAGTTCACGGCGGGGTACGCGGCCATCGGTGTGCAGGCGCCGACCTACGAGCCGCGCGCCACTGCATCCATTGGGGAGATGAAGCACCTCATCGAGCGACTCATCGACGCTGGCCACGCCTACCCGGCCCCGGATGCCTCGGGCGACGTGTACTTCGACACCGCATCGTGGCCCGCCTACGGTGAACTCACGCGCCAGAAATCAGACGAGATGGTCGCCGCGGCCGACGCGAAGTCGCGCGGCAAGCGCGACCCGCGCGACTTTGCCCTGTGGAAGGGCCATAAACCGGGCGAACCGGCGGATGCCGCGTGGCCGTCGCCGTGGGGCGATGGGAGGCCCGGCTGGCACATCGAATGCTCCGCGATGTCTCGGCGCTACCTCGGTGCCGCATTCGACATCCACGGCGGCGGACTGGATTTGCGCTTCCCCCACCACGAGAACGAGCTCGCGCAATCCACCGCCTCCGGTGACGCCTTCGCTACCTACTGGGTACACAACGGGCTCGTCACGATTGACGGGCAGAAGATGTCGAAGTCACTCGGCAACTCGATCTACGCGAGCGAGTTCCTCCAGCTCGCACCCCCGCTCGTGGTGCGCTACTACCTCGGCAGCGCCCACTACCGCTCGACCATCGACTACCACGACGGAGCCCTCGTCGAGGCCGAAGCGGCGCTCGACCGCGTCGAGGCCTTCCTCCTCCGAGCCGATCGCAGGCTCGATGGCACCCGGCACTCCGGCAGCGGCGTCGAGCGCGTGCCCCATGCTTTCGCCGAGGCCATGGATGACGATCTCGCGGTGCCGCAAGCGCTCGGCGTGCTGCACGATACGGTGCGGGCGGGCAACAACTCCCTCGACGAGGGCGACCTTGCCGCGCTTGCGACCGCCCGGGGCGAAGTGCTCGCCATGACGGAGGTTCTGGGGATCAACCCGCTGTCTCCACAGTGGCGCGCCGCGGCATCCGAGCCAACCGAACGAGCGCTCGCGTCACTGATCGAGAGCCTCATCGCCGACCGCAATGCGGCTCGTGCGGCGAAGGACTTTACCGTCGCGGACCGGATCCGTGATGAACTTGCCGCTGCGGGTATCTCGATCGAAGACGGCCCCACCGGATCACACTGGAGCCTGCAGTGATTGCGCATGGCTCTCCGAAGGAGTTTTACTCGTGAAGAGTTCAGGCAATAAGCCGCGCGCTGGCGCCGTGCGCAAGAGCAGTAAGGGAGCCCAAGTCGGCTCCGGCGGACAGGGTCGACAGGCTCTCGAGGGCAAGAAGCCCACTCCCAAGGCAGAGGATCGCCCGTACCATCCCGCGGGCAAGCGCAAGGCCGCGGGCGAGCGGTACGAAGCCGCGGGCGGCAAGAGCAAACCGTCGCAATCGCGCTCTACCGGTGGCTATGCCGGGTCGTCGAGCGGCTCCTCGTCAGGCGGGTCGTCTAGCGGTCGCTCGGGCGGGTCGTCGAGCGGCGCACCGCAAACCCCGCGTTCGAGCGGTCGCCCTCCGGGCGGCAAGGCAAAGTCGGCGGATGAGTCGGAGATGGTCACGGGCCGCAATTCTGTGGCCGAGGCGCTGCGCGCCAAGATCCCGGCAACGACCCTCTACATTGCTTCGCGCATCGAGTTCGATGACCGCGTCAAAGAGATCTTGCAGCTCGCGACGAGTCGCGGCATCGCGGTGCTCGAGGTCATGCGTCCCGAGCTCGACCGGCTCGCCGGCTTCGACTCGGTGCACCAGGGCGTCGCGCTCAAGGTGCCGCCGTACGAGTACGCGCACCCGATCGAGCTGCTCGACAAGATCGTGTCGCGCGGCCAGGTGCCGCTGCTCGTGGCGCTCGACGGCATCACGGACCCGCGCAACCTCGGCGCGATCATCCGCTCGGTCGCCGCGTTCGGTGGTCAGGGTGTAATCGTGCCGCAGCGTCGATCGGTCGGGCTCACGGCATCGGCGTGGAAGACCTCTGCGGGTGCCGCTGCTCGCACTCCCGTCGCGATGGCGACGAACCTCACACAAACGATCAAGGCATACAAGGAGCGCGGAGTCTTCGTGCTCGGCCTCGATGGCGGCGGCGACGTCGACCTGCCGAACCTGCCGCTCGCCAAAGAGCCCGTGCTCATCGTCGTCGGCAGCGAGGGGAAGGGACTCTCGCGCCTCGTCACCGAGAACTGCGACGCTGTCGTCTCGATCCCGATCAGTTCGGGTACCGAGTCGCTCAACGCGGGTATCGCGGCGTCGGTGACGCTGTATGAGATCTCTAAGTTGCGCGCTGCCGCGAAGAAGAAGTAGGCGCGGCTAGTACTCGTAGTCGACGGTCGCGCGTTCGACGGTCACTGAGCGGATAAACGCGCCAGCCTCCTCGTGCGCGGGATGCGATTGGTAGCCCTCGAGCGCCGCGTTGTCGTCGTGTTCGGAAACGAGGACGACATCCCAGTGTCCTGCGGCGACAAGACCGAGATCTCGTTTGAGACTCATCGAGACGAGCCCGGGAACCGTGCCGACGAGCGCGTCAAGGCGCGAGCGCATCTCGGTCACGTCGTGCTCGCGCTGGATCTCATCGCTCGAGGCGAGTGTGAACATGACGATGTGACGGATCATGCAAGATCTCCTTGGAGTGGGTTGGGCTGGAACCCCACGATAGGCCACATCGCTAGTCACGCAACGCGAACCGCGAGTGGATGCGCTTCATCCACTTCGGCGCCCACCACATGATCCGCAACTGCCAGGTCATGAAGGCTGGTACGAGGAGGAGTCGCACGAGGGTCGCGTCGAGCGTCACTGCGACCGCAAGGGCGACGCCGAGTTGCTTGATCACGAGCAGGTCGCCTGTCGCGAACCCCGCGAACACGACGACGATGATCAGTGCCGCCGACGTGATGATGCGCCCCGACCGCTGCAGACCGCGAGCGATTGCGTCGCGGCCGTCGGCTCCGCGCGCCACGAGTTCGGTGATGCGCGACAGGATGAACATCTCGTAGTCCATCGCGAGTCCGAAACCGAAGACAAGCACGAGCACGATCACGAGCGGGTCAACACCGCGCACTTCGCTCGCGTCGAACCCCATGACCGAAGCGAAGTTGCCCCACTGGAACCCCCACACGAGCACGCCGATCGACGCCCCGAGAGAGAGAGCACTCGCGGCGAGGGCCTTCAGCGGCACGACGAGCGATCCGGTCATGAGGAAGAGCATGGCGATCGTCGCGAGCGAGATGATGAGGATCGCCAACGGTGAGCGGTCGAGCAGCGATTGCGTGAAGTCGACTGTTCGAGCATCCGTGCCCGTGACCGAGGCGGGGAAGTCGGGACGATCGCCGCGGATGTCGCGCACGACGTCCATCCCGTCGCCTGTCGTCACGCGCACCGCGGTGCCCCAGCCGGTGCCCGACTGATGGGGGATCCCGACGGAGGTAACGCTCGGAAGACCCTTGACTTGCACGCCCCACGTCGTGGCATCCGCTTCCGTGTCGGTCACGAGGAGCACGCGGGGCGCTGCCGCGTCGGGGAAGTGGTCGCGGATAGTGACGACGAAGGTCTTCTGAGTCGAGGCGGCGGGCAGGGCATCGACGCTCGTATTCGCCAGGCGCAGCGACAGCGCCGGGGTTGCGAGGGCGAGGAGGGCAACCGTGCACGCGAGGGTGACGAACGCGGGATGCCGCTGCACTCGCCTCGTGAGCCGGGAGAAGACACCCTCGTCGGGAGCGACATCTCCGAACCGTGAGATCACCGAGCCGAGGCCAGGGATCTTTGTCAGCGCTCCCGGCCGGATCAGCCGCTCGCCGGAGATTGCCAGTAGCGCGGGCACTAGGGTGAGCGCTGAGGCGATCGCGATCACGGTTACACACAGCGCCCCAACCCCGATGGCGCGCACGAGGCGCGGCTGAAACACGAGCAGTCCGAGGCTCACGAGCGCGAACGTCGCACCCGAGTACACCACAGTACGGCCCGCGGATGCTGCGGTGCGGGCGATCGCGTCGAGCCGCAGCATCCGCCGCTCGCCGTGACCAACCGAACCGTCGCCGAGCCCATTGCCAAGCGCGGCTCGGTACTCCTCGCGGAACCGACTCACGATGAGCAAGCCGTAGTCGATCGAGAGCCCGAGCCCGATCGCCGTGATCACGTTGATGACGGTGGTGTCGATGTCCATGAGATAGCTGATTCCGAACAGCGCACCGAGGGCGCCGACGATCGAGGCGATCGCACCGACAAGCGGGATGCCCGCCGCAATGAACCCACCGAACACGACAAGCATCACGACGAGTGCGATCGGCAGCGCGACCGATTCGCCGCGCGCGAGGTCGTTCTCGGATACCTTCACGATCGAATCGACGAGGATTCGGGTGTTGCCGATCTCGACCGTCGCGTCGGGGAATTCAGTGCGTAGCTCGTCGCGGAGGGAAGTCATCTTCGAGACCGCGGAGTCGCGCATGGCGGCGTCGGTGTCGGGTACCGTGACGGGATACAGCACGCCGTCGCCGGACTCCGCGGTGAGCGCCGCGACCGCGGGCACCCGCTTACCGTTCGGCAGGAGGGGCACAGCGAGCGGATCAACGACCGTGGCACCCGTGATTCCCGCGAGCCGTTGCGTCAGCTCGGAGCCGATCGCGATTACGGCCGGGTCGGTCGTGCGAACCCCGTGGATCACGAGTGTCGTGGTCTCGGTGTTGGTGTCGCCGCCGTTGAGCTGATCGTCTGCGCGGCTGCTCTCGCTCGTCGCGGTCGGGGCACCGCTCACGAGGCGGCCGAAGAGCGTGTCGCCGGTGATCCCGACAAGCGCGGTTGCGGCCGACAGCGCCACGACTATCGCCCACGCGGTGAGAGCGATCCACGGTCGATGAGCGGATCCCACGGCGAGTCGCGCGACCACGCCGTGGCGGGCACCGGAGTTCATACCTTCGTGCGCCAGTCCTCTTCGGCGCTCTCACCGTCGACGGTGTCGATCGGCAGCGTGATCGTGCCTGACGGCGGGTTAATGATCGTTGCTTCGTCGCGCCGATGGCGCAGCACGGTATCGATGTAGCTCGACACGGCTTCGGCGAGGGGCACATCGCGGCCCTCGTTTTGCGAGAGATACCACCGGTGTTCGAGCAACTGGTGGAAAATCTCGGCCGGCTCGAGCTTGCCCTTGAGCTCCTTCGGGATGGCGCGAATCACGGGCTCGAACACGCGGGCCGCCCACTCGTGTGCGACCGCTTCTTCGTCCATTCCGGCTTTTCCATAGCTCGCGCGATACGAGTCGAGGTCGTTCAATAGTCGCCGCGCCTGGTTCTCTCCCGCGTCGAGGCCGGTGAGCCGCAGCAAGCGCCGCGAGTGATGGCCAGCGTCGACGACCTTCGGCTGGATCCGCACCTGGCTGCCGGTGTCATCCGTCTTGATCGCGAGCTCTTCGATGTCGAAACCGAGGTCGTTGAGTCGCTCGACCCGCTGGTTGATGCGCCACCGTTCGGACTGCGAAAACTCTTCGGAGGCGGTGAGTTCTTTCCAGAGCGTGCGGTACTTCGCGAGGATTCCGCTGCTGATCTCCACCGGGTCGATCGATTCGTCGAGTCGCCCGCCCGCCTGCAAGTCGAGCAGTTCGCCCGCGATATTCACGCGGCCAATCTCGAGGTCGTTCTCGCGCTGCCCGTTGGAGAGGCCGTCGTAAAGCTGGCCCGTTTCGGCATCGACAAGGTAGGCGGCAAAGGCGCCCGCGTCGCGGCGGAAAAGCGTGTTCGAGAGCGATACGTCGCCCCAGAAGAATCCGATCATGTGCAGCCGCACGAGGAGCACTGCGAGGGCATCAACGAGCCGCGTCGCCGTCTCGGGGCGAAGGCCTGACGAATACAGCGCGCGGTAGGGCAGCGAGAAGCGCAGGTGCCGCGTGACGAGCACCGATTCGAGCGGCTCGCCCTCATCCGTCGTGCGGTTAGTGATCACCGCGACCGGGTCGACGCACGGGATGTCGAGGCGCTGAAGCGAGCGCAGCATGTCGTACTCACGCTTGGCGAGCTCCGCGGATGTCTCCTTGATCGCGACGACGTATCCGCTGAGGTTCACGAACCTCACGACGTGCCGAGAGATCCCCTTGGGCAGCGCCGCGATGCTCTCGTCCGGCCAGAGTTCGAGCGGCAGCGACCACGGCAAGTCGAGCAGGGCCGGATCGACTGTGGCCGCCGTGATGTTGAGCGAGCCGCTCATTTCTTCCCCTTAACGCTGATCGAGCTTGCCGGGATCACACACGAAGTGGACCCCGACAAGCTCGATCGACGATGAACTACTTTGTGGCGAGAATCGGCTTCTTGGTCAAACGCAGACCGGACTCGGTGTCGAACACGTGGATGTGGTCGGGCTGGGGCGTGATAACGACCTTGTCGCCGGCGTTCGGGTGCGAACGACCGTCCACGCGCACGACGATGTCGACGCGCTTGCCATCGATGTCGGTGTGACCGTACAGGTAACCGTCGGCGCCGAGCTCCTCGATCACGTCGACCTCGACCGGGAGACCCTCTCCGGTTGCCGAGATCTTCACGTCTTCGGGACGGACACCGATCGTCACCTTCTTGGCGGATGTCCCGCCCAGGGTGTCACGGTCGACCTTCGCCACCGCGGTGCCGAACTTGAGGCCGCCGTCGACGACATCGGCGTCGAACAGGTTCATCGCGGGAGAGCCGATGAAGCCGGCCACGAACACGTTCTGCGGGGCCGCGTACAGGTCGCGCGGGGTTCCGACCTGCTGCAGCACGCCATCCTTGAGCACGGCGATGCGGTCGCCCATGGTGAGCGCCTCGGTCTGGTCGTGGGTGACGTAGACCGTGGTGACGCCGAGGCGGCGCTGAAGCGACGCGATCTGGGTGCGGGTCTGCACGCGCAGCTTGGCGTCAAGGTTGGAGAGCGGCTCGTCCATGAGGAAGACCTGGGGTTGGCGCACGATTGCGCGACCCATGGCAACACGCTGACGCTGGCCACCGGAGAGCGCCTTCGGCTTGCGAGCGAGGTAGGGCTCGAGGTCGAGCAGCTTTGCTGCCTCAAGCACGCGGTTTGCCCGCTCGTCTTTGTTCACGCCGGCGATCTTGAGCGCGAAGCCCATGTTCTCGGCGACCGTCATGTGCGGGTACAGCGCGTAGTTCTGAAAGACCATCGCAATGTCGCGGTCTTTCGGGGGAACGTCGGTGACGTTGCGGTCGCCGATGAAGATATCGCCCTCGTTGACCTCTTCGAGGCCGGCGAGCATGCGCAGGCTCGTCGACTTGCCGCAACCAGATGGGCCGACCAAGACGAGAAACTCGCCGTCGGCGACCGAGAGGTCGAGCTTGTCGACCGCGGGGCGGGTCGAGCCGGGGTAGAGGCGGGTTGCCTTGTCAAACGTTACTGATGCCATTATTACTGTGCTCCTTCACCGGCAGGTACGTGCCGGACGATCCGTAGTGAATGGAATGTGGTCAAGAAGACCGCTTTTGATTATGGCACCGCGCGCGACCCGGTGGGGAGGCAATGCAGGGCAGCTTCAGCGCGTAGTTGGCGGATTCTCAGACATCCCTCCTAGGATTCCAGAGGCGTCGAAAATCCCGAGCGCCAGGGGCACACAGCAGATGAGGTTCGATTGAGCTACGGAAACTCCGGCGATGACCGGCTCACGAAGAATGCGCGGCGCGACGCCGCCCGTGAGAAGTCACGCATTCTGCGCGAAGAGCAGAAGAAGAAGGACCGCCGCAGCAAGGTCCTGCTTCAGGGCGGCATCATCCTCGGCGTCCTCGGGGTTCTCGCACTGGTTGCCGTTCTGCTCATTTCTTCCAACCGGCCCGCCGGCCCTGGCCCCGCCAACATGGCGAGCGACGGCATCCAGATCAGTCAGGGGAACATTGCCTCGACGACTCCGGCCTCGCCTCCGAGCAAGCCCCCCGTGCCGAACCCGCGCGACACCAATTCCAAGGCTGTCAACATCCAGATTTATGTCGACTACCTGTGCCCGATTTGTGGTCAGTTCGAAGCGACCAACGGTGCATACATTTCGAGTCTGCTCGACAACGGCGGTGCGACCGTCGAAGTGCACCCGATCGCAATCCTCGACCGTTTGTCGCAAGGAACGAAGTACTCCACTCGAGCAACGAACGCGGCGGCGTGTGTCGCGAACTACTCGCCGAACGCGTTCTACGCGTTCCACACCGCACTCTTCGCGAAACAACCCGCCGAGAACTCCACCGGGTTGACTGACGAGCAGATCATCGCGCTCGCAAACGGCGCCAAAGTGGACAAGGCTACCGAGATATCGGACTGCGTAAAGAACCAGACGTTCAAGGCCTGGACGACCGCGGCCACAGCACGGGCGCTCAACGGGCCGATCCCGGACTCGAACGTCGACAAGGTTCAAGGCACCCCGACCGTGATCGTCAACGGCCTCAAGTACGAGGGATCGGTCACCGACCTGCCCACGTTCCAAGCGTTCGTGATTCAGGCCGCGGGCAACACCTTCAACCAGAACTCGACCGCGACGCCCACCCCGAGTCCGACTCCGACGAAGTAGAGCGCCTAGCGCGCCACCGAGTCGGGAACGATTTCGGTGGGCGCGCTGTTGGCATAGTCGAGGGCCGCAGCCAGCGGCTCGCCAGCTCACAACAAAGGAGGCCTGACCATGGCTCAGACCGAGACCGTAATTCTTGCCGGCGGATGTTTCTGGGGCGCGCAGCAGCTGCTGCGCCGTCGCCCCGGAGTGATCTCCAGTCGCGTCGGCTACTCGGGTGGCAACACCCCGAACGCCACTTATCGCAACCACGGCGACCACGCCGAGGCGGTCGAGATCGTCTTCGACCCCACCCAGATCTCGTATCGGGATCTGCTCGAGTTCTTCTTCCAGATCCACGACCCGTCGACCATGAACCGACAGGGCAACGACATCGGGCGCAGTTACCGCTCGGCGATCTACTACACGACCGACGAGCAAAAGAAGGTCGCTCTTGACACCATCGCCGACGTGAATGCCTCGGGCCTCTGGCCCGGCAAGGTCATCACCGAGGTCGAGCCCGCCGGAGATTTCTGGCAGGCCGAAGAGGATCACCAGGACTACCTCGAGAAGTACCCCAACGGCTACACCTGCCACTACGTGCGCCCGGGCTGGAAGCTCCCGCACCGCGAGGAGCAGCTGACCTCGTAGGTTTCGTGAACCAGGGGCCCGTCACGGATGATTCGTGGCGGGCCTTTTTTCGTTAAGACTCTGTCGGACTGGAACCTTCGCTCCCAGCGCAGAGAAAGACACAGAGACACAGAGAGACAGAGACACAGAGACACAGAGATCTAGTGGAAAATCCGGCAACCCCTCCGGCGGGTCCGCTACTTTTTTCCTATCATCACTTTTACCCGAGCGCATATCGCCGCAGGACTGCCGTTTCTGATGGCGGCCGTCGCCGCGCTGACGTGACAATTGATCCTCACTCCCGTGGCCTGCTCGGGA
>Ga0209512_1002890_pt1 | contig 17235 bp, 14 predicted proteins | sample frozenSSSSmetaG_FD_184142 | JGI IMG/M metagenome (GOLD analysis project Ga0209512, IMG submission 184142) | Glacier valley bacterial and archeal communities from Borup Fiord, Nunavut, Canada, to study Microbial Dark Matter (Phase II) -... | ecosystem: Environmental > Aquatic > Freshwater > Ice >... | reverse complement strand
CATACAACCTATTGGGCCTTCACAGCTAGTGAGGCTCGGCCAGATCCAACCGGCTTCGCCCTCGCAACTCGCACAACAACTCAAGACGCCGTTGCGACGGCTGCAACCGGCGCTCGACCGTCTCGTCAAAGACGGCTACGTCCACCACGAGACGGCATCGCTGACGCAAACGGGCGCCGCAGCTTACGGCGCATTGGTCGAGGCTCGAAGGAAAGGGCTCGAAACGCTGCTGCGCGGCTGGCCGCCAGAACAACAGATCGAGATGGCCAGCACCATTCGCGCGCTCGCCGAGCGGCTGCTGAGCGACGACTTCGACGAGGATCTGCTGGCTTCCAAGACGCGCATGCATACTGCAGTTCACGCGACATAGCACTGGCCGATGGTGGGAGACAACCTTGCTGGTGCATGGCCGGCCATGGCCGCGGCGGTGGGATTGCCGTCGCGTGTCGAGCCGGCTCAGCCATGAGCATCATGCTGGCGAGGTGATCTTGTTCGAACTGCTGACGCCAGAATCTCACCGTGTGGCGGGTCCAGCTTCAGAACACTTCCGACGAGATGCTCTGAGGGCCACAGCCAGACTGCGTGCAGCACGGGTGCCCATAGCACTACTTCAGTGACGACCTGGCCGAACGGCAAATAGTCCAGCGAAGCGCTGGGCCCGCTCGAATCGGGAGCGAACGACGAAGTCGGGAAGAAGGACGAGGAAGAGGACGAGCGCCGCAGTGGCGACGTTCATCGCGGGACGACGTCAGGCAGCTTTCAGGCTGGAGCGTCTACGCGAATTCCGCACGTAGCCGAGAGTGGCTGCTTTGCTGGCACCTAAGCGGCGACGACTTCGATCTCGGGCTCGATCGTCCGGAGGAGATTCTCAATGCCCCGGAGCGTCCCCGAGATCGAGCTCGGGCAGGTGCCGCACGCGCCCTGGTAGTGGACGACGAGGCGGTCATCCTCGAGCCCGAGGACATGAAGGTCGCCGCCATCACCCTGCAAATAGGGTCTGATCTGCTGGTCGAGGAGCAGATTGATTTCGTCGAGCCGGTCCTGGTCGCGCTCGCTCAGATGGGCGAACGACGCGCGTGCCGCAACGACCGCTGCGGCCGACTGATCGCTCGCCGCGGGCGCGGCGCGCAGCGGAACCGCGATCTCGCGCGCCAACTGCTTCCAGTCGGCGCCGCCGTCCTGCGTGACGGTGAGCCAGCGATCGACGTAGAAGACGTTGGTGACATGCGCAATCGCAAAGAAGGCCCGCGCCAGCTCGTCGCCTTCGGCTTGCTCGGCGTTTTCGAACGAACGTGGCACGCCTCAGGTCAGCGGCTCGTGAAGGATGAACTTCCGCGCGTTCGGGTTCGGCGTGTCTTCGATGTCGGCGATCTTCGGCATTTCAGCGTCCTGCGCTCAATGCGAGCACCTCAGGCGTCGCCAAGCGGGGTGTGCATCGGGTCACCTTCGGCCTCGGTCGAGGTCGTCGCGACGGCGTTGAACGCCGCCTGCAGCGTGTGCCACGGCAGGATCGCGCACTTGACCCGCATCGGCAGCTCGCTGATGCCGGCGAAGACCGCAAGGCGACCGATGCGCGGAGCGTCCTTCGCGGCCAGCCGGCCGGTCGCCATCGCGACGAATTCGCCGATCAGCGTCTGCGCATCGTCTCGTGTCTTGCCCTTGACCGCGACCGTCATCATCGATGCCGAAGCCTTGCAGATCGCACACGATTCACCCTGGAACGCGATGGCCTTGACTTTGTCGCCGGCCAGATCAAGTGCCACGTGGATGTGGTCGCCGCAGAGCGGATTCAGCCCGTCGGCGTGGTGGCTCGCGTGTTCGAGGGTGCCGTAGTTGCGCGGCTTCCTGTTGTGATCGAGGATCACCTCCTGGTACAGCCACTTCGGATCGGCGATCACGCGAACAACTTCTGCACGCCGTAGATGCCGGCAACAAGCGCGTCGACCTCGGCCAGCGTGTTGTAGAACGCGAACGATGCGCGCGAAGTTGCGGCCACACCAAGCCGTTTCATCAACGGTTGCGCGCAATGGTGGCCGGTGCGCACCGCGATCCCTTCCTGGTTCAACAAGGTGCCGACATCGTGCGGATGGATGTTGAGTTGCAATAGGTTATTCCGGCCGAGTCGAGAGGCTGGAGGTTTGCAGCCGAGAGCGGAGTGCGGTCGTCGGGCGTTGTAGAAGTTGAGGAACGAGGGGAGCAGCGCGGTGCGCTCAGCGCTGTTGTCATAGCTGCGGACGTAGGCCCATTCGCGCAGGCAGGTCTGGATGAAGCGTTCGGCTTTGCCGTTGGTCTGCGGTCGATACGGTCGCGTGAAGCTGTGCTTGATACCGAGGGCCAGGCAGACCTTGGCGAACAGCTTCGATCGATATGCTGAGCCGTTGTCGGTCAGCAAGCGCTCGATGCGCACGCCGAGGGCGGTGTAGTGAGCAACGGCGTTTTGCAGGAAGGCGACGGCCGAGTCCTTCCGTTCATCGACATGGATCTGCACGAAGCCGACTCGCGAGTGATCGTCGATGGCAACGTGCGCGAACTCCCATCCGGCGCCACCGACCGAGTCGCGTCGATCGCCTGTGACTCGATGGCTGGGCCGCACGATACGACCGAGCTTCTTGGTATCGATGTGCAGGAGCTCGCCGGGACGAGCATGTTCGTAGCGAACGACAGCGGTCCGGGGATCAAGCGCCTTGATGCTCGACAGGCCCAGTCGATCGAGCAAGCGACTGATCGTCGCCACGCTACGACCGACGATGCGCGCGATGACTCGCATCGGCCGACGGTCGCGGCGCAGCCGCTCGATGCGCTCCTGCAACAACGCATCAACAGTCGTGCGAGTGCGATGGGGCCGCGAGCTGCGATCGAACAAGCCGTCCTCGCCCTGCATCACGAAGCGCTGCTTCCACTTGGCCGCAGTGCGCACGCTGATACCAGCCGCCTCGGCCGCTGGAATCAGCCCCAACACCGCGATCCGCTCAATCAGCAACTTGCGTCCCTCATACGTCGTTCTGGCATTCTTGTGGCTGTTCATCCGGTCGATCTCCTGGTGGGTCTGAAGCGTCAAGAACTCCAGTCTCCCAGAACCTTCCGGATGAACAACCTAGTGAAACATCACATCTAGCGGTGCGCTTGGCTGCCGCCCCGGGCAGCCGCACCGCGCGCTTGCCTTCGATGTGGTCGATCACGAGACGTTTCGCATGCTTGCGCACCAGCGTGCCGTTCTCGTCGACGACCCAGATCTTGATCAGGCCCGACATGAAGATCACGGTGTCGGTTGCCGCACAGACCGGCGTGACACCGGCGCGCAGGATGCCCAGACGCTGCGCCACGCGGTACAGCGCGGCGAGCTTGTCGCGCAGGTCGGTGTGCATCACGCAGGCGGTGTCGAGGTCGCGCGCGAACTCGTCCACGTACTCGCACTTGAACGTCAGGATCTGGAAGGTCTTCTGCGTCGCCTCGTCGCCGGTGACTTGGTCGAGGATCACTTCAAGGAAGCGCTCGATCTTCTGCAGCGGATCGAGTCCGGCTTCACCCGTGGCGAGAGCCAGGTCGGAGCGGTCGATGAGCGGGATCTGGACCTCGTCGCGCATCGCGTAGAACAGTTCGGCCTTGTCGGCGAAGTGCCAGTAGATGGCACCGCGGGTCACGCCCGCGGCCGTCGCGATCTGCTCGAGGGAGGTGCGCGTCACGCCGTTGGCGAGGAACACCTCGCGCGCCGCCGCGATGATCGCGCGGCGCGTTTCGAGGGACTCTTCCTTGGTGCGACGGGCCATGATCTTCTTCGAAGGCGGTGAGCGGCGTGGCAACGGATGCGGGTGACTTTACATACATTCGTGACTGTATGATACTCCGGCTCACGCGGTCGTCCGGGTTTGTCCGGAGCAGCGCCCCGCACTTGTTTAAACTGGGTTCCGCGCTGCAACACGATGTGCTCCCGCAACTCCCCGCTTCCTGCAGTCGCCTGCAACTCTGCAGTCGAACGCGTAACGATTGAATCGCATCGTCCGCCCTGCCGATCATTTGCATCCGCGACTTGCATCCTTTCTGTTCCCTTGCCTGAACGAGCGTTCGCCATGAACCCACGCCTTCCTCCAGCCATGACCATCGACGCCATGACCGAAATGCCCGATTCGCGCGCGCGCACGGGACACGGCCCCCGCCGGCACGCGGCCCGCGGCCTGCTGATCGCCGGCCTGCTCGCGACGCTGGCGCTGTCTGCCTGCGGGAAGAAGGACGAGGGTCAGGCCGGTCCCGGCGGCCCGGGTGGCGGCGCGCCGCAAGCGTTGCCGGTGACGGTGATCGAGGCGGCGCCGAAGCGCGTGCCGGTGACCGTCGACACCGTCGGGCAGAGCGAGGGCTCGAAGGAAGTCCAGGTCCGCGCGCGCGTGTCCGGCATCCTGCTCAAGCAGCGCTTCTCCGAAGGCGACCGCGTCAAGCGCGACGCCATCCTCTATCAGATCGATCCGGCGCCCTACGAGATCGCGCTCGCCCAGGCCAAGGCCGCGCTCGCACAGGCGCAGGCGACGCTCGAGCAGTCGACGCGCGAAGAGGCCCGCCTCAAGCCGCTCGTCGCCGAGCAGGCGATCAGCGGCAAGGATTACGACGACGCGGGATCGACGCGCAAGACGTCCGCCGCGAACGTGATGGCCAAGCAGGCGGACGTGCGCAATGCGGAACTGAACCTGAGCTACACCAAGGTGGCCGCGCCGATCGGCGGCGTCTCGGGGCGCAACATCAGCTCGGAAGGCTCGCTGGTCACCGCAGGAACCGACTCGGCGCTGCTGACCACGATCGTGCAGACCGATCCGATCTGGGTGCGCTTCTCGATCAGCGAGGCCGAGTACGCGTCGCTTCGCAGCAATCAAGGCAACGGCAACGACCAGAACGCCAAGGTCGAGCTGATCGGGTCCGACGGCAAGAACCTGCTCAATCCCGGCAAGCTCAATTTCGCGGCATCGACCGTCGACCGCACGCTGGGCACGGTGCAGCTGCGCGCCGAAGTCCCCAACAACGACCTGCGCATCCTGCCGGGCCAGTTCGTGCGCGCGCGCCTGTTCGTCGGCGAGGTCGAAGGCGTGCTGGTGCCCCAGGCCGCCGTGATGACGAGCGACAAGGGCAAGGCCGTGATGGTGGTGGGTGCCGACAACAAGGTGGCGCCCCGTCCGGTCGAGGCGGGCACCTGGCAGGGCGACCAGTGGGTGATTACCAAGGGTCTCGCGCAAGGCGACAAGGTGATCGTCGACAACCTCGTCAAGGTACGTCCCGGCATGACCGTCGCGCCGCATCCGCCGCAGGCCGCGGGTGCTCCGGCGCAAGGCGCGCCGGGCGGGCAAGCGGCCCCGGCAGCCGACGCCTCCAAGACCGACGCGCCGAAGACCGACGCGAAGCAGTGACCGCACGCCTGCCGACCGCGATCGCCGCGACGGCGTCTCGCACCCAGCACTTTTCCTGACGGGTTAGACCATGTCGAAGTTCTTCATCCTGCGGCCGATCTTCGCGAGCGTCATCGCGATCATCCTCGTCCTCGCCGGACTGGTCGCGCTCAAGACGCTGCCGATCGCGCAGTACCCCGAGATCGCGCCGCCCACGGTCACGATCACCGCGACCTATCCGGGCGCGAGCTCCGAGACGCTGTCCAAGACGGTCGCCGCGCCGATCGAGGAGCAGCTGTCGGGCATCGAGAATCTCCTGTACTTCAGCTCGACGTCGAACAGCGCCAACGGCCAGGTCACCATCACCGTCACGTTCGAGATCGGCTCCGACGGCAACAAGGGTCAGACCGACGTCAACAACCGCGTCCAGATCGCCAACTCGCGGCTGCCAACCGAAGTGCAGCGCCAGGGCGTCACGGTGCTCAAGCGCTCGAACGACATCCTGTTCGTGGCGACGCTGCAGTCCGACTCCGACGAGCGGCCGGCCGACATCCTGAAGGTGTCGAACTTCGTCACCATCAACCTGCTCGACGAGATCAAGCGGGTGCCGGGCGTGGCCGACGCGATCAACTTCGTGGCGCGCGATTATTCGATGCGCATCTGGCTCAACGTCCAGAAGATGGCGCAGCTCGGCGTCACGCCCGCCGACGTCCAGGCCGCCGTGTCCGCGCAGAACAACCAGTACGCGGCCGGCCGTATCGGCGCGGAGCCGTCGCCGAAGGACCAGTCGCTGACCTACACCGTCACGACCAAGGGTCGCCTGCTCGAAGCCGAGCAGTTCGGCAACATCGTGCTGCGCTCCAGCGGTCCGGGCGGCACGTTGCGCGTGAAGGACATCGCGCGCGTCGAATTGGGCGCGCAGAGCTACGACGCGTCGAGCTTCATCCGCGAGCGGCCGGGCGTGCCGATCGGGATCTTCCTGCAGAGCGGCGCCAACGCGCTCGACGTCGCGAAGGCCGTCAAGGGCCGACTCGAAGCCCTCAAGCCATCGTTCCCCGAAGGCGTGGTCTATTCGATCCCGTTCGACACGACGCTGTTCGTCAAGGCGTCGATCAACGAAGTGGTCCACACGTTCATCATCGCGGCCATCCTGGTGATCGCCGTCGTGTTCGTGTTCCTGCAGACGTGGCGGGCGACCATCATCCCTGCAGTCGCGGTACCGGTCTCGCTGATCGGCACGTTCGCGGGTCTCTTCCTGTTCGGCTTCTCGATCAACACGCTGACGCTGTTCGCGATGGTGCTGGCGATCGGTATCGTGGTCGACGATGCGATCGTGGTGCTCGAGAACGTCGAGCGATTGATGCGCGAGGAGAAGCTGACGCCGACTGCGGCCGCCATCGAGGCGATGCGCGAGGTGCAGGGCGCCGTCGTCGCCATCATCCTGGTGCTGTGCGCCGTGTTCATCCCCGTCGCGTTCCTCGGCGGCATCGCGGGCCAGCTCTACAAGCAGTTCGCGGTGACGGTGGCGATCGCGGTCGTGCTGTCGGGCGTGGTCGCGCTGACGCTCACGCCGGCGCTGTGCGCGCTGCTGCTCAAGCAGGAAGAGCAGGAGCCGTCGAAATACTTCCGCTGGTTCAACAAGGGCTTCGAGAAGATCTCCGGCGGCTACATGCATTTCGTCGAGCGGGGACTCAAGCATCGCTTGGTCGCGATGCTGCTCTTCGGGCTGGTGCTGGTGCTGGTGGGGTTCCTGTTCTGGCGCGTGCCCGGCAGTTTCGTGCCGGCAGAGGACCAGGGCTACATCGTCTCGTCGGTGCAGTTGCCCGACGGCGCGAGCCTGAAACGCACCGAGCGCACCACCAGGCAGTTGCGCGACCTGATCGGCAACGACGAAGCGATCCAGGACGTCCTGACGATCAATGGCTTCGACTTCATCGCGGGCGGCAACAAGACCAACGCGGCCACGATCTTCTTCCCGCTGAAGGACTATTCGCAGCGCAAGGGCACCGCGCAGCAGCTGGTCGGCAAGGTGTTCGGCACCAACGGCCGCATCGGCGACGGCCTGATCCTGGCGTTCAACCCGCCGGCCATCCGCGGCCTGGGTGCTGCGGGCGGCTACGAGGTCTACATCCAGGACCGCACCAGCACCGCCAACACGACCGATCTCGCCAAGGTCATGAACGACCTCATCGCCGCGCTGCAGAAGGACCCGCGTCTGGGTGCGCAGAACTCGTTCTTCCGGCCCACCGTGCCGCAGCTGCAGGTCGAGGTCGATCGCGACAAGGCGATCGCGCTCGGCGTGTCGGTCAGCGACGCCTATGCGGCGCTGCAGGCCACGATGGGGTCGCTGTACGTCAACGACTTCAACCTGTCCGGCCGCACCTTCCGCGTCCAGTTGCAGGCGGACTCGGAGTTCCGCAGCAAGCCGGAGGACATCGGCAACGTCTACGTACGCAGCAGCACCGTCGGCACGCAGGCCGTGGCGGGACAGAGCCAGGTCGGCATCACCAGCAACATGATCCCGCTGAAGGCGATCCTCAACGTCAAGACCGTGATCGGCGCCGAGCAGCTCGAGCGCTACAACGGCTTCCTCGCGGCCAAGATCTTCGGCAGCGGCAAGCCGGGCGTGGCGTCGGGCGATGCGATCAGGGCCGTGGAAGAGGTCGCTGCCAAGACGCTGCCCAAGGGCTACCAGATCGAATGGACCGCGCAGGCCTACCAGGAGAAGCGGACCGGCAACGCGTCGATCTTCGCGTTCGGCCTCGCGATCATCATGGTCTACCTGATCCTCGCCGCGCTCTACGAACGTTGGGGACTCCCTGCCGCGGTGCTGCTGGCGGTGCCGTTCGCGCTCGCCGGTGCGCTCGGCTTCGTGTTCCTGCGCAGCATGGACAACGACATCTACTTCCAGATCGGGCTCGTGGTGCTGATCGGGCTCGCGGCCAAGAACGCGATCCTGATCGTGGAATTCGCCGAGCAGGCGTTGCTCGAGGGGCAGACGCGCGTCGAGGCGGCGATGACGGCCGCGCGCCTGCGTTTCCGTCCGATCGTGATGACGTCGCTGGCCTTCGTGCTCGGGGTCGCGCCGCTGGTGATCGCGACCGGGGCCGGTGCGGGTTCGCGGCAGTCGATGGGCACGGGCGTGTTCGGCGGCATGATCCTGGCGACCTTCATCGCGCCGATCTTCGTGCCGCTGTTCTTCACGCTGCTCGCGCGCACGCCGAAGCCGAAGGAAGTCGAGGAGGCCAAGCGCGAAAAGGCCGCCGCGCAGAAGGCGATGCACGAGACCGAGGAAGAACTGGGCGATTCCGATGGATCTGCGAAAACAGGCAACAACGCGGAGGGCGATCATGCGTGAGCGCGATCTGACGATCATGAAGTCCGTCACCACCGGCAGAAGCGCCGTGGCGCTGGGCATGGCACTGGCGCTGGTTGGCTGCGCGGTCGGACCCGACTACAAGCGGCCGGGGACGACGCTGCCTGCCGACTTCTCCGCGGTCGTGCCGATCGATCCGGCCTCGGCGTCGGCAGCGATCGCCGGCGACTGGTGGAAGGTCTACAACGACGTGCAACTCACCGAACTGGTCAACGCGTCGATCTCGAACAACCCCAACATCCGGCTCGCGATCGCCCGCGTCGACGAGGCGCAGGCCGCGTTGCGCGAGACCAACGCGGCGTTCTTCCCGTCGGTCGACTACTCGGGGACCGGGGCGCGCGCCCGTGTCGGCGTCGCGGGCGGAGGACAGAGCGGTGCCACCGCGACGGGCCGGGTCTTCTACGGCAACATCTACAACGCGCAGGCAGGCGTCTCGTACGAGCTCGATCTATGGGGCAAGCTGCGCCGCGCATCCGAGTCGTCGCGCGCCTCGCTGCTGGCGACCACCTACGCGCGCGACGTGACCACGCTGTCGCTGGCGAGCACCACCGCGCAGGCCTACTTCACGCTGCGTTCCCTCGACGCGCAGATCACGGTGACGCAGAACACGCTGCAGGCCGTGGGCGAGTCGCTCGACATCGCCAAGAAGCGTCTCGATGCCGGCTACACCTCGGCGCTCGACTACGCGCAGGCGGATTCGCTGCGTGCGCAGACCCAGGTGCAGCTGCGAGAGTTGCGCCGCCAGCGGGCTGTGCAGGAACACCAGCTCGGCAACCTGACCAGCAACCTGTCGCTGCGCATCGCGCCGGGGTCGATCGACAACCTGCCGGTGCCGATCAGCCCGCCGCCCGGGCTGCCGTCCACGCTGCTCGAGCGACGTCCCGACGTGGCGCGCGACGAGCAGTCGCTGGTCGCCGCCAACGCGGAGATCGGTGTCGCGAAGGCCGCCCTGTTCCCGACCTTCAGCCTCACCGGCGCGTACGGTGGCAAGAGCTTCGACCTGTCCGACCTCGTCAAGGCGCCGTTCCGCTTCTGGAACATCGGGCTCGGCATCACGGGTCCGATCTTCGCCGGCGGCAAGTACGTCGCGCGGCTCGATCAGGCGAAGGCGCGCGGCGATCAGCAGATCGCCACGTACCAGACCACCGTCGAAGGTGCGTTCAACGAAGTCGCCAACGCGCTCACCAACGTCAGCGAGAGCAACGCCGCCGAGACCGAGGTGATGACGCAGGTCGAGGCCGCCCGCCGGACGTTGCGCCTGTCGAAGCTGCGCTACGACTCGGGCTATTCCGCGTACCTCGACGTGCTCGACGCGACGCGCACCGCGAACGCCGCCGAGCTGACGCTGGTGCAGAACCGCGCGTCGCGCCTGAACTACACCGTCGACCTCGTGAAGGCGCTGGGCGGCGGCTGGTCCGATGGCGCGAACGCGTCGTCGCCGCCGATCTCGCGTCGCTGAAGCCCCGGACTCTCTGGACGCCCGATGATCGCCTGCCCCGAGTGCGATGCGCTCCAACAGGAACCGCGGCGCGTCCCGCGCGGCACGAGCGTGCGGTGCTGGCGCTGCCAGAGCGTTCTGCTCCATGAATCGCGCAGGGGGACCGACTACGTCTTCTCGCTGATCGTCACCGGCTCGATCCTGTTCCTGATCGGCAACGCCTTCCCCCTGGTGTCGCTCGAGGCCGGGGGCAACGGCGTCACCACCACGCTGTTCGGTGCGTGCATGCACCTGTGGGGACAGGACCTGCAGCTCGTGGCGGCCCTGGTCTTGGTGACGACCATCCTCGCACCGGCCTTCGACCTGTCGGCGATGCTCTACCTCACGCTCGGCGTCCTGCGCGTCGATGCGGGGCGGGCGTCCGAGATGCCGCCGTTCTCCGCGACGCTGCTGCGCGCGGTGCAGGTGGTGCGACCGTGGGGGATGCTCGAGGTCTTCATGCTCGGCGCGCTGGTCTCCATCGTGAAGCTCGGCCAGATGGCGTCCGTCGTCGTCGGCCCGGCGCTGTACTCGATCGGCGCGCTGATCCTCGTACTCGCCGCCGCCAACTCCGCCTTCAACCCGCGCGAGGTGTGGTCGCGGCTGCCGGTGCGGCGCGACGACGAGGCCGCCGCATGAAGTCCGCCGCCATGACCGCCGCGATCGACGCCTGGCGGCGTCGCGGATCGGCGCCGATCACCACGGTCGACCCCGAGGAAGCCGAGTGGCTGGAGGCTGCGGCGCAGGCGCGACTGCGTTACGGCGCGGTCACCGCGCGCAGCGCGGGCCTCTACGCATGTCCTTCGTGCAGCCTTCTGAGCACGCACGTGGGCCGCGAAAGGGCCGACCAGCCGGCGTCCGGCCAGGTCGTGCTCAACGAGCCGCAGGTGGTCGAGGACGGCGAGCCGGTGACCGTCGAATGCCCGCGCTGCGGCGAGCCGCTGCACGTCCGCAAACCGGCCAGCATCGCCAAGACGTGGGCCTACATCATCGCCGCGTTCATCCTGTACATTCCCGCCAATGTGCTTCCGATCACCGATACGCGCACGCTGTTCGACGACCAGACCGACACCATCTTCTCCGGTGTCGTCCATCTCTGGCAGGCCGGCTCCTGGCCGCTCGCACTGCTGGTTTTCTTCGCCAGCATCGTCGTCCCGGTGGCCAAGCTGATCGTGTTGACGGGCCTGACCCTCTCCGTCCAGCGCGGCACGCTGCGCAAGCCGGCCCAGCGCACCCGCCTTTACCGCATCGTCGAGTTCATCGGCCGCTGGTCGATGCTCGACATCTTCGCCGTCGCGATCCTCACGGCGCTGGTGCAGTTGAAGAGCCTTGCGCAGGTCACGGCCGGGCCGGCGGTGCTGGCGTTCGGGGCCGTGTGCGTGCTGACCATCCTCGCGTCGCACGCGTTCGACCCTCGGCTGATCTGGGACCCGATCGACGCCTCCGGCGCGGACCCGGACCTCGAAGATGACTGAACCGGTCGCACCGCAGCCTCCCGAAGGAAGCGATCCGCCGCCGGCGGTGACGCCGTTGGTGCAGGAGGGCATCCCGAAGGCGCAGGTCACGCGGCGCAAGCGTCGGCAGATCTCGCTCGTGTGGATCATCCCGATCGTCGCCGTCGTCATCGGCCTGTATCTCGTCGTGCACGCGCTGCGCACGCAGGGCCCGACCATCGAGATCCAGTTCAAGACCGCCGAAGGGCTCGAGGCCGGCAAGACCAAGATCAAGTACAAGAACGTCGACATCGGCACGGTCCAGACCATCCTGCTCGGACCGGACAAGAAAGGCGTCGTCGTCACGGCGAAGATGACGCGCAACGCCACCGATCTGCTGGTCGAGGACACGCGCTTCTGGATCGTCAAGCCGCGCATCGCCGGCGGCCAGATCTCGGGACTCACCACGCTGCTGTCGGGGTCGTACATCGGGATGGACATCGGCAAGTCGACCGAATCGCAACGCGAGTACGTCGGCCTCGACACGCAGCCGTCCGTCACCACCGACGAGCCGGGCCGGGAGTTCCTGCTGCACGCTACCGACGGCGGGTCGCTGGACATCGGGTCTCCGGTCTTCTTTCGTCGCTTCCAGGTCGGCGAGGTCACGGCGGTCAACCTCGATCCCGACGGCAAGGGCGTCACGGCCCGCGTCTTCGTCCGTTCCCCGAACGAGAAGTACGTCACGCAGAACACGCGCTTCTGGCAGGCCAGCGGCGTCGACGTGTCGATCGACGGCAGCGGCGTCAAGATCTCCACGCAGTCGCTCGCGTCGGTCATCGTGGGCGGCATCGCGTTCCAGACCCCGAGTACCGAGCCGCCCGGTCCCGCGGCCAGCAACGACATGGCCTTCACGCTGTTCGACGACGAGCCGCTGGCGATGAAGCGCTCCGACGCGCAACTCGAGAAGTACATCGCGTACTTCGACGATTCGATCCGTGGTCTCGCGGTCGGGGCGCAGGTCGAGTTCCGCGGTTTCGTGGTGGGCGAGGTCCGCTCGATCGAGATGGAGTTCGACCGTCAGACGCGTGGTTTCCGCTTCCCGGTCGAGTTCGCGCTCTATCGCGACGTGCTGCCGGCCCGCATCGCGCGGGCCGAGAAGAACGGAACGCCGATCGACTCCGATGCGCTGTACGAACGCGCGATCCGCAAGCGCGGCCTGCGGGCGCAGTTGCGCACCGGCAACCTGCTGACCGGCACGAAGTACCTCGCGATCGACTTCATCAAGAACGCGGCGCCGATCCCGGACGGGCCCATCAAGGACGCGGCCGGCAATCGCATCATCCCGACCGTGCCGGGCAGCTTCGACGAGCTCCAGGAGACGCTGTCGAACATCGCGAAGAAGATCGACAAGATCCCGTTCGACCAGCTCGCGACGGAGGCCAAGCGCACGCTGCAGCAGTTGCAGGTGTCGATGAAGGAGGCCGACAAGCTGCTCAAGAACGTCAACGAGAACGTCGCGCCCGAGATCGCCGCGACGCTCAATGAAGTCAAGAAGACGATGAAGAGCGCCAACGAGGCGCTGCTGTCGACCGACTCGCCGGTGCAGCAGGACCTGCGCGGGACGCTCCTCGAGCTCAACCGCGCCGCGGCCTCGGTGAAGCTCCTGACCGACTACCTGCAGCGCCATCCCGAGTCCCTGCTGCGCGGCAAGGCGCCCGACGTGCCGTTCGGCGACAACGTCCCGAAGACGCCGCCCGGCGCTGTGTCGCCCACGCCCGCGCCGGCACCGCAAGCCAACCCGGAGGTCACCCGATGACGCGTCCCCGTACCGAGTTGCGACGGGCCAACCGGATCGCCTGCGGATGCGCGGCGCTGATCGTCGTGCTCGTGGCCGGCTGCGCAGGGTCGGGCAACCCCGAGAATTTCTTCGCACTCAACGACGGCGCCGTCGTGCAGTCCACCACGACGAAGTCGCGCAGCCCGTCGCTGCCCGGCATCGTCATCAGCGCGGTGACCGTGCCCGAACTCGTCGACCGGCCGCAGATCGTCACGCGCGACGCGAGCAATCGCGTGGTGGTGTCCGAGCAGAACCTGTGGGCCGAGCCGATCCGTGCCGGCATCGCCCGGACCCTGGCGACGCGCCTGTCGCGGGCGCTCGACGAAGCCGGGCAGCCGGCGCAGGTCGCGGCTTATCCGCAGACGTCGATCGCCGCGCCAACCTTGCGCGTGACGATCGACGTCGTCCGCTTCGACGCCGTGCCGAACGGCGAGGCCGTCGTCGACGCGGTGTGGAGCATCCGTCGTCCGTCCGACGGCACGGTGCGCACCGGCCGCACGGTCGCGTCGGCTCCGATCGCGGGGACGAGCTACGACGCGATCGTCCATTCGTGGAACGACGCGCTGCAGGTCGTCGATCGCGACATCGCCGCGATGGTCCTGCAGATCGGCGTCGGCCCCGCGCCGGCGCGCTGACCTCGGCCGCGCGGCGCCCCGCGCCGCGGTCGACGCCCCTCTACAACGCACGGCGATAGGCGACGGCCTCCGCGATATCCGCTACGGCGACGCTCGCCCGCCCGTCGAGGTCGGCGATCGTGCGGCCGATCTTCAACACGCTGTGATACGCCCTGGCCGACCATTCGAGACGGTTCATCGCGCGTAGCAGCAGCGCGTGGCCTTCGGCGTCCGGCGTGCAATGGCGGTCGATCGCCTTGCCGACCAGACCGGCGTTGCGAACGCCCTGGCGCTCGAACTGACGGGCGTGGGCGACGGCGACACGCGCGGCGATCACCGCGCTCGGGTCGCCGTCGGGCAGTGCTGCCAGCGCCGCGGGGTCGACCGACGGCACCTCGATGCGCAGGTCGATGCGATCGAGCAGCGGTCCCGAGATCCGCGACCGGTAGCGCGCGACCGCGTCGGGTCCGCAGCGACAGGTGCGCGTGGGATGGCCGTGGTTGCCGCAGGGACACGGGTTCATCGCCGCGACGAATTGGAAGCGCGCGGGGAAGTCGGCTTGTCGCGCGGCGCGCGAGATCGTGATGCGGCCCGATTCGAGCGGTTCCCGGAGCACCTCCAGGACGCGTCGGTCGAACTCGGGCAGTTCGTCGAGGAACAGCACGCCGTGATGCGCGAGCGAGATCTCGCCCGGTCGCGGGACGCTGCCGCCGCCGACCAACGCGACGCCCGACGCCGTGTGATGCGGCGCGCGATAAGGGCGCACGCGCCAATGCTCGACCGCGAAGCGTCCGGCCAGGCTGGCGAGGGCGGCGCTTTCCAGCGCTTCGGCTGCCGTCATCGTCGGCAGGAGACCGCAAAAGCGCGCCGCCAGCATCGTCTTGCCGGTGCCGGGAGGCCCGATCATCAGCAAGCCGTGGCCTCCGGCGGCGGCGACCTCCAGCGCGCGCTTCGCGGCGGCCTGTCCCTTGACGTCGGCGAGGTCGTGCAGCGGGACGTCGATCGCGCGGACAGCTGCGGGCTGGACGGGCAGCGCGACTTGTCCGATCAGGTGCGCGCACACCTCGAGCAGCGTCGCTGCCGGATGGATGCGGATGTCCTCGCAGAGCGCGGCCTCGATCGCGGACTCCGTCGGCAGGATGAAGCCGCGTCGCGACGCACGCTCCGCCAGCGGCTGCCGGGTCATCGCGTGCGTCATCGCGAGTGCGCCGCGGATCGGGCGCAGCGCCCCCGACAGCGACAACTCGCCGGCGTATTCGAAGTCGTCGACCCGCTCGGGAGGCAACTGCCCTGAAGCGACGAGGATGCCGATCGCGATCGGTAGATCGAAGCGGCCGGATTCCTTCGGCAGGTCGGCCGGCGCCAGGTTGACCGTGATGCGACGCGCTGGCAGCTCGAAGCGCGCGTTGAGGATCGCGGCGCGCACGCGGTCGCGGCTCTCCTTCACCTCGGTCTCGGCCAGCCCGACGATATTGAAGTGCGGCAGGCCGCCGGTCAGATGGACCTCGACGACGACCTCGGGCGCCTCCATGCCCGCCAGCGCGCGACTGCGGACGATGGCCAGCGAAAGGGCTGCGGTCATCGCACGGACGTCGGATCGGCTCGGACGGGGACCGCTGGCGCGTATCGTTGCGCGTGCCTCGCCGACCCGGCTCGCGCCCACTGCAGCGCGCAGCGGGCCGCGCGGTCAGCGCATCAGGCGGGCGCGCCCGTTCGCTCGCGTTCGAGGCGCTCGATGCGTGCCTCCAGATCCGCGATGCGGGTCTGCGCGCGCGACAGCAGCTCGGTCTGCAGGTCGAGTTGCTCGCGCGTCGCGAGATCGAAACGCTCGAAGCCCTGCTGGAGCACCGCGCGCAGGTTGTTGCGGATGTCCGCCGCGGGGGTCTCTTCGAGCATCTTGGTGATGCGCGCCTGCAGGGTTTCGAAGAACGCTGTTTTTTCCATGACGCGGACCGGGATGATGGAGGGTGGTGCTGCGAACGACCGGGCGCTGCAAAGCGCTGCCCCGAACGTCGAGACGAGTTTAGCACCGGGGATTTCGTGCGGCTTCGTCCGAACGGGGGTTGCGGACGGCCGCGTCGATCACCCCGCGTGAGCCGGCAAATCGAGTCGGTGCGCAGCGACCCCGTCGTCCACCGGCGGCTCGTGGCTGGCCACGATCCACAGCCGCTCGCCCTGTGCCGCCGCCGTCTCCAGATGGCGTCGCAGCACGCGCGAAGACGCGCCGTCCACCGCGGCCAGCGGTTCGTCGAGCAGGACGACCGGCGTCCCGGCCGCCATCGCCGCGATCACCGCCACCTTCTTGCGCGACCCGGTCGACAGCTGGTCGATGCGGCGCTCGAGGAAAGGTTCGAGCCCCAGGGCCTCGACCAGCACGGCCGGCAACGCGCCATCGAACGACGGGTACAGCCCGGCGACGAAGCCGAAGAATTCCTGCGGCTTCAGGTGATCGAATGCCGGTCCGTCGGGCCCGCACCAGTAGACAAGACGGCGGTAGTCGAGCGGCTGGGCCCGGGCATCGATCTCGCCGTAGCGGATGCGCCCCGAGCGTGGTTCGAGCGCGCCGCCGAGCAGGCGCAGCAGCGTCGACTTGCCGCAGCCGTTGTCGCCACGCACCCAGGTCAGGCCCGGCGCGAAGACGTGCGACCAGTCGCGAAACAGCGGCAGGTCCGGGTACGCGAAGGCCATCTGCTCGACCGACAGGACCGGCGTCATGACGCGGCCACCTCGGAGCCGAAGGCGATCGCGACGGTGAGGATCAGGATCCAGCGTGCGGCGTGGTGGGTCGTTTCCATCGGTTCTCCGCTTTCGAGGGCGCAGCCTGCCACGAGCGCGCAGGCGTAGGACGCGAGGACGTGCGGACGGATCGACGGCGATCCCGCGCAGGCGGCCAGGAGGACGACGGTCCCGGTGATCGCGGGTGTCAGCACGAGCGCCCGACGCGTGCGCTCGCAGGCGTCGGCATCGAGCGGCAGCGACGACGCCTCGCGCCACAGCGGTCGCAGTTCGCGCGTCGTGCGCGCGCGCAGCAGGCTCGTCGCGGACAACGCGACCACGGCGAGCAGCGCGAGGGTCCAGCCGATCGCGAGCGCGGTCCGGGCGGCGAGCAGGGCGCAGCCGGCGGTCGCGATC
>Ga0209512_1002889_pt1 | contig 17239 bp, 14 predicted proteins | sample frozenSSSSmetaG_FD_184142 | JGI IMG/M metagenome (GOLD analysis project Ga0209512, IMG submission 184142) | Glacier valley bacterial and archeal communities from Borup Fiord, Nunavut, Canada, to study Microbial Dark Matter (Phase II) -... | ecosystem: Environmental > Aquatic > Freshwater > Ice >... | reverse complement strand
TCACGCAAGGGACGGGCCTCGGATTGGTGATCGCCAAGCGCATCGTAGAAGGTCACGGCGGACAAATGGGCGTGAGCAGTGAGGTCGATGTGGGCAGCATTTTCTTCTTCACATTACCCACGGCGGTTGCTATCCCCGCAGTCCCTGCCACCCCGCTAGCGCCAGCATCAACGACCACGCATAGCGAACCGGCGTCTACCAGTTAAGGGTGGACGCCTGCATGTAAATTATGGTGTTGACTACCCAAGAAACAACTTTTATATATCAATATCAAATGTTACTTCTTCTGAATAGGATCCAGTTATTCTTGCTTTCAACTCAACTCCAAGCGGAAGATTAAGATTATTAGTAAATTCAACTTCTGTAATTATAATAATATTATTGTATAGGTTGTCGCCATCAAAGATAACAAGCTTTTCTTCGAAACTGTATAATTGACCTTCGTACAAAAATTTACCCGAGCGTCGGTTACTTAATACGTGGAAAGCAGCGATTTTAGCCTTAAATTTCATTAGCGAAAAACCTGTTTGTATGTCTCAAACCAAATTGATTTATGAACAACTATCAGCGTCGTAAAATAATGCTGTAAAACATGATATCTACGGGGAAAATTGGGAGACCTGGACTCGAACCAGGACTAACGGATTCAGAGTCCGTTGTTCTGCCGATTAAACTATCTCCCAAGATGTTATAAAGTGTATCACAGGGGTTTGTAAGAATCAATGGCTGAAATTTGCTGGCGATTTTGGCTCACCGCATGAGTCAACAATGAGTTGAGCCATTGACCAATCCGCGTTACAATTCGCCACATTATGCCAACACCTTTTATGCACATGGCTTTTGCAGAACGCATCATTCGCGACCCGGCACTGCCCGATCCGCTGCGCAGCGCGATCAAGGCGCAGTGGGGCGCGTTTCTGCTCGGCAGCATCGCACCCGACGCGCGCGTAGCATCGGGCATCCGTCGCGCCGATACGCACTTTTTCGAGTATGAGCCGGTGATCGCGGTGCCGCCGAATGTCGTCATGCTGACGCAGTATCCAGCATTACAACCCACCCATATTCATGATGCCGCGCACGCCGTTTTCATCGCGGGGTACAGCGCACATCTGGCAATGGATGAAGTGTGGTGTACCGATTTGCTGTTTCCAAAGTTCATGAAACTTGACGGTGGCAGCTTCAGCAGCTTTCAAATGCTGCACATGCTGCTCGGTTATCTGGATGGGCGCGACTACGCAGCCTTGCCGATCGCGGAACAATATCCAGCATTGGCAGGCGTCACGCTCGATCAGTGGCTGCCGTTTATCCCTGATTCAGCGCTGATCGCCTGGCGTGATTTGATCGCACAGCAAATTGCGCCGGATGGTCACAGCCAGACGCTTGAGATTTTGGGTCAGCGCATCCAGATGTCCGCAGATGAAATGGCCGCGTTCATCAACGATACGGCGCAAATGGACGAAAAGCTGTGGCACAATGTTCCGCATGAAACGGTCGCCGCCGTCGAAACCACAATGTATGATCGAGCACGTGATGTACTGATCGGCTATCTGACTGATTGTTCCGGCACACTTTAACCACACGCTAAAAAGGATCACCTATGCATATTCTGGTAACAGGCGGGGCGGGCTACATCGGCTCGACCACTGCCCGATTGTTCTTGCAAGCCGGTCACCGCGTGACGGTGCTCGACAATCTGTATCGCGGCCATCGTGAAGCAGTGCCAGCGGGCGCAACCTTCATCAAAGGTGACATCAGCGATCGGTCAGCGATGGATATCTTGTTTCAGAGCAATCAGTTCGACGCCGTGGCGCACTTTGCAGCGCTGATCGAGGCGGGCGAGAGTATGCAAGTTCCGGCGCGCTACTTCCGTAGTAATGTGGTTGCCAGCCAGAATTTGCTGGAAACGATGATCGACCATGATGTGAAGCGGCTGGTCTTTTCATCCACGGCTGCCGTCTATGCCAGCCAATCACATACGCTGTCCGAGCAAGACCCGTATCAGCCCGCCAATGTATACGGCGAAACTAAGCTGATGATCGAGCAGATGATCCGCTGGCTGCACACGCAATCCGGGCTGAACTACTGCATCTTTCGCTATTTCAATGCGTGCGGCGCGCTGCTGGATGCAAACGGCGTGGCAGCCAGCGGTGAAGCGCATTCACCCGAAACGCACTTGATCCCGCTGACTTTGCAAGTGCCGCTCGGCCAACGCGAATCGATCGCTATTTTTGGTACCGATTACGCCACGCCGGACGGGACTTGCGTGCGCGATTACGTTCACGTTGCGGATTTGGCGCAAGCACACGTTCTGGCGGTCGAAGCGTTGGATGAACGGCGCGCCATGACGTACAACCTGGGCAACGGACGCGGCTACAGCGTGCGTGAAGTGATCGACACGGCGCGCAAAGTGACCGGACTCCCCATTAAAGCAGTCGAGACGGCGCGGCGTCCGGGCGATGCAGCGATGCTGGTCGCGTCCGCCGAACAGGTCAACAACGATCTGGGCTGGGAGCCAAAGTACCCCGATCTGGAAACGATCATGGCGAGCGCCTGGACATGGCATCGCAGCCACCCACACGGCTACGCACCCGATCACGAGCAAGCCTGACTGTGCGATACGAGACTGTGACATACTGGACTGCGGCATATTCGATAGTGACGCGCTGACGGATGCATGTTGCGATCAACGGCTGGTTTTGGGGTGATCCGTATTCTGGCAGCGGACAGTACACGCGCGCCCTGCTGACTGCGCTGCATCAAATCGATCCGACCATGCGCTTGACGCTGATTGTGCCTGCGTCCTCTATTGCTGATAGCGCGGCTACCCCTGATGGTATAGACGTAATCCCGGTGCGCCTGCCGCCGATCGGAAAGGCGCTTGCCAAAGTCTGGTTCGAGCAGCGCGGCTACCCGGCAGCGGTTCGCAAAAGTGGCGCAGAGATCGCTCATGTGCCGTATTGGGGGCCGCCGCTCAGTTCATCGGCGAGGCTGGTGATCACGGTGCATGATGTGATCCCGCTGGTCATGCCGATTTATCAGGGCGGCTTTGGCGCGCGGTTATATACGAGTCTGGTCACGGCGGGTGCAAAAGGCGCGGCACACCTGATCACCGATTCGGAGTTCAGCCGCAGCGAGATCGGCGCATGGATCGGCTTCCCACCTGAATACACTACCGCGATTCCGCTGGCAGCCGCGCCGGACATGCACCCGCGCATCGGCATTGAGCGCGATCCGCAAATTCGCGAAAAGTACAATCTGCCCGACTCTTACGCGCTGTATCTAGGTGGCTTTGACATTCGCAAGAACCTGAAAGCGCTCATTGCGGCTTACACCTATCTCAAGTCAGCCAGCCTCACCGATGAATATCCGTTGATCCTGGCGGGTAAGCTGCCGACGACCTGGGGATCGGCGCGTTTCCCGGATGTGCCCGCCGAGATCGCACGGTTGGAATTAGGCGACGCGATCCGCTTCATCGGGCCAGTGGATGAAGCCGACAAACCCGGCGTTTATCGGATGGCGCGCGCTACCATTGTGCCGAGCTTTTACGAGGGCTTCGGATTGACGCCCTTGGAGTCGATGGCGTGCGGAACGCCCGTAGTCGCGGCTAACGCATCTTCGATCCCGGAAGTGACCAGCGACGCGGCCTATTTAGTCGATCCGAACGACTCGCGAGCTATGGGCGGCGCGATCATCGCCGTGCTGATCCAGGATCCGCTGCATGAACAGTTGCGCAATGAAGGCTTAGCGCGCGCCACAAACTTTAGCTGGATCAAGACGGCGCAGCAAACGCTTGATGTGTATCGATCGGTTGCCGCGCGGCGTAAAAATTAGCCCTATTCTTTTTTCGGGCGGCGCACCGGAATCTTGAACGTTGGTGGCGGCGGTTCCTCGGCTTTTGGCTCAACTGCGGGCGCAGCGTTTGGCGTGAAATCGATATGGGTGATGGGCACTTCAACCGTTGGATCGCGCTGTGAGGCGACCGGGATCAGCGTTTCGGTGGCTGGCTGCGCTGTGGTCACTATGGGCGTTGAAGGCACAGCATCGGGAACATCAGCCGACGCTTCCGGCGCGTGCGGATCGTCGATGCGCTGCCATTCAGCGCTGACCGAAGTTTCGTAGCCGGATGGAAAACGCACGCGCGTTCCGTCAGTGCTGCGCGTCATAGTGACTCCGTAATGCGTGATCGTCACGGGCGCGCTCAACGCGAATGTGCCGCCAGCCCACACGCGCCGCGCACTGATCATGCGTACCCCTATCAGCTTGAAAAACAGATGCAGCGGCAGCACACCATTCAAATCATCGGGATCGCCAATGCCTTCGCCCGTCGTCGCATCGTAAGCGGCGCGAAAAGCGCGATCACGCTTGAGCGCTATAACCTGCCCGTTCAGCAAACGCCCGATCAACGCGGACGCTTCCGACATATAGCCACGTTCGATCAAGCCTTCCGCGCTCAACATATTCCAGAGCATTGTCACTTCGCGATTTGGGTTAGCGTCAGCGCCATAATGGGTCGGATCGTCAGCGGGCGCCAATGGTAAACCAACAGGTAACCCATAACGCGCCGGATCGCTGACTGATTGCGCCAGCCGCCGCGCGTGTTCATCCGAAGCGCCCGCCCACAACGGCGACAGCATCGGCAGCGACTCGCGCGTCAGATCGAGGGTATCGATCTCGACATTGTACACGCGGCTCAGCCCATCGAATTTGACATAGTTCAGCCGTGCATAAACCTGATCGGAAACGGCACTGCCTAACCCGTAAAACCAGGTGAACGCCGCCGCCGGAATCGTCTCGTTGACCGATACGCCTGCCGCGTTGACGCCTTCAATGACGACGCTCACGCGCGGCGCTTTCTCATTGCCGCCCACCGTGCGGATCACCAACCGATTGGCCGGATCGATTGCAGCCTTTTCGCTGAACGCTTCGTCGCCTTTGCCACGCCAAAGCGAGACGCCGTGTGCGGTGCGGTGCGTCTCGCGATCGTGCGGTAAATAGACGCCGCGCGTTTCATCCCACAGCGACGCTAAATGCGCTTGCAAGGCGGCCAGACTGCCCACTTTTGCGGTATCGCTGTTGGCAACCTTCGTAAAAGCATCCTGCCCGCCGACGATTGCGCTCATGGCAAGCAAGCTCTGTACCTCGCGGATCAGATAGGCTAACAAATCGGGCGTTTCGGCTTTGCTGATTTCCGCATTGCTTGACCAGCGCCGAAAGCGGTTGAAAGTAGCGCTTTCGGTATAACCACTTTGTTCGGGAGTCGTCCATTCGGGAGCGCCATCACCATCGCGATCCATATCACGCGCAAACCAGCGTTGATAAAATGCGATCAGTTTGCCGAATATTTCGCTGAGGAAGCGCTGATCTTCGGTGTGCTCATAAATTGCCCATGCCGTCGAAGCGAGCAGCGGCGCGGCCAGCACATGCGCCAATTGACCGCCTAGACCCGGCTTCCAATCGATCCAGCCGTCGGTTTGCTGAACAGCCAGCGCATTACGGATCAATCCCTGTGCCAGATCAGGTGTCAGGATCGCTATTGTTGGCGCGATCAACGCCGTCTCCTGCGCCGTCTGACCCGCCCACCCCGCGCTGTTCACCGTTTGCGAGCCGTGCGCCGGAATGCGCGCCGTCACGAACGACGGGTACGGCAATTTACCGGTGCTGCCGATCATGGCGCGCAAGGCGGTTTGTGCGCTGAACGCAAGCGCGGCGTCCCAATCGGCGTTACCCGTTTCGATGATCGGCGTATGCGCTGCCATGCTATCGATCAACCCGATCGCGGCGTCCCAATCAGCGGATAGCCATTTGTGCGCGGCTTGCACGCTGCTATCGACCGTGGCATAGGCGGCGTGTACCCAACGTAGTGAGGCGGTTGCGTTCGGCGGAATGGTCAGCGGCGCGGTCAGGCGTGGGTTGAGCGTTTGCGTTTCCAGCGAGCCGGACGAGTTCTCAAGGATCAACACAGGCGTGATAGTGCCGAGCGCTCCAAAACTGAACGCCTCACCACTATCACTCAGCTTGAACAACTTCATGGCGGGCGATTTGCCGTCACGGGCGACCTGTGCAAATAAATCAAGCGAGATCGTCAGCGGTTGGTTGGATTGATTGGTCATGCGCAAGCGGCCACCGACGGCGTGCGACTCCATCACCCACAGCTCGAAAGCGACGCTCAACATGGGCGCAGGGCGTGCTGTGATCCGCGCGTAATTGGGGGCGAAAGCGCGCAGCATGGGCAGTTCCGCGAAGCCTTGCGCCTCGTACACGACGCGATCATCCATGCGCCACATGGGAACGATGCGCGCCAGCCCGACCCGTCCGCCATAGCGCGTTTGCACGCTGAGTGCGGGTTCGTCCGCTGTGCCGAACATGACTTCCCATGATTGATCGTCGGCGTAATCGGTACGTCCCAGGCGCACATCGGCGGCAAAACGCATCGCCAATGGATCGCCCGCTTTGAGTTGCCATTCGCGCATGATCGTCTCTCCAGAGAATGCAGATGATAAGGTTAAGCTATTATAACCCGAACGCGATAATCGGCAGGCGCATTTGGCGGATTTTGGCACGCCATGTGTACCGTGTTGATTATGCACCTTCCGCGCACCGTTCAGGAACTTAATGTTTATGACTGATTCATCGCCCCTATTGACCCCCGCCGGTCCCACCCGACCCGCCGAGACGACCGTTACGTTGCAGAGCGGTCAGGTGATCGGTCATTATGAATTGATCGAACAGATCGGGCGCGGCGGTGAGGCTACCGTTTGGTCCGCATGGGACACGGCGCTCGGCCAGATGACCGCCTTCAAAGCGCTGCCACGCTCCACCGAAGAATACGCGACCTTTCAATTCGGACGCGAGGTGAGCTTGCTGAGACACCTTTCGCATCCGCACGTTTTGAGCATCCTGGATTATGGCGAACTGCCCGGCGTGCGCTATCTGCTTTCGCGCTACCTATCCGGTGGCACATTGGCACGGCGCATCCCACAAAGCGGCGGCATGGCATTCGCGGAAGTGATCCGCGTCGGCCAGCACATCGCACAAGCACTGGATTATCTGCACGAAGAACGCGTCGTCCATCGCGATTTGAAACCGAGCAATATTTTATTTGACCTGAACAACAACGCCTATCTATCCGACTTCGGGTTAGCGCGCCCACTGTTGGCCGGATCGACTGCGCCGGTGCATTCGCAATCGGGCACGCTGATCTATATGCCGCCCGAACAGTTCATGGGCAGCCGTCTTGTGCCGCAATCTGATTATTACAGCTTTGGCGTCACGCTGTTCGAGATGCTGACGAGCACGCTGCCCTTTGCGGGTGAGGCAGTGCTTGCCATGCGCCAGATCAATAATGATGAACTGCTGCCCGATCCGTGCAACTTTCGCGGCGAACTGCCACCCGCTGTTACCGATTTGCTGCGCCGCATGACTGCTCAGGAAGCGCGAAACCGTCCGCTCAGCGCCACCACGGCCATCCGCGAACTGGCCGCTGCCCTGGATATACCGATGGTGGATACTCCGCCTGCCGTGCTCATGACCCGTGCCGAAGAAGCGCGCCTCTTATTGGATCGCGTCTATCAGGCCGATCGTCATATTCTGAGCGCCACTGAACTCGTGATCATCAACGCGGCGCGCCCCGAAATGACGCTCAGTGACGCGGATTATTCGCTGCTGCTCAAATCAGCGCTGCTGTATGGGCGCGAAGTCGAAACGTGGTGGGACTCAGTACCGGAAACGACAACGCGCATCAGCATCGCCTGGGAAACCTGGACGCAGTACGCGAGCACCGCGCCGCGTATCATCACACAAATGCTGACCTTGCCGGATAACGTGATATTTCAGATTCATGCAGGCGTTCTCAATACGTTGAGCGCTTATTTGCAGCTTCAGCCGAGCAGCGATCCAGCACAGCGGACGCGTGTACTAACGTTGTTAGAGCGCGGCACCGTCGCGGCAAAACATTGGCAGCCGTTCGGATTCTCGAAAGCGCTGGACTCGGCACTGGCGACATTGGCACTCAGCACCGATCTCAATGCGCCGCGTGCTGCGTTGTTGATCGGCAAAGCGCGCAGCAGCTCGGCAGTCCACACGTTGATCGCGGCGGGTGTGGCTGCCGTACCGACGCAACGCTTAGCCGATGTATATGAGACGGCGCACAGTTTGCCATCGGGAACGCTGCTGAGCGCCTGGCTGCGTATGCTTGGTTGGCTGACTGCACGCCAACTTACCCGCAATCCGCGTGAAGTAGCAGTGATGTTCGCCACGTCGATCGTCGGTGCGGTGTTATGCATGGGTTCGATGGTTTATCTGACGTTCAACGATCCTGATCCGTTGCAAAGCGGACGGCTGTTAAATACATTGGGCGTTGGTTTGTTGTTCGGTTTGTTGATCGGTATCGGGGTCGCGTTTACGCGGCTGTTGTCAGCGCGCTTGCAATTGCTGCCTATAGTGGCACGGCTTGTGCTCAGCAGTATTATAGGGTGCTTCATTGTTGGCGAAGCCTTCAATGTCTATCACACGTTGTATCTTTCTGCCGAACCACGGGGCAGCCTGATTTTGATCGGCGCAATAGTATGGGTCGCTGGATTCGCGATTGCTGAGATCTGTAAGCGTACGTGGCAGCGTAGTATTATTTCAGCGGCGGGCGTTTTTCTGGCGCTTGCAGGAACCTGGTACGCTTCACAAATCTATAAAGGTCGCCGACCACCGGATCCCCTGATGTTTTTTGACCCCAATACGGTACTGCCCATCAGTTTGTTAGCAGCATTTTTAGCAGTTGCAGTACTCCTGTTGATGAAGCTATTCTATAAAAGACCTGTAATGAGCACACCAGGTGCAGCAAAGATTAAGACCGTAAAGCAAAATGGTAACGAGTACTATGGTTGAAAAAGCTGAAAAGATTGCGTATTGCGAAAACTGTGGCAATGCGTTGACTGCAAACGGCGTATGCGTAAGTTGTGAAACGCATGTCAGCAAACGCTCCGACGAAGCGATGTTGACGCGCATCATCAATACCGGCGGCGCGTCGGTAAACGATATGCTGCGGATGCCGAGCGGTAGCGCCACTGCGGTCACTGGCAAAACAGTGCATCTGGTAGTCAACGGAAATGATGTGAATGTGCCGTTAGGAAGTGAAATATCCATCGGGCGCAGCAGTCCGCGCAACCCAGAACAAATACCGGACGTTGACTTACGCGACTATGATGCCGAAAACAGCGGCGTTTCACGCTTGCACGCATCGTTAATCCGCCGCGATGATCTGGTGTTTATCAGCGATTTGAACAGCACTAATGGCACACGACTCAACAATCGGCGGTTGATCGCAGGCAGTGAACGATTAGTACGCGATAACGACACCTTGCAATTAGGCTCGCTGCGCATAACGATCCGCTTCGACAAATAAAGCAATGAAGCCTTACCCCGAACTCTTTTGCTTTACGGGGTAAGGCAATTAGCTGTGTTGAGGGTATTCTGTCCGCTGATTTATAAACGACGGCTGCTCTTAGCTATAGAACTCTGGCAGCTTGCGCAAGGTTTTCCATTGTTCCGCGTCATGGCCGAACACAATCAATGCAGCATGTTCCTTCTCCGCTAGATCGATCAGCTTGCGGGTGCTGCTGCACAGCGCGGTTTCATTTTCATCCATCGGACTGGCCTGTACATCGGCGACAAAACGGCTCTGCTCCATGACCGCGTCAATGGTCAGCAGCACCGATCCGGTTTCCGGTAGCCGAACCAATACCGATTGATGGCCGGTCGCGTGCCCACTGGTTTCGATCAGTTCCACATCGGGTACAAGCGTTGTATCACCATCAACAAAGCGGTAATGCAGCGTCGGTTGATCCCAATGCGAGCGCGAACGAGCAAAACGTGGACTGGTCAAAGCAGCGTCGTAATGAGCACGCTGCACAATAAATTCGGCATTCGGGAAAAGTTCGTTGTTTCCAGCGTGATCACCGTCGAAGTGAGTCCCGACGAACAGTTGAATATCCGTTGGCTGGATACCGATCTGCGCAAGCTGTTCGATCACGTTTTTGCCCATAACAGGCATTGGGCGATCCGGCATAGGTGGCATATTCTGTGGCAGCCCGCTGTCGATCAAGATGTTCTTGCCGTCGCCAGTTTGAATCAGATAGCACACAATTGGGACGCCTGCCGGGGGAAGCGCGGCAACTTGCATCAGATAGAGTCGGACGGGTGAGTTGGCGGTGGATGACATGTTAAAATCCTTTTGATATAGTCGCAAGCGATTTGCAAGCAACTTAATCATAGCAATTAGCCGCCCTGCAAAGAAGGGGCTGTACCCTGTTCTCACAAACGTTGGTGCGCTAAAATAACGTACTGAAGCTATTCGCCTGAAAGCGAACGTACTGTATCAGGCGTACGGCAATAAACGCTGTTTATTCAGCAAGTGGAGAATATCCTGTTGATCCGCTATCTCAACACAAAAATAGTATCTTTATTCATGTGTCTCGTACTCATGACCTTGCTTGTACACACAATCCAGCCAGCAGGCACAGCACTTGCTATGGCGCCCACCCAAGCCGCCACATCTACAAACGCTGCGCCGACGCTTACCACCGTGCCGAGCGCGACGCCAGCAGTGGTTGCTGGTAATGATGCTGAGGTCTTATTCCCGATGTTGGTTCGTTTCAGCATTTTGCTGCGGCTGAGCGTTACGAACGTGAAATCGGCGCAGGTACATATCACGCAAGGCGAGGTGATCGATCAAACGATCGATGTACCGCTGACAGAAAAAGGTAACTTCAAGACGATCAACGATCAGGCATCTGAGGTGTTCTACGCGTGGCCGCTGAACGAACAGAATGCGCCAACCCCGTTCACGATGATTACCTATGCGTGGACCGTTACATCGGGCAGCGGCCAAACTTACAAGGCGTCGGGTGTTGTTCCCTATCGAGACCTGAACCACAATTGGAAAAACACCAGCATCGATCCGATGCGCATCTATACACATGACGATAATCTGGCGATCGAGCTGATCTATAACAACGTCAAACGCGCTTACGATCTGATCCAACGCAATACGGCGGTGAGTCACACTTTTACCGTGATTGCCTATGATCTTGGCGCATCGCCTTGTCAGGACGATCCGCAGCATCCCGGCCAAAAAGTCTTGATCGCCAAAGATCAAACAGTGTTCGCATGTGATCCAGCGCAAGCCAGCAAAGTGTATGGGGCGCGCGGCTTCATTTTTGTACAGCGCACGACGCCATCGCTGGAAGGGCTTGAGGATCAATTGGTCGGTATTATTGCCGCCGATGCCTACGATACGCTCTGGAAAAGCGCCGCCGAAACGCCGCCATCCTGGCTGCGCGGTGGGTTGATGCAGTGGTACAACCTTACAGGGCACGCCTATTCGCTGTTGCTGGCGCGCGATGCCGCCCGCAGCGATCAGTTGTTGTCGCTGGATGCGCTCAATGTGCCACCCGTCGCCAACCCTAAAGATAATGGGGCGTCGCTGCGTGCCTGGAATGCACAAAGCTATATGCTGACACTCTATTTAGCGGCGCGTTTCGGCGCGTCTGCACCTACTGATATTGCTAAGCAAATTGGTCAGAACGGCAAATTCGCTGATGTGATCGGTGGGCTAGCGCCGGGCGTGACGCCGCAAAGTCTATACGTTGATTGGCAAAATTGGCTCTTGCTGCCCGATGCTGATAACGCGATCGCCTGGAATGTGTTCATCAAAGATAATACGTCAACACCCACCGAAACGCCGACCGATTTCCCAACCTTGACGCCAACTTCCGATATTCCGACGGCCACTGAAACGCCATTTCAACTCAACACCAAAACACCGACCGCGCCACCTACCGCAATTCCGGCCAGCAATACGCCGCTGCCACCGGGAAGTTTGGCGACGCTGACGCCCGTACCAACCAAATGAGTTCTTATCCTGCAGCACTTATCATTGCAGGGTTCACGCCCAAGATAGCAGCGCGTGAACTCTGCGAGAGGAGGTAATAATTTAGCACGATGAATATTGTTGAAGACCTCTCATCACTTGATGCACCGCAAATTGAAGCGGTTGAGAAGCTGACCATGCGTTGGTTGTTTCAAGCCGTCATCGATTTTGGCACAGCAGCACAAGAGATTTTTATGCGGTCGCCCGATGAAATAAAAGATATTGCGGAAGATATAACACGAGAAATGCTGGATCGACTGCCTGGCTTTAATGTTCCACAAAGAATATTTGGCACAGTGGATTACAAAAGGGCACGGTATGTTATTTTGCCCGAAAATATTATTCGTCAAGCCTTATTCGTTGATTCTAAAGCTGAAAAAGAGAATAGAACAGCGACGATTCAAATGTCTCAAACATCGCTTCAAGTCCGCCAACTGCGCACAGGAACCGAGATGAACGAACGCAGATTATTACCTGCAATCCAATAGCCACCAATATTTAGCAACCACTACGTTTTTACATTTTTGGTATGAGATCACAGGCGAAACCCGTTATCTACGAGAAATCACAGTTTTTTGCTTACCCAATGGCAAATTACAGGAACTTTACATGCCAAATATGATAGATGCTGTATGGCTTGCTGGCAGGAATGCGCCTTCTTTGGGAGAAGATTTCCGTGTTCGGGTCAGTTTCGGCGAACTCAAAAAGATAGCGACATGGCGCGTTCAAAAAATCGTGTACAGCGCGTCAAACAATCGATGTTCGGGTGAGTGGAGCGATCAACAATGACACCGCATATACAGGCAAACAATATTATTTGCGGTGATAGCCGTGAAGTTTTGCAACTCATCGAGCCAAATTCGATTGCCTGTAGCGTTTGGTCACCGCCTTATCATGTGGGCAAGCAATACGAAGTTGACATGAGCTTTGAGGAATGGCAAGCGCTCCTACAAGACGTGATTTGTCTGCATTACGGCTTGCTGCAACCGGGCGGCTTCATGGTGATCAACATTGCGGATATTCTTTGCTTCAAAGATGCGGCAATGCCCAAAATAATGGCCGAAAATACGAGTCGGCGTCGAGTGGCTGTCACCAAAGAAGATATTTTAGAAGCGTTGAAAGTACATCCCGATTATAACCGCTATCAGCTCGCTGAACTGTTTGGATGCAGCGAACAAACTATTGATCGGCGCTTGAAAAACAATAACATTCGCGGCGGAAAATATGATACACAAACGCGCGTGAAGGTTGTTGGCGGCCTCATTGAACAAATGGCGCTTCAGGCAGGTTTGTATCTCTATGATCGGCGCATATGGGTTAAAGATGCCGCCTGGGAAAATTCGCGCTGGCATTCGATCTCATATCGAGCAGTCGATGAATTTGAGTATGTCTACATATTTTGGAAGCCGGGCATTACCCATGTGGATAAAAAGCGCCTGACTAAAGCCGAATGGACAGCATGGGGGTCGCGTGCGGTATGGTCGATTCCATCGGTCAGGGCAAATGATGATCATGAAGCAAAGTTTCCGTTGGAACTACCGCGCCGGGTGATTCGCCTTTTCACTAAACCCGATGATATTGTGCTTGATTGTTTTGTGGGCAGCGGTACAAGTGCGGTTGCTGCGATTCAAGAAGGCCGTCGCTATATTGGCATTGATAACACGCCAAAATACGCGCAGATGGCAAATACCGCTTGTGCAAAGGCGACGCAAGATTTTACGAAACAAATGCTTTTGCCGACCCCGGTTGTACGTGCAAAAAAGCAAAAAACACAGCATAAAGTGCCAGATGCCAAACTTTTACTCATTTAGTAGGCAACTAGGCAACACTATTCGCGATGAACATCAAGGTCCGCCTGTATTTGCAACAAAAATCACAAACGGCTATAATCAGTGGACTAAAGATCATCTGTTAAGCCCTGCCAAATAAGTAAATACTGAGTAGAACTGGATCACATCAGCGGATGCAAACGCAGCTTATGTGTCTCAGCCTGAGCTATAAAACGGCGTCCGTTGAAGTGCGCGAGCGTGCGGCAATGTCCACCACACATCAAGCGCACCTGCTGATGCAGGCTGCTGCCGGAGACTTGCTCGACGTTGCCGAACTGGTCATTCTATCGACCTGCAATCGCACTGAACTTTATGCGATCGCCGGAACGCACGGCGTCGATACGCTGTTCGAGGCATGGCGTCAATTCAGCGCGCTGACAGTCACCGAACAGCAAACGCTCGGCGTGTTGTTGGAAGGTCAGGCGTGCATCGATCATGTATTGGAAGTGAGCGCCGGACTTGACTCGCAGGTGATCGGTGAGCCACAAATTCTGGGGCAGGTGGCCGACGCTTACGAATTGGCACGCACCCATCACGCCGCCGGAACGATGCTGTCTGCGCTGATGCAGCACGCGATTCAAGCTGGAAAGCGCGTCCGCAATGAGACGCCGATCGGGGAAGGCAGCTTGTCGGTCAGCTCGTTAGCAGCGATGCACTCCGGCGAAATTTTTGGCGATTTGGAACAAGCGAACGTGCTGATCATCGGCGCGGGCGAAATGGCGCAAGCAGCGGCGGCAGCATTCGTGCGGCATGGCGTCGATCATTTGCAGATCACGAGTCAGACCATTGCACACGCGCAAGCCCTGGCTGATCAATGGGGCGGGCAGGCGCTGCCTTTCACACAATTGGGACAAGCACTCACTAGTGCCGATCTGGTGATCGCAGCGGTCACTGCGCCCCATCCGATCTTGCTGAAGGCGGATGTGGCGGCTGTGCTCCCCTTGCGAGCCGGACGCAAACCGTTTCCGCTGGTGATCTTCGATATCGCGCTGCCCCGTAACGTTGCGCCGGAGGTTGGCGATCTGGACGGCGTGCAACTGCTCAACCTGGACGCCTTGCAAGCCGTCGCGGACGCGCACATGAACATCCGCAAGAGCGCTGTGCCGCACGCACTGGCGATCATCGCGGAAGAAAAAGCCGCCTTTCTGCAATGGCAAGCCAGCCGCGCCGCCGTACCCGTGATCCAGAGTCTGCGCAGTAAGGCCGATCAAGTGCGCCAAACGGAACTTGATCTGCTCCTGCGTCGCCTGCCCGATTTGGACGAGCACAGTAAACAACTTGTGACCGAGTTCAGTCAGCGGTTGGTCAACAAACTGCTGCACACGCCAACCTTGAAACTCAAAGAAAAATCAGGCGAAAGCGAGCAGTACGCCAGCCTGGTGAGCGATCTCTTTGACTTATTGGCAGCACCGTAGTGATCGCACAATGACAATGCACAATCCGCAATCGGTTATTATCGGCAGCCGCCAAAGTAAATTGGCGACGTGGCAAGCAGATTATGTGGCGGCGCAGCTCCGCACCTTATACCCTGGCTTGACCGTGACGATCCGCTTTTTCATCACGCATGGCGATCGTGTGCTGGATAAATCGCTGCCTGAGATCGGTGGCAAAGGCGTATTCACCGCAGAACTTGAGGCGGCGCTGCATATGGGCGAGATCGATATTGCCGTTCACAGCTTGAAGGACTTGCCGACAGAAAGCCATCCCGCCTTTGTGATCGGCGCAGTTCCCCTGCGCGCTTCGCCCTACGATGTGCTGATCAGCCGAAGTGGGCAAACGCTCGCCAATCTGCCAAACGGCGCATCGATCGGCACCAGCAGTTTGCGGCGTGCTGCGCAGATTAAAGCCGTGCGCCCGGATGTGCATATTATTTCTTTGCGGGGCAATGTCCCGACGCGCATCGAAAAAGCGTTGAACGCGGCCAGCCCCTATGATGCGATCGTACTTGCGCAAGCGGGTCTGGAGCGTCTGGATATGATCCAGAATGTGGTTGAAGTCCTCTCACCAACGGTGATGCTGCCCGCTCCGGCACAAGGCGCTTTAGGCATCCAATGCCGTGTTGCTGACAGCCGCGTGCGGGGTTTATTGGCAGCGCTTGATCATGCGGAAACACACGCCGCCGTGGATGCTGAACGCGCATTTCTGGCGGCGCTCGACTCCGGTTGTCGCTTGCCCGTGGCGGCGCTGGCCTATATCGATAACAATACGCTGCATCTGACCGGGCGAGTCGCCAGCTTGAACGGTGCTACGGTGATCACGGTGGAAGGCACTACCGCACGTAATCCGGGGAATGGCGAGATGCTTGGCCTACAACTTGCGTCACAAGCGAGTGCCCAAGGTGCGGATCAACTGCTTGACGCGATCCGAAAACAGGTGAATGCGTGACCACGGCTGCGAACCATCAGCCATTAGCGGGCAAGCGCATTGTGATCACGCGCGCCGCCGCACAAGCGCAGCCGATGCTTGATGCGCTGCGCACCGTGGGCGCTGTGCCGATTTTGTTTCCGACGATCCAGATCGCGCCGATTGCCGATAATGTGCCGTTGGACAGTGCATTGCAGCATGTTGACGAGTACGACAGCGTGATATTCACCAGCGTCAATGGCGTAGATGTAGTGCTCGATCGAATGCGCGCCCTGCACATCGCGCCGACGCGCCTCAACGCGCTGTGCGTAATCGTGATCGGACCTGCGACTGCCACTGCTTTGCACGATCACGGAGTGCGTGTGGATGTGCAGCCGCCCGAATACGTGGCCGAGTCGATCGTTGAAACATTGCGCGCCCAAAATGCGATCGCGGGACGGCGATTCCTTCTGCTGCGGGCGGACATTGCGCGTGCCACTTTGCGCGAACAGTTGATCGCAGGCGGCGCAGCGGTTGCAGAAATTCCGGTGTATCACACGATACACGGCACGCCTTCAGCGCTCACCTTTGATGAAATGCGGGCGGGCGTGGACATCATCACGTTCAGCAGTTCATCGACCGTCCGCAACTTTTGTGATTTGCTCGGTGATGAGGCACACACCCTTACGGAGCGCGCATTGATCGCGTGCATTGGCCCCATTACGGCACAGACGGCGCGCGAACTTGGCTTGCGCGTTGATGTAGTGGCAAACGACTACACAATCGCTGGTTTATTGACCGCTTTAACGGAGCACCTGACCCCATGACTTTCCCGGCTACCCGCTTACGCCGCTTGCGCGCGCATCCGACGCTGCGCCGCATGGTTCGTGAAACGCAGCTTTCGCCCGCCGATTTTATCTATCCGCTGTTCGTGACGCATGGGCGCGATGTTCACGAGGAAATTCCATCGATGCCGGGCGTTTTTCATCTGTCGATCGATCAACTGACAGCGGAAGCAAATGAACTCGCTGAGTTAGAGATTCCGGCAGTCGTCTTGTTCGGTTTGCCCGCCACCAAAGACGCCATGGGCAGCGAGAATTTCGCGACGAACGGCATTGTTCAGCAGGCGATCCGAACACTCAAAGAT
>Ga0209512_1002885_pt1 | contig 17254 bp, 21 predicted proteins | sample frozenSSSSmetaG_FD_184142 | JGI IMG/M metagenome (GOLD analysis project Ga0209512, IMG submission 184142) | Glacier valley bacterial and archeal communities from Borup Fiord, Nunavut, Canada, to study Microbial Dark Matter (Phase II) -... | ecosystem: Environmental > Aquatic > Freshwater > Ice >... | reverse complement strand
GAGCTGGCCCAGCACCGGCAGATCACCCTGGCGACCAAGATGGCGATCTATTTCTGCGACCCACACTCGCCCTGGCAACGAGGCACCAACGAGAATACGAACGGGTCGGGGACCAGTCCATTGCTGCGCCAATACTTTCCGAAGGGCACCGACCTTTCTATCCATTCACCCGAACGGCTGCTCGAAGTGGCAACCGAACTCAACAATCGGCCCCGCAAAACACTTGGCGGGATCACCCCCGCCCAAGCCATGCAACGACTACTGTCAAACCCAGAAAAGCCCATCGTTGCAACGACCGCTTGAATCCGCCGAACGGCTTGCGGTCGCCGATCGGGCGAGAAGAACGATCTTTGGTGCGAGGCGCGCACCTCAAAAGCTTGATTCGCATTGGGGTTGCTTCCAGCAAGGCGGATGAGTCCCGTTGTTCGCGGAGTGTGAAACGAGGCCTCTGGCTCCTCTTCCATCTCCACGAAGATCTCGAACCGGCGTCCGCGCGCGTGCTCGTCCACCCACCTGAGCACCTCCGTAACGTTTTCGACCTCAGTCAGCGCGAAAGCATCCAGATTCCAGCCCCGCTCGGGCAGCGCTCGTTCCCAAAAGTTCACACGATAGGCGGGCGAGTCAACAGCCTCCCGCGATTCTGAATGGACTGTCTCAATGGGGCGCATAAACATCACCCTAAGAGTCGCCGCCATGAAACGCACGACGCCGTTAACTCGGTTCCGGCGACCGGCGTCCGGTTTTGCATTGCACTTGCCGAACCCTGAGCGGCGCGACGCTTCTGACCTTGGTGGCGTGTGGCAGCATGTGCAGATGTCCAGCTTTAAAATTGTGGAGTCACGGGACTTAGAGCGCGCTGCCCTTGTTGGCCTCTATGCGAGTGTGGGATGGTCCGCTTACGCGAGCGACCCGGACTCGCTTGTGAGGGCGATCAAGCAATCGTCGTACGTCGCGTCAGCCGTGGACTCCGCAGAGAACCTGGTGGGTGTGGTCCGGGCTATATCTGACGATGTATCGATTTGCTACATTCAGGATCTCCTCGTGCACCCGGCTCATCAGCGAGCTGGTGCCGGCAGAGCTTTAGTGGATCGAGTCTTGAAACGGTATGCCCACGTGCGACAGAGGGTGCTCATCACTGATGACGAACCCGGTCAGCGTGCGTTCTACGAATCGATCGGCTTCGTCGAAGCAGGTGACTTCGAGCCAGCGTCACTGCGCGCGTTCGTGCAAATTACAAACAAGTAGGCCGAATCAGGTCGTCACAAGTGGGACCTCCTGCGCGACGAATCTGGGACCAACCCATTCAGTCGCCGAGGACCACGAGGCTGTGTCACAACGGAACCCCATGTGATCGCAGTATTTCCGATCCCGCGTGGCAGTGTCGTCGAGCGATAGTGTTGCGCCATGAGGTCGTGGATGGGGCGCAAACGGCATGGGATCCCGGTCATTCTGCTGGGGATGGGTGTTTTCGTAGCCCTGCTCAGCGCTGTGAGTCCATGGCCGACCTCCCTACTTATCCGCGCCGTCTTTGAAGGACAGGCAGCCAAGACCGAGAAGGAAATGCACGCGTATGAGCCAGCGGCTGGCATCGACCAGAAACTCGATGTCCCCTACGGAACGGACGGCAAGAACACAACGTTTGACGTGTTCTTACCCGCTGACTCGGCGGGCCCGTTGCCGACTGTCGTGTGGATTCACGGCGGCGCGTGGATCTCGGGCGACAAGGCCGACGTCAGACCGTACGCGCGCATCCTGGCATCGCACGGATACACCGTTGTTGCCGTCAACTACCCGGTCGCCCCTGAAGCCGTCTACCCCGCTGCAGTGGCTCAACTCAATGGTGCGCTCGGATTTCTCACCGCCCACGCCGACCAGTACCGCATCGATGCCGGGCGAATCGTGATCGCGGGCGATTCAGCCGGATCGCAGTACGCTGCGCAGCTCGCGACGATGATCACCAGCCCCACTTACGCCGCGCAGGTAGGACTCACACCAGCAATATCACCACATCAAGTGCGGGGGGTAGTGCTCAATTGCGGCATCTACGACGTCGGCGGCATACCGGATGCTCCTGGAATCGGTGGATGGGGTTTCCGAACCGCACTGTGGGCCTATTTGGGAACCAAGGATTGGTCCAATACCCCCGGCGGCAAGCTAATGGGAACCCTCGATGACGTGACCGCCGACTTCCCGACGACCTGGATATCCGGTGGAAACGCCGATCTGCTCACCGCAACCCAATCAGAGCCTCTAGCCGCCCGACTCACCAAACTCGGCGTCGATGTGACGAGCGTCTTTTACCCAAAAGATACCGAACCCGCGCTACCCCACGAGTACCAATTTCATCTGGACTTCGACGCTTCCAAGTCGGCCCTTTCCTCCACCATCGCATTCCTCGACCGAGTCACCGCCCGACCGCCCACGGCCACTCAGTAAAAGCGGAATAGCAGCCTGAGACCTGACAAGCCGACGATGACGGTAAGTGCGACCGCGCCTAGTCTGTTACCAACTCATCTTGCCTAAGTCTCCCGAATACGCGTCGCCTGCAATGAAGCTGGGCCAGCCCCTACGGGAGCCGGTTGAATCGAGGCATTCTGACGACCCGGGGTGTGCGGCCGCAGATTCCCATCGAACTCAGCCAGCGGTGCCGTCAGCGTTGCAATCGCAGCGCAAAACTCATCTTCCTGCCTTTGAGTTCCAGCCGCCCGCAAGAGGAACAGTCAACGCGACAGAATCGAAGGCTGATACAACACCCTTTTGTGATCGCCGACGTCAGGTCGTAAAAGAGCCTGCAACGCGTATGGCGGCCGCAGGGTAATGCCGTGCCACACTGGCTTCGCAAAGAGCCATACTTTTGGTGAGGGCTAGGTCTGGAGTACGCCCATGCAGGTCGCAATTCTTATTTTCGATGACGTCGAAGTTCTCGATGCGATGGGACCGTTTGAGGTGTTCTCCGTCGCGTCGAGACTTCGTCCTGCTGATTCGGACCCGTTCATCGTTTCTCTCGTTGCACGAAGCAACAAGGTGGTCAACGCTCGAGGCGGTCTCAAACTTATCCCCGACGCTGCCTTTGATAGCACCGCGCAGTACGACCTTCTCCTCGTGCCCGGCGGAGTAACCGCGCGGGCGGAGGCATGCACAGAAACCATTCGCTGGCTTGCCCTGCACGGGACAACCAGCAAACTGGTCGCCTCCGTCTGCACAGGCGCTTTCCTTCTCGCGAAAGCCGGAATTTTGACCGATCAGTCGGTGACGACCCATTGGGAGGACACGGACGCGCTGGCAGGGGCATACCCTGCGTTGACCGTCTTGGACAATGTCCGCTGGTTGAACTCCGGGAACATTTACACCTCGGCTGGTATTTCTGCCGGGATCGACTTGAGTTTGCACCTGGTGGAAGTCATGACATCAGCAGATCGAGCGCTACGCACAGCTAAACAGATGGACTATTGCTGGGATAAAAACTGACGTCGCAGATAGCGTAAGTAACGTGGACGCTCAGGAACCATGGGCGGCAGAAGGGCTTTTGTCGGGGGCTTGGGCGATAGCCACTTCCGCACCGCATGACCCGAAGAGGCTCGAAAAGTGCCGCCCGTAGGCTGGGTGCATGCGCGACGAGGCGGTTCCGGCAGAAACCAGTGCCGAGGACCGCTCACGGGAGGTGCTCCGCTTCCCGGCCTTCGCCTTCTTCTGGAGCGCCACGACCATCCGAGCATTTGGGAGTGCAATATCTGGCGTTGCCTTTCAGGTTCTGGTCGTCACGGTGCTCCACGCCACGCCCATTGGAATCAGCATCTTCAGTGCACTCGGCGTCGTCCCGTATGTGTTCCTCGGGCTGATCGTCGGCGCACTTATGGATCGCTGGCGTCGGCAACGCACACTGGTGATAACCAGCATCGGACGGGCGGTGGCCCTCACCTCGATCACGGTCCTGCTGCTCTTCAATGCCCTCAGCTTTTGGTCTTTGGCGATCGTCACTGTGATCCTCGGGGTCTTGGTTCTCTTCGCCGACTCGGCCTCGCAGCCCCTCCTCCCGCGCATCGTTCCACGGGATTCACTCGTGATGGCCAACGCGCGACTCGGCCAGAGCAGCACCGTGGCCGGGACCGCGGGTCCTGCTCTGGGCGGAGCGCTCCTGAACCTCCTTGGCGCGCCGCTCCTGTTCCTGTTCGATGCTGTCATCACCGCCGTCTCGGCAGTGCTCCAGTCGCGAATCAAGGTCGAGGAACCGAAGCCAAAGCCCCGCGCAGATGGGCGACACATAGGACACGACATCGCCGAGGGAATGAGCTACACCTATCGGCATCGGATGCTGCGCCCTCTCGCACTTTCTGTTCACACTTGGTTCCTTGGTAACAGCATCGTGTCGACCGTCTTTGCAGTCTTCGTACTGCGTGAGCTTGACCTCCCCGCGTGGGCCTACGGCGTCACGCTCGCCTTCGGTGCCGTCGGAGGTTTCCTCGGGGCGCTTATTGCGCCTCGTATTGGTACCCGATTGGGCGCGGGATGGGGGATCTTCTTGGGCCGCGCGCTCGTCGTCGCGCCCTGGCTCTCGCTCGCCATTGTGCCCGTTGACGCAACCAGCGGGGCCGTCGTTCTGCTGACTCTCGTCTCGGCTGCGCAATTCGTCTACGGCCTCGCGATGGGCATCGAGGACGCGAACGACACCGGATATCGGCAGGCTGTAGCGCCCGACGCGTTGCAGGGACGGATGAACTCGACCATCCGAACGGTGAACCGAGTGGTCTTCTTACTCGGCGCCCTGCTTGCAGGACTGCTGGCAACGTTCCTCGGCTATCGCATCACTATCGGAATTGGAGCAATAATTTTTGCGGCTGCTGCCGTAATCGTTGTCGCCTCTCCGCTCCTCAAAGCCCGTCACGAGGATGCGCAGGAACCGACGATCTGACAAACCTGAATGATTCGTAAAAGCTGACATATCGGACATCTGCGGATGTCCCGCAGGCCGGACGTCGAACGCGACAAATCTCGAGTCAACCAGATCGACATCAGTCCCGTCTGCCCAGCCACCGTTTTCGGCTTAGTTCACGACTGAACCTTCAGCAGTTCCTTTTGCACGAGTGATCCCCTCCACATACGCGCGGGTTATATTACGGTTTGCGGGAAAAAAACTTCCACCTCCAACGACGAGCCACAAATCTAATGAGTCACGCAGTTGAATACGGACCTTCCGATCGAATCGGGATTGCGGGACGAAAGTCACGTCGACCACTTCTGCCCAGTTGACCGTGTACAAGTTTCGCGGCGGCATAACCGACGATGCCCACCAAAAACTGATGCCCGTGTTCGAGATGAGGACTGCAAGCGTTTGAGCCGTGAAATGAGGCAAGACATCCCACCGAATTGCCCTCGATAACCATCGGTACGACCTGGGATCCAATCGTGCAGAAAAACCGAATACGGGACATTCCGCCGCGACAAGCTGTTTTCTTGGCGCGGTCACGTAGTAGACCTGCAATGCTCGTCCCAGCGTGATGACAATCACTCCCAGCGCGACCGCGACCACCACACCGACGAGCGTCGTTTCGAAACTTGACTTTTGCGCTAAAACCATCATCGATAGCCCGGTAACAATGATCAAGCTGACGATCACACGTAACACAGAGCTCGCTCGCTCAAAAAAATACATGGGTAATCCCTCTACCGGTGAAGTCAGTTTCAAGCTGGTCAATCGTGATTCTCAACGTGGCCATCCGGTTGAACCTAACCAGGCGGCGCCGGTCAAGGTGGAGAATATAGGCCCTACTGGTGTGCCTGAAATCAAGCATGAAAAACTTGAGGTCAAAAGCTGGCCAAGACAATGATGAACGTGCTGCTTTCAAAATCGACTTAGCGACGTGAACGTCCGAAAATGCCGATCGCCACCGCGACAAATCCAATCAAACAAAAGACCTCCAGAGCTCGCAACGAAACGAACACGATGGCGTGCTGATAGGCATCGATCGAGATCTGAGACACAAGGATCGCAAAGGTCAGCGCAAGACCCGCAACCAAAAAAATAAGACCAACCATGCGCCCCAATTGTCTGGGGCGCCCGGGGCGACCGGGGGCCTGGCTGTCAGATCGAAGAGCCATGCGCCGCATGAAAAACAAAATGATTGCGGAGAAAACCTGAATAAGGACGAGTATCGGGGCTAAGAATCCCAGCGTCGCGGTACCCTCCCCTGCGGTCAGCCCTGCGTCGGAACCGTCCATTATGTCGTAGACCAGGTTGAGACCACTCACAGCGCTGCCGACGGCGGTGACAACCAGCACGATCGGCAGAAATGTGAAGAAACGGTTGCGCATTAATTTGGGGTCCTTATTGGTCATAATCGTCCTGTCGTTGGGTTCGCCGCTCGTCATCAGAAAGGATTTGTCGCTTTTGGCCATCCACCGCCTTCGCGGCCTAAATGAAGTGACAACTAAACCTTCAGCAGTCCCGTAAGCCTGCACGGTCTGAGAGAAGGTGATTGCATTCCGTGCGGGTTGCAAGTCGAAATGCGGTTTGACGGGTACAAATATCGCGTGACATTGAAACTGCAAGAACATAGAACGCGTATTCGCGCGAAGCCCAGCGACTGAAAGGATTTCTTTCCAAGTTGCCTTCACAACCGCATCATTGGGGTCTGCTGCGCCGATAGGTGACATCTGAGTTGGCTGGCCGTGTTGCGTGGCTTTTGAACAGTGACGACTAGTCGGAGGTGGCATGTCACACTCATGGGTAGCGATTCGAGATCCTCGGATTCAGGGGAGATGCCGCCGCACAGTTGAGAGTGCCGGCGCAGGACGAGAGGGAACGAAAGTGGCAAGATCCCTCGGAATACGTGTCTTCCTGCGTATCGTCCTCGTTACGCTCACTTTCGCTTTCCTGCGCATCGGTATCTGGTCTCTGTCGATGGCGGCGACCGGGGAAGCTTCATGGGCACAGCGGGGACTTCTCGCACCCTTCCTATTCGCCACCATCTCGCTCCTGATGATCGGTGCAACTTTTGGCAGGCCACCGACGCTGACACGGAGCGAGAAATTCATGGCTCAGATTGAGCAGCGGAGCCGACCAAAAAAGTCGCGGCACATGTCAGTCGTGTTCGAGCGGTTGACCTCGACCATGATCGTCGGCCTCTTCATCTGGAGCCTGCACTTCTGACCCCCGATTCCGACCACGAGCATGGGATCTCAGACCCGATGGGCGGGTGTGTAGGTCTGGGCTCAGCCCTCCGAAGAGCGAGCGATTTCGATTCGTAAGCGGGACGCTCAGCGGGACGCTCAGCGGGCTACTTTTTCCGCTATTCCTGCCGCCCACCGGCGACCACTTTTCGACCCGATCGGCCGCCCGTAAGCGGAAGGCTGGGTGCGCCTTCCCGAGCGGTTCTCACCGTCTACTTCTTCACTGGAGCGTGTGTCTCGGGTCATTGGTCAGCCCGATGGAATGGGCAGAAAACAGTTGCGGTTGCTGTTGCAGTCCATCACGTCGTCCATTCCGGCGAGCGGCGAAGTGCAAGGAGGTGACAACTGCCGTCTTCCGACATGGTCACGTCTGCTTCAACCATGGTTTGGGATACCGGGCCCAGGTGGGTGACCTTGTTGTTGGCGATGAGCCTGATTGTCCCGGTTCCATCGTCAATTGTGAAGCCGATGGCGCTGACAGGGCCGCCGACATTCGTTGTCCGGCCCCGGACTGTTCCGGACGCTTCTCCTCTCCGTATAGCCAAACGCAACTCAGCGATGGTCATCGTCGCACCACGCGGCAGCAGGTCGCCCGCTGACGTGCCGAGCGAATGAAGCCACGACTCCGGCGTGCCTTCATCGAACAGCGTTATGTAGGTTTCTTCCGGCGGGTTCGGGTAGGTGAAGGATCCTGGGCTGCGCTCGAGTCGATAGCTGCCGCCACAGCGCAGGCTGCCAAGAAGCAGTTCCTTACGCCGCTGCAGTGATTCGGACAAGTCCAGAGCCATGTCGTTGAATGACCCCATCATCGATTCAAGTGAATCGTGCATGCGACACAACCAAACGTCATGTGTGTCGCCGCTCCACATGGTCGGGTCCGTGCCGCAGCCGGGCACATCGAGAGTGGCGAAGTGGAAATCAGGACCATCCGTGAATTGCAGCCAGGCCGGTGGACGCTCCAAGACGTGAAGTTGGAACTCTCGATCCTGGACGATTTGGGCGGCCGACAGCAGGCGTTTGCCCCCGAAAACGGAAAAGGCACTTCCGTTGTGCCATCGATACATCTCCTCGATGTCGTCACCGAGGCGCAAAGGAGCGACCGCGCGTCGAAGCTCCTCAATTCCGTTATCGTCGAGGCCGGGTGCCATTGATTTGACTGCTTCGGGCACGACCTCGGCGATGGCCGCGTCAAAGCGGGCTAGCTCCTGTTCAAGCGTCATGACCTCAATCTTCCTGAGTTGACGGCTCCATGTTAGAACGCTCGGCGCCCCACTTAGGGGACGTCCCACGCGACAGCGTAGGTCTCCATCGCAGTGCGGGGCTGGCGAGGGCTGAGCGCCACAGCGGACGGGACGAACTTCAGCCGCGCGGGATTACTCAATCTGGCGTCGTAAGCAGAAGCGAATGGGCCATCTGCGCCGGCCCATTCGAGTGTAGGACCCTCGAGCAGAGAGCCGCCCTCACTCCTGTCGCGACAGCCGCGCCCGAGTTCGCCCGTACGGGCAGCCACGTCCTCGACGAGTCACGCGAGGCTTACACGGTCCCCAAAGATGCGGCACTCGCCGACCACCCGCACGGGGTCACGGAGCGGGCTCTCGATCCCACGTCAGCAGAACTACTCTGGAAGGTATCAGGCGAGCTCATTCGCGGTCGAATAGCGTTTGCCTGTCGGGGATTGGCCGCCCGGTGACAGCCCGACCGGGCTAGTTCGCGCGACACCAGTTCCGGATCTTCGCGGGCTGCATGGACTTGTGCCGAGCGATGAAGGACAGCTCCCGCCGACAAACGGCGAATACCCACGTGGGGCTCCGTCGTATCTTCCCCGTCCCGTCCCGTTAGTTTACGTGCGGGGCGATCAAGGCGATGTCGGGGATTGACGCAATCACCGACTTCTAAATGGTACGGGTCAGGAGCATTCCGCGCACAACGAGAGCGGTGGAAGTGCAGGTGACGCTCATCCGAATGCCGCTTAGGCCCAGATTGGCAGCGGCAATCAGGGTGAGCGCACTGAGCCACATCGGGTAAATGAACCCCCACGCACACCAGCCCAAGAAGAAGCCGGGGGCTGCGTTCGCGATCCGATTGAGGGGAAGCGGATACAGCGTCGCCCACCCGTCACCCCGCCTGTGAACTAGAGCGGCACTTTTTTAGGTCTTCGGCCGTAAGCCCAGGTCAGGCGTCGCACCCAGGCCCAGATGAAGGCGGCCCCAACGGCGAGAAACACGATCCCGGTCACCAACGACGCGCTCACAGACGAGGTCAGGTCCTGCCTGCCGTACTGGCCGGGTTGGAAAATCAGGGTCATGCCATCCACGGCGATCCCCAACAACATCACCGCGAAGGCGAGGGTGGGGACCCCGGCCATCACTGCCCAGACCCCCAGTCCGCGTCGTGGAGTTGCGGCGAGAGGCATTTGCGGGAGGGCGTTCCCGTCGCGGGCGGGGAGCCGCACGACCGAGTTATGCGGGATAGCGGCGTCGATCCTGTGCAGTTCGCGAAGGCCAAAGCTGACAAGCATCGTCGGCTCGATACTAACCGCAACACCGTCGCGCCCAATGAGCAGGTGCCCTCCGTCGTCCCATCGCAGCGCGAGCGCGCAGTCCTCGAAGAGGACAGTGTCTGTGCGTTCGGGCGTCACCATCGAGACACCTCTGTCGCCCAGTACGACGCGCTCACCTAGCACTCCGTTCGAGTACGAAAGTCCCCCCACGAACGCACCCGTTCGCACCGGGATCGGGTCCACCCCCAAGGCGCGGTCGGGCGCCGTCGGCGTTTGCCAGATCGCGTCGTTCCAGAAGGCGCCGGCGACCGCCGTCAGCTGGGCGTCAGTCACCCCACTGCCTGACTCCCATAGATCGCCAAGCGCAATCGGCTCGCCTCCTAGAAGAAAGCCGTAGGCCGCGGCTCCAAGCAGGGACTCCGGCGCTCGCGCAATCTCTCGGGCTCTCTCCCGCTTCTGCTCTCGTGCCCGCGCGACATCCGTCGCGTCGAACTCGCCCTTCCGCAGCGCCGAAAGAATGTTTGCTAACGCGCCAACCATGTCCGAGGTCGCTTCTTCGTCCGCATCGACGAAGATGCTAATGCGCGCTTGATGGGCATCGAGAGGCTCATACTGCGCCCCGGCGACATAGGAGAATCCATGCTCAATGCGCAGCTGGCGAAACAGCGTTTCGTTCAGCACGGCCGCAAACATCACAGCCGCCGCAGACCGAGGCACTACTGCATCCACGAGTGCGGCACCGGGGTATCCCTGGAACCAGCAGGGACGCACCCCTACCAGAGTGGGGGAAGTCACGAAGGTCCGACGCTCGCCCTTGGGCAGACGCAAATCCAGACCCGCGGGGACACGGTCGGTGGTGATCCAGGCGGTTACATTGCCCCGGACAAACCATCGCCGTGCCCACGCGAGCACCTCGTCTGCCTCCGCCGTGTCGATGGCGAACTCTCGGCACGACCCCCGTGCGAGTCCGTTTGCGCCGAAGCGAATATCCAGCTGCCGATCGTGAGGCGAGGATCTGCGCCCCTTGGCCTCCACTCGCAAAATGGACTTCTCCAGCTTCATGCGCTCCGTCGGCAGCTCACGCAATGCTCCGCACACGTGATTGAGATAGGCGACGACCTGCTCTTCGGTTCCCGACACGATGAATTGCGTGATGGTGCTACCGGTGGATCCGTTGCGGTTTTCGACGGGGTTGAGTTGCCCGTGCAGCACGAGATGTTCGATGAGGTGTGTGAGGCCCCTCTGCGGCAGCGTTTCATCGGCCGATCCCACTCGAAAAACGAGACCCGCCCGTACGGGTCCAGGCGCACCGATGTGAATGACGGGGACTCCGTCAATGCGCTCAACGTGTAGGAGGTGCTCGAGCGCTCTGAACCACTCCAGGTCTTGGTTCGGTGCGACGGTCATGCGTCCCCTCTCGTCCTAGTCACGGTCGAAACTCGCCGCGGCCTACTTCAGCTTGTAGGTGACGGTGCCGATCTTTACCAGGCCGAGCCCCCCAGAGGCGACGAGACTGACAGGGGTGGTCTCATCGTCGAGTTCATAGGCCACCGCGTTATCGACGGTCCCGCCCTTCTTGATGCCTTGCAACTGGCTGTCGAGGAACTTCGCGTCGGGTAGCAGCGCAATATCAAGCTCGTTCACCGCGTTCGGATCGTTGTCCTGGATTGCCTTCATCGCGAACATCCAACCCGTGGTCGGATCGAGCTTCTTGTCTGTCAGATTTGTCGTCGAATACCAGAACGCAAGGACGGGTTTCGAGCCAAATTCGTTACCGGCTGCGCCCACCGCAAGGATCTTGTGGTCGGTGATCACGATCTTCATGTCCGAGGTCGTAAGAACACCGTCTGCGAAGGACGGAGAGCCGTCCTTCGGCTCACTCTCCGAATTGCTCGACTGTCCAGACGCGGACGGCACCGTGTCGCCTTTGAGAGCGTTCGCGGCGCCAGCGAGGGCAACGCTGTACACGACCACAAGAACAATCGAGAGGATCAGACCGATGCCGGACAGGATCACGCCTGCAATCGCTGCCTTTCGCGGCTTGAACTTCACGATAAGGCCGATGATTCCCAGCGCGAGACCAATGATTCCGGCACCGATACCCCCAACGTTCAGAACAGGAACGGCGAACCCTGCCATCGTTACGATACCGAGTACCAAAGAAGCGATGCCCAAACCGTTACCGGCGGCTCGCGGCGGCTGTGCTGCTGGCGAAACCTCGGGCGCGGGCGGCGAAGTGATTTGGGACACGGAAGCTCCTCATTGAAGATGGGGTCTACGCCCATCGTCGCGAGCGGCAGAACATGTGCGAGACTATCCGTTTTGCCGATAGCACGACTATCCCTCAAAAGTGGGGTAGTGCACTCCCACTCGTACACTGCCACCGGTACGACGTCTGCGCCGTGGGCGGCATCTCCACCGCCGCATCACTCGTAGTGTCTACCGTCTGAAGGGTCTGCTGGGCTAATAGGTGACATTTCCTAGTCAAGCAGCCAGTGCGGCTGGCGTGTTCATGATGGCCTCGAACTCGACCAGCGCAATTGATGATGGGGGCATCGAACTCAGCAAACTCTGACGCCCGCAAGACGGACGACCACCGGGCGGTATTTCCGACCATCGCGAGACCACGCGCGAGCCCACTTTTCACCCGGATCGCCCGCCCGTAAGCGGAACCTCCACCGGGCACTTTCTCTGCCTGAATCCTGTCTTTCCACCAGAAAAAACGCGGCACAAAACCCGGGACGGTTCATCATCCGTAGGGCGTCCCCGTAGCAGAACTGATACGGCGAGCGGTCCAACGGGTCCATGAGGGACGAGCTCCTGAACGGGGAGATGTTCCGGACCCTGACCGAAGCCCGGGTCGTGAACAACGTGTGGCTTGATCAGTGCAACGATCTCCAGCCCCGTTGCGGACTCGGGATGAGAGCGCCAGCAGCCTTCGCTGCCGAAGCTATCGCGGAGCTGAAGGAGAGAGAACGAGAGGGTGTTGCGTTAGGAACTAACGACATTGAAAGTGGACCACGCGGCGGCGGCCGGTCAAACGAAACGAGAGCCGGCAATCAGCCGAGCTCTCAAATTAAACAGACTTTGACACGCCGGGGGGATTCAAATGCCCTCTTGAACCAGATTCTCTTGTGAGCAGGAGCGAGGGTGTCGACATCGCATACGACGGTTTGGCCCAGAAGTCTCCAGAGGACAAAAGAATGAAGGTCCTCCAGGCCGTGGGCGAGGTATCGTTCCGTGGTCAACTTGCAGTTGTGTATCTGCGCGGCCACCTATCGGACGTAGAAACCGCAGCTTGAGTACAAAATCGCCTGGCGTCGCCAAGGCGCTCGCTCAGGCGGCGGTTCCCCGTGCCGACGTCATTGGTAGCCTGCGGAATACCATTCTGAAGGGCGAAGATTAGGGCTGAAGTTTCCGAATCAGGTTCGGCTCCGGATGGGCCTGTTGTCGCCAGTCCGGTCAGACTGCGTCGATCAGCCCAAGTTCGGCGAGAAGATTCATCGTCTCATCCGGTGAGGTCCAGAGGTGGGCGTTCCAGCCGGCCGCGAGCGCCGCATCGACGTTAACCTGACGGTCGTCGATGAACATGATCGAACTGGCGGGAAGGGCGATCCTTTCGGTGACGTAGCGGTAGATCCGCGCATCCGGCTTGGCGATTCCGAGTTCTGAAGAGAAGAACCAATCCGTGACGAACCGCCCCCAGTCAGTGCGCCTTGCGGCGCCCGCCATCTCGATAGTGGCGTTGGATAGGACGCCAACTCGGTGGCCGACGTCGGAGAGACGACGTAGGAGGTCGAAAGCGTCAGGCCGGATGGTTGTCCAGGCGATCGTGTCGATCTGAGTCAGGTCTTCGAGGGACTGCCGCGTTGCCGGGACGCCAATGCCCTCGAGCACGGCTGTCCAGAATGCAGTCGAACTTCCGCCGCGATCGTAGTCACCGCGATGTTGCCAATATGACGCTTCGACGGCCTGGGATTCGTGGGCGATCCGCTCGGCGAATGACTCGTAGAGCGCAGAGGGTGTTGCGAGAACCTCGCCAAGGTCGAAGATCACAATCCGCGGCGCCACCGAGTTCACTCGGCCCCCCAGGAACGCACATGACGCCAGGTCATCCCTTCCCACCATCGCCCACTCCAGTCGGAGCGAAACTCGAAGAGGGAGTACCAGCAAGCGTCGAAAGACGCCGGCGCGGGTTCGACGGGCAGGCCCTCGAGGAACTCCCCGATCTGGTTGGCCAGCGACTCGTCGACGGCGAGCTCGTGGCTCGCCAGGCCGAGATGTCCGGAGAACTCATAGTCAGCGACGGGCGTGACGATGAAATCTTCGACCGGAACGGACAGGGGAAGCACGGTTTCTTTTACCGCACGCGCTACTCGATTGAGGGGCTCGTTGGGCAGGAGTCCCAACTCGTCAAGATTGACGTCGTAGTGATAGCCGACGGTGCGCACGATTCCGGAGTTGTAGACCGGAAAGCGGCGAAGGCCCGTGAAGACGGTCTCGAGTGCCGCCGCGAGATGATTCTCGCTCGCGTCGGTTGCGAGGTTTCCGATCAGGGTCGCATGCGGCGGGAAGGCGCCTGCGGAGACCAGCCCGAACTGCCGCTCGAGGGCCAATGTCACCTGCGTGACATTCCAGCAGGTTGCGGCGTCGGGGCGAAGGAAGATTCCGTATCGGATGTCGGTCAAGGTCAAACTCTCTGTGTAAGGGGTGGGAGCCGCCGTCTCACGGCCGACGACTCCCACCTGATGATTGCGAAGGTGCGGGCCGGTCTACTCGCCGAGTTGCGCTTTGTACTGGCCCAGGGCGTCCTTCGCGGAGGCTACCGCCGCGTCGAGGGCATCATCGACCGACTTCCGTCCAGAGAAAGCCGCCTGGAGCTGGCTGATGTTCCCGGCCCGAATGGCCGTCATCGCCCCGGAGACGCAGCCGGCTGTCGCGGTGACGACCGGCGTGTTGCTCAGTTGATTGACGAAAGCCTGCGAGTCCGGATTCGCCGACAGGAAAGCCTTCTGTGTCGCGGAGTCGGCCACCTTTACGTTGATCGGTACATACCCGGTCGCGTGGCTGAACGTCTCCTGCGTTGCGGTAGAGGTGAGGTACGCCTCCAACTTCCACCCGGCGACCTGCTGCGCTTTAGTCGCCTTTGCGTTCAACCACAGTGCCGAGCCGCCGATGATGTTGCCGGATTTCGCCTTCGGTCCAGAGGTCGGGAAGGGGAGAGCTTGGTAGCCGAACTTCTGGCCCTTCTTCAGAGCGCCGAGGATCCCCGAGCCTTGCAGAACAATTCCGACCTTTCCGGCCTGGAAGGTGGAGATCGCCGCATTGCCATCCGCACCGCCGTCGACCGCGACGCCGGAGCGATAGAGGTTGGCGATCTTGGTGATATTCGTCTTGGCCAGCCCAGAGTTGATCGTGATGGTGGCAGGGGTCTTGCCCGTGCGCCCGTTGTCTGGAGTGCAGAAGCTCTGTCCTGCCGTTGCCGTGAGTTGCTCGACGTACCAGTCGTCGTCGGGCATGCTGAACCCGGCGAGCCCTGTGGTGGACTTGATCTTCTTCGCCGCTGCGACCACCTCATCCAGGGTGTGGAGTGGCTCGGTGTCGCTGATGCCGGCCTGTCGCAAGATGTCGCGGTTGACCCATAGCATCGGCGTGCTGACGTTCATCGGTACTGCCTGCTGCACGCCGTCGATCGCATAATAGTTGCGCGCCGCCGCCGCAAGATCGGTGAGTTTGATGTCGGAGTTGGCCTTGGCCATGGCCGCCGCGGGAATGCTCTGCTTCACATCTTTCAGATAGCCGGTTGCGATGTCACCGGCAAGGAGAACCGTTGGGGCGGAACTGCTGCGCACGGCCGCGGTGTACTTCGCCAAGAGATCGACATAGGCGCCCTGGTAAGTGGCGGTGACATGGATCTTTTTCGCGTTTCGCGTATTGAAGTCGTCGATGGCAGCCTGAAACGCGATGCCGTTTGCCGCGCCGAGGCCATGCCAGATTGTGATCTCGGTAACGCCCTTCGCATCTTTCAGCGCCGACGGTCCGGGGGCCGAGGAGCCCGAGTCAGTCGACGCGGTCTTCGATGCGCTCGACGGTGAACTGCACGCTACAAGTGACGCCACCAGCGCGACCGCCGCGAGGACAGGGAGGATCTTGGTCTTCATTGTGCTTCCTTTGGATTGTCGTGAATGTGGTGCGGGACGGAGGGTGGTGCGGTACCGAGGCACTAGCGGAGAGTGCCGCGGCTCAAGCCGTTGATAAGAAAGCGTTGAGCCCCGATCACGAGAGCGATCGTGGGAAGGACGACGAGAATCGCGCCGGCGAAGATCACCGAAGGCGTGCTCGATTCGGACGTGGCCAGCTGGGAGATTCCCACCTGGATCGTGCGCGCTGCCGCGGTGTCGGTAATCAAAAGCGGCCAGAAGAATCCGTTCCACGCTGCTAGCGCCGACCAGATCACCGCCGTGGTGACCTGAGGCCGGCAGCTGGGCATGATCACTGTGAAGAGAGTACGGATGTCGCCAGAGCCGTCAAGGCGGGCCGCTTCCCAGATCTCAATCGGAACGGCGGCGAAGGCCTGACGCATCAGGAAGATCGGGTAGCCGGCTGCAAGAAAGGGAACGGCGACCCCGAGAATCGTGTTTCGGAGGCCGAACTGACTCACGAGTTCGTAATTCGGAATCACCAGGCTCTCGCCCGGAATGGCCAGGGTGACGAGAACCAGGGCGAAAATGATCCTGCGGCCCCGCCACTTCGGAAAGACCAGCGCGTAGGCGGCGAGTGCGCCCGTGACAATCTGTGCCGCAGTCTGAAGGGTGACAACGCCAACGCTCACCAGGTACTCCTGAACCAGTGGGATAGAAGTGACGGCCTCACGGAAGTTGCCAAGAGCGAACTGGTCGAGGCCCGGGAACAGACCATCGCGAGCGAAAGATCCGTTGTTCGTGAATGCGCTAACGAAAGAGAGATACACCGGCAGGAAGATGCCGGCGGCGACGACCAACACAACCAGGAATTGGAGAACTGTGCCGAATCGGGGGAATCGACGGGACTTTCGGGTGACGGTATTGGCGGTCATGCTGCCCTCTCCTTACCGAAGAGTCGGAACTGAAGAGCGGTGATCGCCGCGACGATCAGGATCAGCACGACGGCGACGACGGACGCCCGCCCGAAGTCGGGGGTCCCGTTGCCGAATGCGAGTTGATAGAGCCGGTACACGAAGTTGGTGGTGGCACCTGCCGGGCCACCACGGGTGAGCACCTGGATCTGTGCGAAAGTCTGCAGCCCTGTGATGGTCTGGGTGACGGTCAGGAAGAGAATACTCGGCTGCATCATCGGGATCAGGATTCGGCCGGCCAGATTGAAGGCTCCGCTGCCATCCAGTTGTGCGGCCTCGATCACTTCCGAGGGAATGTCTCGGATGGCTGCGGTCAGCACGAGGAACGCGAAACCGAACTCGTACCACCCGGTGGAGATCGCGATGGCCCAGATGGCGGGTATCGGATCCTGAAGCCACTGGGGGCCGTCCACTCCGAAGCCAGCGAGAAGGGTATTCAGTATCCCGACAGTCGGCGCGAACAGGCCGGCGAA
>Ga0209512_1002884_pt1 | contig 17258 bp, 17 predicted proteins | sample frozenSSSSmetaG_FD_184142 | JGI IMG/M metagenome (GOLD analysis project Ga0209512, IMG submission 184142) | Glacier valley bacterial and archeal communities from Borup Fiord, Nunavut, Canada, to study Microbial Dark Matter (Phase II) -... | ecosystem: Environmental > Aquatic > Freshwater > Ice >... | reverse complement strand
TCCTGCCGCCCTACAGCCCCAATCTCAATCTGATCGAACGGGTGTGGAAGCTCACAAAAAAGAAGTGCCTGACGAACAAATACCACAAAGATTTCAGAGGCTTTCGGACCGCCATCGACCAATGCCTTGACGATTTTGAAGACCGACTAAAACCAGAACTCAAAAGCTTGCTAGCATTGAATTTCCAGTTCTTCCCAAATCACAAAACGTGACGCGCGGCAGTATAACAATCCCTAATGGAGGGCTGACATTCTTGTCGGCCAAGCCAATGCTTCGCGAAAGAAGAGTGCTTTCGCGTCTCGCTTTCTCTTCTCATTGGCACCACCACAAGAATGTGGTGGCTCCTTATTCCACGACATTTTCCATTACCCACTTCCGATACGGCGCGGCGACCTCGTCCGGAGAAATGGCGATGATTTCCGGGACTTCGTAGGGGTGGAGCTGGGTGAGGGCTTGCTGGAAGGCGGGGTAGGCGGCGCGGGTGGTTTTGAAAATGGCGAGGACTTCGGAGGCGGTTTCGACTTTCCCTTCCCAGCGGTAGATCGCCTCGGCGGCGGGGACGAGATTGACGCAAGCGGCGAGTTGCCTTTCCACCAAAGCCGTGCCAATTTGTCGCGCCTGCTCGACGAGCGGGAACGTGCAAAGGATCAATAATACGTCGCTCATGCCGCTGCCCGAATACCGTAAACACCGCGCCAGCAAACTCAAGGCGAAGTCCGGCTTCCTTGAGAAGCTGGTGGCGCGGCTGGACCGGGTGGAGTCGGGCGAGGTGCAGCAGATCGTGACACGGCTGCTGCATGAGAAGGGATTTTTGGAAAAAGTCTTCGAGGCGCTGCGCGAGGGCGTGATCATTCTGGATCCGGAGGGCGTGATCGGTTTCGTCAATCAGGCGGCGTGTCAGTTTTTCGGGCTCGATCCGGAACGGGCGACGGGCGAGGTGATTTCCTCGCAGATCCGCGGGCTGGACTGGAGCACGCTGGGGAAACCCGGGCGGACGATTTCCCGCGATCTGGAGGTGTTCTATCCGGAGAACCGCTATCTGAATTTCTATCTGGCTCCGATCGACGGGCAGGATGAGGCGAGCGAGGCGCTCGGCTACGTCATGCTCGTCCGCGATCTGACAAGCACCCGGGCCGAGGCGGAGGAAACGCTGGAGTCCGAGCGACTGAACGCGCTGACTTTGTTAGCGGCAGGGGTGGCGCATGAGATTGGGAATCCGCTGAACTCGCTGGACATCCATCTGCAACTGCTCGGGCGGAAACTGCGGAAGCTGCCGCCGGGCGACCGCGGGCCGCTGGAGGAAAACCTGAACACGGCGCGCGAGGAGATCCAGCGGCTGGATACGATTTTAAAACAGTTCCTGCATGCGGTGCGGCCGACGATTCCGCTGCGCGAGAAGCACGACCTGCATCAACTGCTGCATGAGACGTTGAAACTGCTGGAGCCGGAACTCGCCTCGCGGAAAATCTCCGTGCAGCTCGATCTGGCGGAAACGCTGCCGCCCGCGCTCGTCGATCCCGGGCAGTTCCAACAGGTATTCTACAACCTCATCCGCAACGCCTCGCAGGCGATTCCCGGCGGCAACGGCCGCATCACGATCCGGACGCGGGTGAACGATTACGAGCACATTATTTCCATCGAGGACAACGGCACCGGCATTTCTCCGGAACACATGGGCGCGATTTTCGAACCCTACCGGACGACCAAATCCTCGGGCTCCGGCCTCGGCCTGCTGATCGTCCGCCGGATCGTGCGCGAGCATGGCGGCGAGATCGCCATCGAGAGCGAGATGAACCAAGGCACGCGGGTGCTGATCCATCTGCCGCACGCGGAGCGGTCGGTGCGATTGTTAGGCGCGCCGGAGCCGGACCCGGTGATCGACCTTTGAAATTTTTCACGCCATGTTACCGACCTTATTGATCGTAGAAGACGAGCGCGCGACCCGCGAGGGGCTGCGCAGCGCGCTGGAGGAGGATTTCGACGTTTACACGGCGGCGGGAAAGAGCGAGGCGCTGGCGATTTTGAAAACCGAGCCGATCAAGCTGCTGCTCACCGATCTCCGGTTAGGCGGCGACTCCGGGATGGATCTGCTGGACGCCGCGCTGGCGATGCCCGGTCCCCCGGTGGCGATCATGATGACGGCCTACGGCTCGGTGGACACCGCGGTGGAGGCGATGCGGCGTGGGGCATGGCATTTCGTGACGAAGCCGCTGAATCTCGACGAGGTGGAAATGCAGCTCAAGCGCGCGCTCCGCAGCCGGACGCTGGAAACCGAGAACAAGGAACTCACCCAACAGGTCAAAAAAACGCACAAGCTCGACCGACTGATCGGGAAATCCAGGGCGATCGGCAAAGTTTCCGAACTCATCCAACAGGTCGCGGCGACGCGGGCGACGGTGCTCATTGAGGGCGAATCGGGAACGGGCAAGGAAGTGGTGGCGACGACGCTGCACCACCTTTCCGGCCGACCGGCGGCGAAGCTGGTGACGGTGCATTGCGCGGCGCTGTCCGCACAGCTTCTGGAGAGCGAGCTTTTCGGCCACGAGAAGGGCGCGTTCACGGGAGCGGCGCAACGACGGATCGGCCGCTTCGAGCAGGCGGACGGCGGCACGCTTTTCCTCGATGAAATCGGCGAGATCGACGCGAACACGCAGGTGAAGCTGCTGCGCGTGCTTTCCGAAAGGAGTCTGGAGCGGGTGGGCTCGAATTCGCCGATCAAGGTGGACGTGCGCGTGATCGCCGCGACGAACAAGAACCTGCGTGAGATGGTGGATAAGGGCACTTTCCGCGAGGACCTGTATTTCCGCCTGAATGTGGTGAAAATCGAGATGCCGCCGCTGCGTCACCGGCGGGAGGACATCGTTTTGCTGGCGAACAGTTTCCTCCAGGAATTCGCCAAGGAAAACGACCGCCCGGTGAAGCCGCTGACGGACGCGGCGATGGAACTGCTGCTCGCCTATTCATGGCCGGGCAATGTCCGCGAGCTGCGGACGGCGATCGAACACGGGGTGGTGATGAGCAACGATTCCGTCATCGACGTCCGCCACCTGCCGCAATTCCTGCTATTTCAACGGATTCCGGTTTCCGATTCCGGGGCGGTTTCCAAAATCACCCTTGATGCACCGGCGGAATTCAACTTGCATGCGCTCGAAACCAACACGATCCGAGCCGCCCTCTCCACCGCAGCGGGAAACCGCACCCATGCGGCGGATTTGCTTGGGGTCAGCCGCAGAACCCTCCAGCGCAAGTTGAAGGAACTCGGAATGTGAATTTCAGCGCCTGTTTTCCTCCTAATTCTCAATGAGCATCAATTCTGCCAATTTCGATACCGGCGTGATCATCCGCCGGAGCCTTTTTTTCCTGATCCTGGTCGCGCTCACTCTTGGGAATCTTTTCACGCTCTTCCGCGGGCTCAACGCACCGATGGCGATGGACCAGGCGCAGATCGCCCGCGAAATCGCCCGGGGCAACGGGTTCACCACGAAGATGATCCGTCCGGTGGCCTACTATCAGACGCAGAAGGGCGATGCACGCTCGGTGCCGCTGATGCTTTTCCCTGACACCTACCACTCGCCGCTCAATCCCCTGCTCAACGCGGCGGTGCTGAAACTCATCGGCGCGGATGACTCGGACTCGTGGCAGATGAATGAAAACGAGATGGTTTTCCCGCTGGACCGGGTGATTGCCACGGTGAGCACGCTGTTTTTCCTGATGGCGATCGGCGTGAACTACCTGCTGATCTCGCGGATATTCGACGCGAAGATCGCCGGGGTTTGCGCGATTCTGATGCTTTTCTGCGAAACGTTCTGGAACTATTCGCTGAGCGGGCTGCCGCAGATGCTGATGTTGCTGCTGTTTTCCTGCGGCATTTATTTCGTGTATCGAGCGGTGGAGGCGGCGACCGAGGGACGCATCGCGATGACCCCGGCGGTCATCGCGGGGGTGTTTTTCACGCTGCTGGCGCTGACGCACTGGATGACGGTGTGGATCGCGCTGGGCTACATCATTTTCGCGGCGGTCGCCTTCCGGCCGCGTGGGATTGTGGGGATCTCGGTGCTGGCGCTGCTGCTGATCGCGGGGATCGGGCCGATGTTGCGAAACCACGGCATCACGGGCTCGCCATTCGGCACGGCGTTTCTGACGCTTTACAACGGTTTGGGAAATGGCGAGGAAGACGCCGTGATGCGCACGAGCGACCTAACCGCAGAGCCGCTGGAATTGGACGGCCTGCTTTCGAAAATCCTGCGGACCACGCTGCTCCAGGCCACTGACATCATTCCCTTCCTCGGCGGCATCATCATCGCACCGCTGTTTTTCATCTCGCTGCTGCATCCGTTCAAACGTGGTTCCATCGCCACTTTCCGTTGGGCGATCCTGCTGATGTGGGTGACCACCGCATTCGGGCTGGCGATTTTCGGGATTTCCAAGGAGGCGCTGGATCCGAACCAACTGCATCTGCTTTTCGCGCCGATCATGACTGCTTATGGGTTGGCATTCATCTCGATCCTCTGGAGCCGCCTCGAGGTCGTCGCCGCCACACCGATCCTGAAGAACGTGCATCATATTGTGATCGTAGGAATCTGCGCCCTGCCGCTGATCCTCTCCCTGCCGGTGAAAATCCGGGTCGGCATAATGGTCCGCGACCGCGGTGGCGTCCCGCACTGGCCGCCGTATTACGCCCCGGCGCTCAACAGCAAAAGTTCCGGCCTCAAGGGCTGGGTCACCGACAAGCAGATTGTTTTCTCCGACCAACCCTGGGCCGTCGCCTGGTATGCGGACCGGGTGAGCGTATGGTTGCCTCCGACGCGCCAGGGGTTTGAGAAACTCGAAACCATCGCTGCGGACCTTCAAACCCCTTCCGTCGGCATCCTGATTTCACCCTCCTCGCACGGCAGCGGCCCGATGTCCGAGGTCGCGGGCAAATACAAGGACTTCGCTTCCTTGGTGATGAACGGCCGGGTATTCCTCGCCACCTACCCGCCGGGTGTGTCAATCTACGACAAGGACCCGCGCATCTCCACGATCACCAAACGCTACCCCTACGCCCAACCGCTCGTCGGCATGGACATGGTTTATTACAGCGACCGCGCGATCCGCACCGCCGGCCAGAAATCCAATCAGTAAACCCATGGCCCGCAGCAAAACCAGCCCTGAGGAAAAGGATCCGTCGCCGTCGTTCGAGGACGCGCTCGCGGGACTGGAAGCCATCGTCGAGGCGATGGAACACGAGCAACTCCCGCTTGAAGATCTCGTGGCGCATTACGAAAAAGGCTCCGCCCTGCTCAACCGCTGTGAGTCGATTCTCCAAGCCGCCCGCGGGCGCATCGAACTCATCACCCTCCGCAATCAGAATGAAATCGCGCTGGATGCCCCCGCCAGACCGGTAGATGTTGCTGAAAACCCCACACCGACCGCTTCTCCGGACGATTCCGACGACGACGATAATGACATCCGCCTCTTCTAAGCCCCCCGCCCTCGGCCCGTTGCTTTCCACGATTCATTCTCCAGACGATGTTAAAAAACTCGCTGACGAGGACTTGGCGAAACTCGCCGAGGAGATCCGGGAAACGCTGATCAGCTCGCTCTCGAAAACCGGTGGCCACCTCGGCCCCAATCTCGGTGTCGTCGAACTGTCCGTCGCCCTGCACCGCGTTTTCTCCACGCCCGAGGACAAGTTTGTTTTCGACGTCTCCCATCAGGGCTACGTCCACAAGATGCTCACCGGCCGCGCCGACAAGATTCACACGATCCGCACCTACAAGGGCCTCAATGGTTTCCTTCTCCGCAGCGAGTCCGAGCACGACTCCTACGGCGCGGGCCACGCCGGCACCGCTCTATCAGCAGCGCTCGGGATGGCCGCCGCGCGCGATCTGGCGGGCGGTGACAACCACGTCGTCGCCGTCGCCGGTGACGCCGCCTTCACCTGCGGCCCCACGCTCGAGGCGCTGAACAACATCGCGGAAACGACCAAAAAATTCATCGTCGTGCTCAACGACAACGAGTGGTCCATCGACAAGAATGTCGGAGCCATCGCCCGTTATTTCAACGCGCTCCAGACGCACCACACCTACGCCGTCGTGCGCCGCCAGGCTGCGGAATTCGTCGAGAAGATCGCGGGCAAGGCCGCCCGCACGCTCGCCCACCGGGTGGAGGAGGGAGCGAAGAACCTGCTGTTCCAGAACGTGCTGTTTGAGAAATTCGGCATGCGTTATTTCGGCCCGATCGACGGTCACGACCTGCCGTTGTTAGTGCGCACCTTCGAGCACCTGAAGACGCTGCACGAGCCGGTCGTTCTTCACATCATCACCGAAAAAGGCCGAGGCTATCAGCCGGCTCTCGACAATCCCGGGAAATTCCACGGACTCGGGACCTACAAGATCGAGGACGGTTCCACGGACGCCACCGCCACGCCAACCTGCTCCGACATTTTCGGCCGCGCCGTGACGGACTTCGCGAAGAAGGATCCGAAAATCGTCGCCATCACCGCCGCGATGCCGGGCGGAACGAAGCTGGAAATTTTCAAAAAGGAACTGCCCGACCGCTATTTCGACGTCGGCATCGCGGAAGAACACGCCGCGCTTTTCGCCTGCGGGCTGGCGACCGAGGGCTTCCGTCCGTTTCTAGCAATCTACTCGACGTTCATGCAGCGGGCCTACGACATGATCGTTCACGACATGGCGCTGCAGGGACTGCCGGTCCGGCTCTGCATGGACCGCGGCGGCCTATCAGGCGACGACGGCCCGACCCACCACGGACTTTTCGACATCGGCTATCTCCGCCACATCCCCGGCATCATCCACATGCAGCCGAAAGATGAGGATGAGTTCGTGGACATGCTGCACACGATGGCGCAATACGATGACGGTCCGTCCGCCATCCGCTATCCACGTGGCGTGATCAAGGGCACTCCGGTCAAGGCAACCCCGGTGCTGTTGGAAATCGGCAAGGCGGAAGTCGTCGCCGATGGCACGGACGTGGCGCTGATAGGCCTCGGCACGATGTTTGAAATGGCCGAGCGGACCAAGCTACAGTTAGAGGAAAAGGGGCTTTCCGTCGCCCTGATCAACCCACGTTTCATCAAGCCGCTGGACGGCTTGGTGCTTCAGGAATACGGCCGGAAATGCAAGGTCGTCTGTACCTTCGAAGATCACGTTCTCTTCAACGGATTCGGCGCGGCGGTGATTGAGAACCTCCACGATGCCGGCATCCACACGCCGGTCGAGCGGATCGGCTGGCCGGACGCGTTTGTGGAACACGGAAAACCGGAAACCCTGCGGGAGCTTCACGGCCTGACAGCGGAAAACGCCACCGGGAAGGTGCTTTCGCATTTCCCGATGGCTTGAAAACGCGCCCTTAACGGGTGGCGGCGTTCTGGATTTTATCGCCGGTTTTTTCAACGTCCTGGCCGAAGCCATTGGCGGTTCTGCACGAGCTGGATGCGCCGGCGATAATGAGCAACGACGCTCCGGTGATGATCGCGAAACGACGGATCGGCGACCGATTGGAGGACTGACAATTGGTTTTTGAAATGAGGATTGGATTCATAGCGAGGACAGTTTTGCAGTCCGTACGCCAGCTTTAAATTTGACACAAGTCGTTGAATTAAAGCGATATTTACGGAATACCCGGCTCCAAAACGCTGCATGCTGCACGACAAAAGAGAAGGCTGTGGCTTTTTGCACGGAACTTGATCCCCCCTCCGGCGGACTTCTGCTGGAAGAATTCCATGCCCATCCCCGACAAACAGAAAGGGGAGCCACGCCCCTGCGCGACTCCCCTTCTCCTGTTATGTTCAAGGGGACACCTCCTCTTGACGGAAAAAGAAATACCCGGAATTTTTGAAGTTGTCTTGTCCCTAAATCATGGGACACGGGAGAAATCCTTAGTGGGGAGATGGTTCCCGCTCAGGAAAGATCCAAGAAGCCGCGGCGGATCGCTTCCGTGACGGCGGCTGGCAGGCTGCGAACGTGGAGTTTGTCGAAACTGCGTTTGATGTATTCCGTCACCGAGTGCTCGCTGAGCTTGAGTTCGTCGGCGATTTCCTTGCGGGCGAGGCCTTTTGCCGAGAGCTGGAGCACCTCGCACTCCCTGGCGGATAGAGATTCCGCGCCGGAGATCGGGCTGAGCTGGCGGAAGGTTTGCAGGATCATCCCGGCGATTTTCGGATCGAGCGGCGTGCCGCCCGCGAGAACTTCCTCCAGCGTTTCCATCAGACGCGCCGCGCTGCCTGCTTTGACCAGATAGCCGTGCGCGCCGGCTTCCAGCGCGGCGAAAACCTTCGCCTTGTCAGTGAACGCGGTGAGCACCAGCACGCGCGCTTCGGGCAGCAGTTCGCGGATTTTCCGGATGCCGACGATGCCGCTCATTCCGGGCAGCCCGAGATCTGATAGAACGAGGTCCGTCTGCAGACCGCCACGGATTGCCTCAAGCGCGTCCTCCATGGTGGAGAAACCGCCGACGCATTCATATCCGCCGCGCTCGGTTAGAACCATCGAGACGGATTCGCGGAAGTCCGCGTGATCCTCGATGAGGATCAGACGGATGGGCTTTCCTTTTTTGGGTATCAGAACGGCCATGTCTGTGATTGATAACCCACGGCGGTGCTCACGGAAAGCGCGGGTTTAGGAATTGTCCGCGGATTTCCGGGTGAGGCGGGCTTTCCACGAACGCTTTCCGCCGAGCGGCACATCGAGCTCGAGGCGGGTGCCTTTTCCCGGCTCACTATCGACACGCAGAGCCGCTCCGAGCGCCTCGGCCCGCTGGCGCAGGGCGCGCAAGGTGGCGGGCCGCTCCAGCCGCGCGGGGTCGATTCCCACGCCGTCGTCGGTGATCATGAGGTGGAAATGGGAGCTGTTGGATTCCGTGCGGACCTCGACGTTCGTTGCCTTGGCGTGGCGCAGGATGTTGTGCAGCGCCTCGCGGAAAAACAGGAACAGGTGGCGGTTCGCCTCTTCGGGAAATTCCACCTGCCACGCGTGCTCGTTTGCATGAAATTTCCATTTCAGCGTCTCCAACATGATCGAGCTGGTTTCCCGCAGGTGCTCGACAGGGCCGATCCGATGGTCGCCTTCCGGCCTGAGCAGCCAGACGATGTCGCGCACGGCACTGACCGTTTCCGAGGCGATCCGCTGGATGCGTTTCAACTCGTCCGAAGCTCCCGAGCGGCCTTGCGCCAGATCGGCGAACATCTGGATGCTGCCGAGATTGCTGCCGACTTCGTCGTGAAGGTCGCCGGCGATGCGTTCGCGCACTTTCATCAGCTCGCGGTTCGAGTGGATGCGGTAGCGGATGGGCAGGGCGATGATGGCGAAGGCACCGGCCAGGCCGAGGAGCACGAAAACCGTTAGCCCGGTGTTTCGCCAGCCACTCACCACGCGCCCGGCTTCGGTTTGCAAATCGTGGATACGCGTCTCGATCCCGAGGCGGCGGTCGAGTTGCAGCATCCATTCGCGTGAGGAAACCAGGCGTCCGTCCGGTCCGAAGCCGTCGCTAAGAGCGGCGATGCTCCAGTTCCGCCCGCCGGAGCCGATGATGTTGAGCGTTTCGTCGGACGAGCGGACCGCTTTTCCGAGCGCCAGATTTCGGTCGCCGGACAGGACCTCGATTTCGCTGAACGCCAGAAACGCCGGGTAACTCTCGAAGTCCTTCCACAGCTCGGTCGCCTCGATCCGCAAGTGACGCGCACGGCTTTTTTCGAAAGAAACCAGCACCGGATTGTGTCCCGGATTCTGGAAATCCCGCTGGGCGACGGTTTGCCAACTTCCCGGTTCGCCCGTCTCGGAAACCGAAACGGCCAGTTTCCTCGGAAATCCAAATCCGCTCGGCAGATCCGACGTCGGCCGTCTCGCGGGCAGCAGACGAATCGCCCCCAACTCCGCTGTTTCACCGAGGTCCACGGTCAGTGCGGCCGGCTCCAGTGCCGAGGCCCGGCCGTTGGACAGCCAGCCGACATTCTGGTGCACCTCCGCCGGCACCTCCGGCAGCCCCAGCGGCGTCTGGCCATCGACCAGAAATTCCGGTTTCCACAACCACGGTGCCGACGGTGCCGCCCCGCCGAGCGCCTTGACCTCCGCGCCGTGAGCGACGTCCCGGTCGCCCTCGAAGGCAAAAACCTCGGCCCACGCATGCACGAAATTCCCCTCGCCTTCCGGATCCGCCTGCAGCCGTTCTGCGGAAATTCTCAAGCCTGCGGCAGCCACCGACGACCACACCCGATAGACAAACGGATGCCCCCGGCGCACCGGATTTCCCCGTGCGTCCTTTTCCACAGCCACGGTTGCCACCACCTTGCCGTCCGCATCGATCAGCTCAACCGTGAATTGATCCGGCATGCCGTAATGCGCCTCCAACCCCTTCGCATCGTAGCGGCGGGCTGGCACCAGCGCCACCAGATCCACCGTCGCGACGGTCGGCCAGCGGATTTCCACGGCAAATTTCGCCCCTTTTTCCGGCTTCTCGCTCGAATGGATGCTCGCGAATCCGCCGGTTCCGCCCTGGTCGTCGATCGGGATTCCGGGCAGCCGCTCCAACTGCGGGGAAAGCGCCGCCACTTCCTGCTCGATCTCTTTCAGCCGCCCGGAAACCGCGCGGGCAAGGCGCTCGTCCCACGCCATGTCACCCGCATTTCCCAGCCCCGAAAACAGGACGAAAATGGCAGCGAATCCGTAGAACCTCGAAATACAACCCATGTGCCGGATTTCTTAGCGCAAATGGTCGGAAGAAGGGAACAAGGATTTCATCATTACACCGGATGTCTGAAAAAACGCCCATAATCCGCTTTCCCATTGCGGCTGTGGCCAGATCTCCTAGATTCCGTGTTAGCGATTCCCATGGCCACACAACTCCAGCGCCCCACCGACAAACGCGTGCTCCTGATGGGCACCTGCCTCTGCGATGCTTTCTATGACGAAGCCGCCAAGGCCACCGTCGAAGTCCTCGAACACCTCGGCGTCACCGTCGAGTTTCCCGAAGACCAGACCTGCTGCGGCCAGCCCGCTTTCAACTCCGGCGACTGGAACGCCTCACGAAAAGTCGCCCGCCACTGCGCCAAAGTCTTCGCAGGAAACCTCCCCGTCATCGTCCCTTCCGGCTCCTGCGCCGCTATGAATTTCCACGGCAATCCTCTCCAGTTTGAGGAAAATCCCGACCCCGCCATTGATTCTCTAGCCGCCCGCACCTGGGAAGTCATGGACTTCATCGTCAACGGCCTCGGCGTGAAGAAGTGGCCCGGAAAATTTGACCAACCCACCCGCATCGCCTTCCACCGCTCCTGCCACAGCCGCGGCACCGCCAGCGGCGCGGCCACCCTCGCCCTGTTGGAATCCATCGAAAACGCCATCGTCACCCCATTCGGTCAGGCCGAGCAATGCTGCGGCTTCGGCGGCACCTTCTCCGTCACCTTCCCCCACATCTCCGGCCGCATGGGCAGCCTGAAACTCGACAACATCCTCGACACCCACCCCGACATCCTCGTCAGCGGCGACATGTCCTGCCTCATGCACCTCACCGGCCTCGCCATCACCCAGGGCCGCCCCGTCGAGCACTGCCACGCCATCCAACTCCTTCGCAAAACACTCCCATGATCGGCATCCAACCCATCGATCAATACGCCCGCGACATCTCCGAAGAGAAGCAGGCCTCCGTCATCGACGGCTCCTCCAAAGGCACCGACAAGCGCTACCACGTCCTCCACGAGGACTATCCGAATCCAGACTCGCTGCGCAAACTCGCCGCCGCCATCAAGGACCACACGCTCCACCACCTCGGCGAGTATTTGGAAAAAGCCGAAACCGCGCTAACAAATCGCGGCGTCCACGTCCACTTCGCCTCCACCGACGAGGACGCCCGCCAGACGATTCTATCCATCCTTCGCCAGCACAACGTCTCCCAGCTCACGAAATCCAAGTCGATGGCGGCCGAGGAAATCCACCTCAACCCGTTTTTGATAGAAAACGGCGTCGAATGCCTCGAGTCCGACCTCGGCGAATTCATCATCCAGCTCGACGGCGACGAACCTTCCCACATCGTCAAACCCATCATCCACAAGAACCGCCGGGAAATCGCGGAAACCTTCCTCCGTGAAGGCATCGGAGGCGAATACAACGACGATCCGGAAACCATCACCCGCCGCGCCCGCGTCCACCTGCGAGAGAAATACATGGTCGCCCAAGCCGGCATCACCGGCGCCAACTTCGTCTGCTCCGACACCGGCCGCCTCGTGCTCGTCACCAACGAAGGCAACTCCCGTTTCGGAATGGCCCCCGTCCCGCTCCACATCGCCCTCGTCGGCATCGAGAAAGTCATCCCGCAGGAAAAAGACCTCGCCGTCTTCCTCAACCTGCTAGGTCGCTCCGCCACCGGCCAGCAGCTCACCGTTTACACCGAGTTCATCAACGGCCCGCGTTCCGCAAACCAGCCCGACGGCCCCGAGCACATGCACGTAGTTTTCATGGACAACGGCCGTACCGATGTGCTCGCCTCCAACTGCAAGGAAATCCTCCGCTGCATCCGTTGCGGCGCCTGCCAGAACGTCTGCCCCGTCTATCGGCAGGCCTCCGGCCACGCCTACCGTTCCACCTACGGCGGCCCCGTCGGCGCGGTTCTATCCCCCATCCTCTTCGGCAGCCGCTTTCCCGAACTCGCAGACCTCCCCAAAGCCTCCTCCCTCTGCGGCGCCTGCAACGAAGTCTGCCCCGTGGACATCCCGATTCCCGACCTGTTACTGCGTCTTCGCGACAAGGCCAAACGCGAATCCGTCCCTTCCGCCGGAGCCATCCCGATGTCGCCCTTCGCCCACCTCGCCACCTCGCCCTCCTTCTGGCGCACCGCCATGACCATGAGCAAGGCAATGAACCACCTGCCCATCCAGGTCGCCCCCATCAAGCCGCTGCAGGACTGGCTCGGCCAGCGCACCCTACCCGAAAGCCACGGCGGCGACTTCCGCAAGTGGTTCAAAAACAGAAAATAGGCTAAGATCTGACCACGGAGGGATGAGAGAAGAAGGAGTTCACGGAGATTTTTCCCTATTCAAATCATTCTTCTCCTGCCTCCCTCTTCACTCCTCCCACCGTGGTAAAATCCAACCCCACCCGCTTCATGGAAATGCCCCATCAGGAACTAACACGGGAAGTGATCGCAGCCGCCATCACCGGGCATCAGAGCCTGCGTCCCGGACTCGACGAAAAACTCTATGAGCGCGCCCTTTGCATCGAGTTCACCGAGCGTGGAATCAAATTCCGCTCACAACCCACTTTCGAAGCAACCTACAAAGGTCACAACATTGGGAATCTCATTCCCGATTTGGTAGTTGAAGAAACTCTCATCGTGGACGCGAAATGTGTCACCACTTTCAACCCGGTCCATGAGAGGCACAAATGATCGGTTACCTGAGCATTACCGGACTCGATGTCGGTCTGCTCCTCAATTTCAAATCCTGGCCCCTCCGCAAACGCCGCTTCATCCGTCCCGGACTGCTCCAGCCCCCGCCCTAAAACACCTCGAAAACTGACCATCCGACCGAAATTTCCCATCCCTCCTCCCACTCCTCTCTTCGAGGTAAAAATCCCAAACTGAGTCCACCCATGTCCCGCTCCACCATCTTCGCCAAAATCGAAACTGCCACCTCCGCCCTCAAAACGAAGGTTGCCTATCCGAATTACGACCCCACCATCGTCCACTCCGCGCCGAAGCTCGAAGGCACGGACCTGTGGGAAATTTTCTCCCGCAATTTCAAGAAGGTGAACGGTCGACCGATCGACTCTATCGAGAAACTCATCGAATTCCTCGACGGCAACAACCAGCGCCACGGCTACTGCGATCCCGCGCTCTACGAGTCCATCGGCTCCAAACTCGCCGCCGCCGGCCTCACCGTGGAAACCGGATACGACCGCAGCCGCTACGACGACTATCAGTTCGGCATCACCCGCGCCACCGGCGCCATCGCCGAATCCGGCAGCGTCATCATCGACGACGACCGCACTTCGCACCGTCTGGCCGCATTGTCTCCATGGGTCCATGTCGCGGTGTTGGAGAAATCCGAAATCCACCGCACCATCCCGGATGCCATCGCCGCTTTCGGCAGCAGCCCAAACATCATCTGGGCCACCGGCCCGTCAAAAACCGCCGACGTCGAAGGCATTTTGATCGAAGGCGTCCACGGCCCCGGCGAGCAGATCGCCTTCCTCCTGTAGCGGCGCGTGAGCGACCGTCGCTAACTGAAAAAAGTTCGCCGGACAATCGCACATCAGTCACCGGCGCTCGCAGAGACGCCGTTACGCTTTGAAAATTCCGTAGATCATTCCGGCGAGAAGCACCACGGCGAGCGCCCACCAATACCACTTCACCCCGGTCATCTTGTGCGGAGCCTTGCCGAATTCGCGGGCGACAAACCCCTTGTAATCAAAATCGTCGTCCGGGAGCCCTAAACCATCGTGAGCGGAATCCTGTTCCCACGACTTTTTCTTCGGCTGCGGCTTTTTCGATTTTTTCGGACAACCGGAACAGTTCGTCCCCACCGCGACTTCGGTTCCGCAAAACGGGCAGATGTAGCTGAGAACTTTCGGCATCCAGATGGAGCAATGAGAACGAAGACGGCTTTCCGCGCAAGCCGGAAGAATCCGCCTTGGCAATCGGGCCGATGGCGTGGAAGTTGGGCGCGGGATGGGATTGAGTCTTTCTGAATTGCGCGATGGCCTGCCGGAAGGAGGCCTGTTTGGTGGCGGAGCGTGGCGCTGGTCGCCGGAGCCGCTGAAACTCACCAAGGCGGAAGCCCGCCAGATGATGTCGCTGGGTCACCCGCTGGCAAGATTCCAACAGGCGTGCGACGGCCTCTACCGGCGCAGCGCGGCGGGAAAACTCGATGAATGGCTGGCGGAACTGCTGGATGAGGGGAAACCCGAGTGGCTGGCGAACCTACAGCGCGAAACTTCCACGGCCGATCAATTTCCCCGCGTGATCCGCCCGGATCTGATTCTGACGGAAACGGGATTTGCCATGTCAGAGCTGGACAGCGTGCCCGGCGGAATCGGCGTGGCGGCATGGCTGGCGCAGGTTTATTCAAAAGCGGGCTTCAAGGTTCTTGGCGGTCCGAACGGGATGATCGACGGTTTCCGTTCGCTGATGCCGGAGGGCGGAACGGTGCTGGTTTCGGAGGAATCCGACGACTACCGCCCGGAAATGAAGTGGCTGACGGGTGAACTCGGGGAGGCTTGGGATGTGGCTTCCGCCGAGGAATACGAGCCGGACGGCAAGGCGCTCTACCGGTTTTTCGAGCTGTTCGATTGGGAGTCGATTTCCTCCTCCCGGAAACTCGCGGATGGCGCTGCGGCCGGGAAAATCAATATCACGCCGCCGTTCAAACCGCACTTGGAGGATAAGCTGTGGTTGGCGCTGCTGTGGTCGCCCGCGTTGAAAAAGGTGTGGGAGCGGACATTGCGGGGCAGTCACCTACAGAGGTTGCGCGAGTTGGTGCCGTTCGGCTGGGTGCTCGATCCCACGCCGCTGCCGCCGCACGCCGCCTTGCCTCGAATGAACGCGCATTCGTGGGAGGAAGTCGCCCATTTCAGCCAGAAGGAGCGCAAGCTGGTGCTGAAAGTGAGTGGCTTCCACGAAACCGCCTGGGGCTCTCGCGGGGTGTTCATCGGCCACGATATGCCAGCGGCCGAGTGGTCGGAACGACTCCACACGGCGCTCGATCAATCGTCCGAGCAGCCGTGGATTTTACAGGAATTCCGAGAGGGCCGACGGGTGGAGCATCCGGTTTTCCGCGAGGATGGATCGGTGGAGATGATGCAGGGTCGTGTGCGGTTGTGTCCTTACTTTTTCACCAACGACGCCGGAGAAACAAATTTCGGCGGCTGCCTGGCGACCATCGTCCCGGCGGACAAGAAGAAGATCCACGGCATGAGCGACGGGATTCTGGTGCCGTGCGTGGTGGGGGCGTAGAGTCAACCCATGCAATCGAAAGATCAAATCGCTCAGAGGCCTTCGGGATCCAATGCATTGAAGTGGGTGAAATACGTAGTGATCGCTCTATGCGTGTTGGCTGGAGTGACAGTTTCAACCATTCTTATGATGGGCGATAGCTTGTCAAAAATGAAAGCACGCGCGGCAGCGAAAGGACAAATCGATTACTACACCCAGAGACAAGGCCCGAATGGTTCCTCAACGATGGCTGCCCGCAATGCTTATGTTTGGTTGCTTATCCATCAGAAGTTCCCCGTTGCAGCCCGAAGAGAAAACAACCGCTATCTCGCCGACTTGAAGCGCATTCCCGACTATGATTCGCCCAGAATCCAAAACGAAAAATTCCTGACAGCCATGGAATTTCGGTCAGCGGGTTTTCTGGATATTGCGATTGAAGAGCTCTCGGCCATTGAAGCGGAAGACGGTGATAGCTATGGCGGGCTCAGCACGTCCCGGTGGGTGATCACCATATTGATGGAAATGAAGCGCTATACGGAAGCCGAGACTAGATGCCAACGGCTATTGGACTCTCCTGAAAAATTAGCGCGTCTCCGGAAATACGACGAATGGGGGGATCCGCAGTTAATGCTGGCGCGGTGTCTTGCAGCCCAAGGAAAACACACAAAAGCCGAAGCCGCGTTCAATCGTGCCATCGCTTTATTGGAGGAATCCCGCGGGACCGACGATTACGCCACCCATTTTGAGCGAGTTAAGCTCGCCCATAGTTTGGCGGCGATGGGGAGGAACGAGGAAGCACTCGCTCTCGCGCGCCGAGCTCTTCCTGTTTTCGAAAATTTCCAGTACTCAAGCTACAAGAGCATCAAAGAATTGCGGGAATTCATCGCTCGCTTGGATCGATCAGCGAAACCCGCTTCTTTCTGATCGATGGGGGTTCGGCCCGCAGGCCGTTACAATTTCCTCTTCCATTCAATATTCGAAAAGTTTTATAGTTTCACCTGTAGGTAAGGCACTTCTTACCAGAATGCAGCTGGTAGCTACCAAAGCCATGCTTGAGAATATGGAAATCATGAATGGGTTTGGCGACATCAAGGATTAGCAGATCTTATGAGAATTGATTGTGAAAATTTCAGTAATGAAAAGCCCTTCAAATCTCATCTCTGGGGTCTGAGGTGCAACTGATTTTTGGACCAAATTCTTGTTAATTGTTAGAGTGGTTTTTGACCTCGAATTGGGCCGGGGTTTGGTAGCCGAGGGCGGAGTGTTTGCGGTGGTGGTTGTAGTAGGATTCAATGAAGTCGAAGATCTCGATGCGGGCGTCGGCTTCGTTGCTGAAG
>Ga0209512_1002881_pt1 | contig 17300 bp, 8 predicted proteins | sample frozenSSSSmetaG_FD_184142 | JGI IMG/M metagenome (GOLD analysis project Ga0209512, IMG submission 184142) | Glacier valley bacterial and archeal communities from Borup Fiord, Nunavut, Canada, to study Microbial Dark Matter (Phase II) -... | ecosystem: Environmental > Aquatic > Freshwater > Ice >... | reverse complement strand
GGCCTCCGACCTCGCCGCCGTGCTCTTCACCAGCGGCTCCACGGGCGCGCCCAAGGGCGTGTGCTACACCCACGGCATGTTCGATGCGCAGGTGGAACTCATTCGCACGACCTACGACATCCGGCCTGGTGAGATCGACCTGCCGATGCTGCCCGTCTTCGCGCTATTCAACCCCGCCCTCGGCATGACGACCATCGTCCCCGAGATCGACCCGAGCCGCCCGGCGCTCGTCGACCCCGTGAAAATCCTCCAGGCCATCCGCCAGGAAAAAGTCACCACCTCCTTCGGCTCGCCCACGCTCTGGAGGAAAATCGCCGTCCATTGCCACGCGCATCAGGCCGTGCTGCCCACGATGAAACGCGTGCTCTGCGCCGGCGCGCCCGTGCCGCCCGACCTGTGGGAATTGATGGCCCCCGTCCTGCCCAACGGCACGCTGCACAGTCCCTACGGCGCGACGGAGGCGCTTCCCGTGAGCAGCATCGGCGCGCCCGAGGTGATCGCCGGCACCGCCATCGCCACAGGGCACGGCGCGGGCACCTGCGTGGGCCGCGTGTTGTCCGCCAACGAGGTCAAAATCATCGCCATCACCGACGGCCCCATCGCTACGCTGGCGGACGTCCGGGGACTTCCGTCCGGAAAAATCGGCGAGATCATCGTGCGAGGCCCCACGGTCACGCGCGAATACGACGCGCTGCCCGAGGCCACCGCCGCCGCGAAGATATCCCAACTCAACTCTCAGCTTGGCGGTGAAGCCGCGATTTGGCACCGCATGGGCGATCTCGGCTACTTTGACGAGCAAGGTCGCCTCTGGTTTTGCGGCCGAAAGGCCGAGCGCGTCGAGACCCGGGACGGGCCGCTCTACACCGAGCAGGTCGAGCCGTTGTTCACGCCCCACGCCGAGGTGCGCCGCGCCGCGTTGATCGGTCTCGGCGAACGCGGACGCCAGCGCGCCGCCCTCGTGATCGAACCGGTGTCGGCGGATTCGATTTTCTCCAGCTCGGATTGCCGCCGGCTTGCGCGCGAACTGCGGACCATCGCACTTCGCCACCCGCACACCGCTGGGATAAAGCTCTTCTATTTCCGTAAAAAATTTCCGGTGGACGTGCGGCACAACGCCAAAATCCACCGCCTCGCCCTCACGCGCTGGGCCGCCACGGACATCGGCTACGAGTCCGATCCCAAGCGATGAGCGCGCCCGCCTCCAACCCAAAGTGTCACCTAATAGGTGACACTTCCCCGGGGCAATCCCCTGCGCTTGTTACAGGCGGAACCGGCTTTCTCGGCCGGCGGCTCGTTGATAAGCTGCTCGCGCAGGGCCGGCCTGTCACGGTGTTGGCGCGCACTTATGCTCCGGATTTGGAGGCGCGCGGAGTGCGTTTTGTGCAGGCTTCTCTCGATGACGAAGCGGCCGTGCGCGCCGCCTGTCGCGGGATGGGCACGGTCTTCCACGTCGCCGCGAAAGTCGGCGTGTGGGGAAGCTACGATGAGTTTTTCCGCGCCAATGTGCTCGGCACGCTCGCCATCCTCGCCGGCTGCCGAGAGCACGGCGTCTCGCGGCTCGTCTACACGAGCACGCCCAGCGTCGTCTACAACGGCCTCGGGATCGCTGGCGCCGACGAATCGCTCCCGCTCACGACCGACTGCCCGAGTCCTTATCCGCTGACCAAGGCCATCGCCGAGCGCGAGGTGCTTGCGGCTAATTCGCCTGCGCTGCGCACGGTGGCGCTGCGTCCCCACCTCATCTGGGGCGCAGGCGATCCCCACCTCGTGCCCCGCGTGTTGGCGCGCGCGAAGGCCGGCCGCCTTCGCATCATCGGCTCCGGCGCCAATCGCGTGGACATGGTCCATATAGCCAATGCCGTTGATGCGCATCTCGCCGCCGAGATTGCGTTGGGCGGTGCCGCGGCGGGACGCGCTTACTTCATCACCAACGGCGAGCCGGTCGTCCTGTGGGACTGGATCAACAACCTGCTCGCCGCGCTCGGCGAGCCGCCGGTCACGAAACACATTTCACTCGGCGCAGCCTCGGTGGTTGGCGCGGTGTGCGAAGCCGCGTGGCGCGTATTTTCACTCAAGGACGAGCCGCCGATGACGCGTTTTATCGCGGCCGAGCTGGCGAAGGATCACTGGTTTTCCATAGGGGCCGCGCGTCGCGATTTGGGCTACGATCCCCGCGTGACCATGGCGGAAGGCACGGCGGAATTGGTGGCGGCGCTCAGCGGAAAACCCGGACGACAAACCCTGAAGTAATCAGATGGTGACGGCGGCGACTTCGGTGGGGTGCACCGCCAGCAAGCCGTTGACCAAGCACCAGCGGACCAGATCGGCTGTGTTGGCCAACCCCAGCCTGTCGAGGATGCGCGCACGATGGTTTTCGACCGTGCGGGGGCTCAGGCTGGTTTTTGAGGCGATCTGTTTAGATGACAGGCCCTGAGTGACGAGCAGAACGATTTCCCGTTCGCGCCCGGAAAGCCGCAGGCTCGCTTCGGACGGTTGCGCCTGCTGGTCCGTCGGAAAAGGGCAAGCGCTGGCCGAGAAAAAAACCCCTCCCGCCAATACGCTGGCCACGGCATCTTCCAACCGTCCCGGAGGGCAGATTTTGTCAACATAGCCGGCGACGCCGAGTTTGCAGAGCGACATGGGCAGGTGCCGTTCGGGCGAGGCCGTGATGACCAGCACCGGAAAATTCAGCCCCGCCTGACGCAGCGCGTTCAGGATATCCATCCCGTGCATGTCGGGAAGGTGAAGATCGAGCAGCAGCAGGTCGGGTGGTTCCAGTAGGCAGGCATCCAATCCCGGACGCCCGAGGTTAAATTCACGCCAGCGGATTGGCATGAATCGTTTTCGTATCCGCTCTCCAATCACCCGCTGATGAACAATGTTGTCTTCGATCAGAACAAAATCACGGGCAGAGGGTGAAATTGCTGAAGTGGTTCCGTGAAGCATGGCAGAAATGTTAAAAATTCATTAAGTAGTTATACTTAATAAATCAACGTGGATTCATAAATTGAGTATAATCACTCAATAAGAGTAGTTTGCGTTAAGTTTTCGGCACCAAAGTCTCTGGTAAAATTTTTACAATGAAAACTGCTTCATCGCTCCATTACAGTCGTTTGTTCACGGCTTTTGTCAGCAGCTTCGCCCTATTGGCCGCAGTGCGCGCCGATCAAACATTGGTGACGCCACCCACCGTTCAAACCAGTGGCACGCAGACCGTTACTGGTTCCGGCGCCAACGGGATCATCGATGGTAACGGAGGCTCCGGTTACTTCGTGCAGGGCGGCAGTCTGACGATCAACAACGCGACGTTGCAGAATTTTAATACCGTGGGTGGCAGCGGCAGCGGTGGTGGCGCGGCTTTGGGTGGCGCGATCTTCATCAACTCGGGGGCTTCGGTCACCTTAAACGGGGTGAGTTTTTACAGCAATAACGCGCAGGGCGGCGATGGCGGGGTGGGCACCACGGGTGGTGTCCTGAACGGCCGGCTTACGCCCACTGCCAGCGGAACAAATGGCACCAATGGCGACGATGCCGCGGCTGGCGCGGCGTTTGTGAACGGCGGCAACGGCGGCAACGGCTATAATGGCAACTCCGGCACCAACGCCACCAATGGCAACGGCGGCAACGGCGGCAATGGCGGCAACGGTTCGTTCGGCTCGCCCGTCACCGCGGATACGGTCAAATCTGCTTTCGATATCGTGTATGACACGTATTTCTTGGTGAAAGACGGCACCAACGCCGCCCTTTATACGGGAATCGCGACGGAATTCACCGCCCTCGGGGTGGCTTCTCAGGCGCAAATTGGCAACCTTGGTTTGCCCGTCGTTTCCGTGGCTTTGCTCGCGCCGTTTACTGCGTTGGCGGCAACCTATACGGGAATGGCTCTCGATGAAGGGACTGTGGCCACATCGTCAGACGCCGCCAAACTGGCGATCGACACCGCTTATCTTACCGCCATCACCGTGACCAATCTGGCGGTTGGCGTGGCCGGTAACGGCGGCGGCGGCGGCAACGCCGGTAACGCCGGTGCTGCCAGTGACTTTTTCGGCGGCGGCGCGGGCGGCAACGGCGGCGATGGCGGCAATGCTTACGCGACCTCCGCGGCCATGGGCGGCGCGGCCGGCGGCGGCGGCGCGGGCGGCACGGGCGGCTTTGGCGGCGGCGGCGGCGCGGGCGGCGATGGCGGCACTGGCGGCGACAAACCTGCGGTTACCACCGTGACGTCGGCGGTCGGCACGGACGGCGGCGCCGGCTCGGGTGGGGTTGGCGGTTTCGGCGGTGGCGCCGGTTCTTCCGGCACGGGCTATGGGGTTGCCGTCGTTGACGGTGGTTCCGGCGGCAGTGCCTATGGTGGCGCGATTTTCGTGCGCACCGGCGGCACGCTCAACATCACCGGCGACGCCGTTTTCCAATTTAACGATGTCGTGGGCGGCGGGACGTCCACCGTCAGCGGTTCCTCGGGGAACGCGGCCGGCGTCGACCTCTTCATGATGAAGGGTTCCAACGTGACGCTGAATCCGGGCGCGGGCAAAACGATCATTTTTAACGGCGGCATCGACGACGACGCCGGCCTGAGCGCGGGCAGCGCCCCCGGTCGCGGCGCAGGCATCACCATCGCCAGCGGTCTGGTGGTCTTTAACGGGACCAATACCTACTCCGGTCAAACCAAGATCACGGGCGGCACCCTTCAGGCGCAGGACGGCGAAGGGATTGCCACCAACAGCAGTATTAATTTCAACGGCAATGCCGCCGTCGCCAACGGGGTCCTTCAGAGCAGTGGTGATTTTACACGTTCAGTCGGCACTTACGACCCCATCAAGGGCACCAATGCAAACCGCGTCCAGTGGGATGCGGACGGCGGCTTCGCCGCGATCGACGGCGGCCTGAACGTGAAGCTCAACAACATCACGAACAACCCGCTTAACAACGCCCACAGCGCCGCGCTGGTTTGGTCGTCCACCAACGGGTTTCTCACCACCGGGCACACGCTTGTGTTCGGTTCTGAGTCGGCGACCGACAACGTCACTTTCTTCAACAATATCAATCTGAACGGCGGCAACCGTCAGATCTCGGTCACGGCCAATCTCGCCCAGGCCGTGTCATTCGACAATCCGACCGCCGTCGATGCCAATGTGGACAACGCCATCATGACCGGCGTGCTCTCCAACGGCAGCCTCACCGTGGGTGATGCGACGCACACCGGCACCCTGATCTTTACCAACGCCAACACCTACGCCGGCGGCACGACCATCAATGGCGGCATGCTGGTCCTGGCTAATTTCTATAACCCGAATACCAGCGTCATCATGACGACCGGCAGCCTCAACGCCCATGGCGCGGTCACGGTCAATACCGGTGCGACGTTCGATTTTTCCCAGACCGGCGACCAGACCATCGGCACCTTGTCCGGCGGCGGCACCGTTGACATGGGTGGCAACACCCTGACGGTCAACCAAGACGCCGACGGCACCTTTTCCGGCGTGATGGAAGACGGCGGTCTCGGCGACGGCGAGGGTGCTTCCCTTATCAAGCAAGGCACCGCCGTGTTGAATCTCACCGGAGCCAACACCTACACCGGCACGACCGAGGTCAAGGCCGGCACGCTCGAGCTCTCCGGCTCCGGCAGCCTCGTGAGCAACGATGTCACCGTCGACTCCGGTGCAACCCTGAAAAATGGAAACGGCGGTCTGGCCGCCGACACCGCGCTGACGAACAACGGCACCGTCAATCAGAATGCCGACAACACTATCGCCTCGCTGGTGAACACCGGCACGATCACCGGCACGTCGACGCTCACCGCCGCGACCTACGCCCTGAACAACGGTTCGGTCGTGAACGCCAACCTCGGCTCCGGCGCGCTGACCGCCAACGGCACGGTCGCCCTCAACGGCACCAGCAGCGCGGAGACGGTGGAAATCGCCACCGGCACGACCACGCTCGGCTCCGCCGAGCGCCTCCTCGACACCACCGCGCTGACGATCGACGACGGCGCGAAGCTCATCCTCGGCGGCAACGAAAAGATCGGCAGCCTCTTCGGCGCTGGTGATCTGGCCAACGCAGGCGGCCGACTCACGGTCGATTCCGGTGAATTCTCCGGCGTCATTTCCGGCACGGGCGGTCTGACCAAGGTCTCCACGGACACGCTTACGCTTTCTGGTGACAACACCTACACGGGTTCCACGCTGATCAACGCCGGCACGCTCACCCTCACCGGCAGCCTGGTCAGTGATACCATCCATGTCTCCTCCGGTGCCACGCTCAACGACGAGGCCAGCGGCCTTGCAGCCAATGCCACTCTTACCAACGACGGCACGGTCAACCAAAACTCCGACGACACCATCGCCGCGCTGGTCAACACCGGCACGATCAACAACGACGGGCACACCCTCACCGCCGCGACCTACGCGCTGAACGACGGCTCGGTCATCAACGCGAATCTCGGCACCGGCATCGTGACGTCCAACGGTGCGGTCGCCCTCAACGGCACCAGCAGCGCTGCCACGGTTAACATCGTGACCGGCACGACCACCCTCGGCTCCGCCGAACGCCTGCTCGACACCAGCGTCGTCACGGTTTCCTCCGGCGCGAAGCTCGCCCTCGGCGGCAGCGAAAAAATCGGCACGCTCAACGGCGCGGGCGAAGTCTCCGTCCAGCTCGGCACGCTCACCGTGGACGCCGGCACGTTCTCCGGAGTGATCTCAGGCACCGATGAGGCCTACGGCCTGACGAAGGTCAGCAGCGGCCTGCTCACGCTTTCTGGAGCCAACACCTACGTCGGCACCACGCAGATCAACGCCGGCACGCTCACTCTCACGGGTAGCCTCGCCAGCCTCACGGTCAACGTTGCCTCCGGCGCGATCCTTAACGACGAAGCCAGCGGCCTTGCCTCCGGCGCCACGGTCACCAACGACGGCACGCTCAATCAGAATTCCGACGACACCATCACTGCGCTGGTCAACACCGGCACGATCAACAACAGCGCGCATACCCTCACCGCCGCGACCTACGCGCTCAACAACGGCTCGGTCATCAACGCGAATCTCGGCACCGGCATCGTGACCGCCAACGGCGCGGTCGCCCTCAACGGCACCAGCGCCGCCGCCACGGTTAACATCGTGACTGGCACGACCACCCTCGGCTCTGCCGAACGTCTCCTCGACACCAGCGTCGTCACCGTCTCCGACGGCGCGAAACTCGTTCTCGGCGGCGCCGAAAAGATCGGCACGCTCGACGGCGCAGGCGAAGTTTCCATCCAACTCGGCACGCTCACCGTGGACGACGGCACGTTCTCCGGAGTGATCTCCGGCACCGTCGCCGCTTACGGCCTGACGAAAGTCAGCAGCGGCCTGCTCACTCTCTCCGGAGCCAACACCTACGCCGGCACCACGCAAATCAATGCCGGCACGGTTGACCTCACGGGCAGCCTGGTCAGCCCCACAGTCAATGTGACCTCGGGCACCACCCTTAACGACAAGAGCGGCGGTCTCGCCGACGATACGGTCGCGACGGTTGATGGCACCTTGGCCCTGACGGCAAGCGACGCGATCGACACCCTGTTTGGGTCAGGCTCGGTCACCCTTGATTCCTCGTCCGTCCTCACCGTTAACCGTGGAGATTTCTCCGGTGTCATTTCGGGCGAGGGCAGCCTGGTGGTGGCGGATCCGCCCTTGGTCGGCCTGACGCTCACCCATGCGAACACCTATACCGGCGGCACCACCGTCAACAGCGGCGCGCTCCTCGCGCTTTCCGGGAACGGCAGCCTCTATTCCGCCGGCGCGGTTGCGGTCAATGGCACCTTCGATATCTCGCAGGCGAACAGTGACCAGACCATTGGCGACCTCAGCGGCTCCGGCACCGTCCAGATCGGTGACCGCCAGCTCACGCTCGGCACGGCCGGTGACAGTACCTACTCCGGCCTCATTGAAAATGGCGGTCTCGGCGGCGGCACCACCGGCGGCCTCGTCAAACAGGGTTCCGGCAACTTCACCCTCAGCGGCACCTCCACGGTTCCGACGATCAACGTCAACACCGGCACGCTCACCCTTGCCGGTTCGACGCCAAACCTCGCGGTGGCCACCGCGGTCACGGTCGCATCCGGTGCGACCCTCGCGGTCAACAACGACAACACCATCGATACCCTGACCAGCAACGGGGGCACGGTCTCCGGCACCAAGACCCTCACCGCCACGACCTATAATCTGAACGATGGCACGCATATCGACGGAAAGCTCGGCAACGTGTCCGCCCTTGGCGGTTCCACGGTTTACACCAACGGCAACGTTTACTTCAACGCCTCGGTCGCGGCCAACACGATCTACATCCAGACCGGCCTGCTCACCCTCACTGCGGCCGATGTGCTCTCGCATGCCGCCACGGTGGACATCGCCAGTGTCGCCACGCTCTCCCTCACGGGCGGCGACCAGACCATCGATACGCTTACCGGAGCCGGCACACTCATCCTCAACGGCAACCACCTCTACGTGACCAACGGCGGCACCTTCGGCGGTGATACGACCAACTCCGGCGGCCTCACCAAGACTGGCAGCGGCGTTCTCACGCTCAGCGGTGACAACACCTTCAACCAAGGCACCGACGTCAATGACGGCACGCTCACGGTGAGCGATGGCGGCACGCTCACCACGGGTGACACCACGGTTGATGGCGGCACGCTCATGGTGGACTCCGGCGGCACGGTTAACACCACCGGCACTACCGTCAGCAACGGCATGCTCGTTGATAACGGCACGCTCACCAACGACGTGCTCGTCACTGGCACCGGCACTCTCATGGGCTCCGGCACCGTCACGGGAAATCTCACCAACAACGGCATCACCGCCCCGGGCAATTCCCCGGGCGTGCTCACCGTCCTGGGTAACTTCACCGAGAATGGCACGCTCCAGATCGAGCTCGCCGACGCTTCCGGCCCCACCACCGATGGAATCCTCGGCTACGACCAGGTGGCCGTCAGCGGCAAGACCGTGCTTAACCCGACCACCAGTGTGCTCACGATCAGCACGCCCACCTACACCGTCCTCGAAATGACCAACCCCACCTACATCGCCAACGCCGCGGCCATCGCGTCGTTCGAGCCGACCAAGGGCCAGACATTCACGATCATCGGTGGCGCGCCCGGATCCATCTCCGGCCACTTCGCTACATTCACGAACAACTTCGCGAACGACGTTATCTTCAACGTCAGCACCGGCCAGTTGGTCGGCACCGGCCTGCTCACCGGTTCCACGGGCGGCAACCTCCTCAACGCCTTCACCGGCGCGAGCAGCAACCTTCAGGCGATGATCAACGGCATGCGGGTGGGTGACCACCAATATGACGGCGGCGACCTGCTCCCGCTCCTGCTCGCTCCGGGCCTCACCTCCGCCCAAGTTGCGGTCATCGGCAACAAGACTTCGCCGGAAGCCTACGCCGGCTTCAGCGACTATGCCGACCGTGTCACCCGCAACTACACGGATGACGCCGTCAACCTCACCCCGTTGGTGCAGGCCGGGAAGTATTCCTTCTTCGCCGGTTACGCCAACTTGGACACGGGCTCCAGCAGCTCCAACAACCAGGCTGACTACGACCTCAAGAGCAACGGAGGCATCGCCGGCGCCCGCGCCGCGATCAACTCCAGCCTCACGGTCGGCCTCTTCACGGCCTTTGATTCCGGTTCGGTGGATTCGACCTACCTCAACTCCAACGTGACGGGCAACGTCTACGGCATCTTCGGCGAATACGCCGCCAAAGCCGATCGTAGCCTCGTCCTCACCGCCAGCCTGAGCACGGCCACCTACAGCGCGGACGGCACCCGTCAAACCGCGACCAGCGTGTCGAGCTTCCATGGCGTCGATTCCTCCGCGAATCTCGCGGCGATCGGCCTACGCTACCGGATCTTCGAGCGCAGCACGGTGTCCATCGAGCCCGAGCTTCGGTTGACCTACGTTTCCTCCAAGGTCGACGGCTTCACCGAGACCAACACGAATACGTTGCAGGCGTTGAACGTCCACAGTCAGGACAACACGAGCTTCACCACCGAGGCTGCGGTTAATGCCCGCTACCTTGCGACCTCCAAGCTCAGCCTGAACGCCCGCCTCGGCGTCAGCTACAACTCGGTGGACGCCGCCCGTGATGTCACCGCCAACGTGGTGACGGAAACCAAATCCTTCACCGTGCAGGCTCCGGGTATGGGCGACACCGCCTTCAACCTCGGTGCGGGTGTGAATTACAGCATCACCAACAGCTGGTCGGTGGGTGTTTCTTACCAGGGCGCCATCGCCTCGGATGCCAAGACCTCCAACTCGTATTACCTGAGCACCGCACTGGGCTTCTAATTCGAAGCGCCAAGGTTCTGATTCTGGGAGGGATGCCCGAAACGGCTCCCTCCCTTTTTTGTGCCCGCGTTAAGCGCGCTGACGCACCGCTTCGAAAAGCGTGATGATCGTCGCCATGGCCACGTTGAGCGAATCGGCCTGGCCCGCCATCGGGATGACCACACGGGCGTCGGCTTCCTTAAGCCAGTAGTCGCTCAACCCGTATTGTTCGCTACCCATCACGATCGCCAGCGGGCCGCGCAGGTCTGTGTTGGTATAAAGATCGGTTGCAGACGGCGTGGTTGCGACGGAGCGGATGGCCTTGGCACGCAGCCAATGGTTCACTTCTTCGCTGCTCGCGATGATCACGGGCACGGAGAACACCACACCGGTCGAGGCGCGCACCACGTTGGGATTAAAAAGGTCCGTCACCGGGTCGCACACGATGAGCGCATCCACGCCCGCCGCGTCGGCGCTGCGCAGGATGGTGCCGAGGTTGCCCGGCTTCTCGATGGCCTCGACCACGAGGAGGAACGGCGCGCAGGTTTTCGTGGCGAGAAGCGCGTCGAGGTCGGTCAGCGAACGGCGCCACTGCGGGGCGACGGCGAGGAGGCCATCGGGGCGCTCGCGGTAGGCGACCTTGGCGAAGGTGTCCTTGGTCAGCTCGAAAAGCTTGGCGCCGGCGGCCTCGGCTTGGGCGATCAGCGCGGGTTCATTTTCGCCGAGATACCACTCGGGCGAGAAATAGAGCTCCGTGAGCAGAATGTTTTTTTCCAGCGCGCGGCGGATCTGGCGGTAGCCTTCCACGAGAAACACGCCTGCCTCGTCGCGCGGACGCCGGTCGCGCAGCTTCACGAGCTGCTTGATGCGCGGATTCTGGAGGCTGGTGATTTTTTCAGGAGGCACGGTTTTGAGAAACCACGAAAACCCCGAAACACACGAAATAAAAATACCGCTTCGTTTTAGGCCCTTTCGCGTGTTTGGTGTATTCCGTGGGTAGAAATAAAAAACCAAACGACCGTCCCTTCGCCTATCATCATGAGATCGAGCTGGAGATCGCCACGCTCACGAATCTCGGCGTCGGCCTCGGTCGCGTGCCCCATCCCGATGAGCCCGCCTCGAAATGGGTCGTGATGGTGCCGTTCACCTTGCCCGGCGAACGCGTGCGCGCCCGGGTCTTCCGTAACCACAAGAATTTCTCCGAGGCCGACCTCGTGACCGTGCTCACCCCGTCGCCCAAACGCATCGAGCCGCCGTGCCCGATCTTCGGCCGCTGCGGTGGCTGCCAGTATCAAAACTTCGCGTATGACGAGCAGCTCGCGTGGAAACGCCGCCAGGTCGAGGAGCTCTTGAAATACATGGCCGGAATCGAGTTTCCCGTGTCGCCCGTCATCGGCTCGCCGGTGGAATACGGTTACCGCTCCAAGATCACGCCGCATTTCAACGCGCCGCGCGGCGACGGTTCGGAGTTGCCCATCGGCTTTCTCCGCCAAGGCACGCGCTTCGACATCATCGACGTGCCGCGCTGCGAGATCGCGACCGCGCCGATCAACGCCCGCCTCGCCGAGTCCCGCGCCAACGTGCGCGCAAAGGCGGCCAATGGTGACTACCAGCGCGGCGGCACTCTCCTCCTGCGCGATGCGTCGGGCCACGTGACGACCAACTACGACGAGATCGTCACCGAGACGGTGGGCGACCTGAAGCTGAAGTTTTTGGCGCGCGATTTTTTCCAGAACAACCCGTTCATCCTGCCGGCGTTCACCGGCTACGCGCGCGACCAGGCGGCGGCCAGCGGGGCGCGCTTCATGGTGGACGCCTACTGCGGCAGCGGCCTCTTCGCGCTCACCGCCGCGCCTGCCTTTGAAAAAGTCGCAGGCATCGAGATCAGCGAGAGCAGCATCATCTTCGCGAAGCAGAACGCGGTTTCGAACAATCTGACCAACGTGACGTTCCAAGCGGGCGACGCGGCGGCGATTTTTGCCGGGCTCACGTTTCCCGCCGCCGACACGGTGGTTCTCATCGATCCGCCGCGCAAAGGCTGCGACGAAGCGTTCCTGCAACAGCTCTTCGCCTACGGTCCGCGCGCGGTGGTTTACGTCTCGTGCGATCCGGCGACGCAGATGCGCGACCTGAAATCGTTCCTCGCCGCCGGTTACGAGCTGACGGCCGTGCAACCGTTCGACCTCTTCCCGCAGACGCGGCACTTGGAGTGTGTGATCACGCTGCGCAAGGCGGCAAAGCCCGTCGATGCCGTCGCCTGAGATCCAGGTTAAGGTGAAGGACGTCCGCCGATTTCTCCGGCGGGCGAACTTTTTTGAAAAGGCGGCGCCGGATGTCGCCACGGCGCTGGCGCATCACGGCTATATCCAGATCGACCCGCTGAACGTCTGCGGGCGGATGCACGACCTCATCCTGCGCAACCGCGTGGCCGCTTATCGTGAGGGCGACCTGATGCGTCATCTGCACGGCGAGGAAGGCGTGCCGCATGTGGCGGCGAAGCGCACGGCGTTTGAGCATCACCTGCCCGGCAAAAACATCCTCGTGGCGTTTCCGCAGGATGCGTGGCCGTTTATGCTGAGCGAGATGGAGGCGCGTGCGCGGCGCCCCGGCGCATGGTCGGGAAAACTCACGCCGCGCGAGAAGGCGTTTGCCCCGCAGCTGCTCGCCGAGCTCAAGGCGCGCGGTCCGTTGTCCTCCGAAGACCTGCACGACGGACGGAGTTCTTATCACGGCTGGGGCGCGAGCACCCTGGCGAAATCCACGCTGCAAAAACTGTTTTTCCACGGACGCGTGCTCATCGCCGCGCGGAAATCCCAGCGGCGTTACTATGCGCTGCCGGAAAGCGTGCTGCCGGCTGCCGTGCTGAAGCAAAAGCATCCTGATGCGCAGGAGCTCGCGCGCTGGATGGTGATCACGCGTCTGCGTCAGCATCGCCTCGTCGCTCTTAAAAAAGCCGAGCTGGCACTGGTGGAAGACCGCGTGCAGGCGGTCGTGGTTGCGGATGGCCCGCGCCTTTACTGCCTGCGAGAAGACGTCGCGCATTTTGAGGATTCGAAGGCGGAGAGCGGCCCGGTGCGGTTATTGGCGCCGCTCGATCCGATCATCTACAACCGCAACCTCACGGAGAAGCTGTGGGGGTTTAGTTATACGTGGGAAGTTTACACGCCGGCGCACAAACGCGTGCGCGGCTACTATGCGCTGCCCGTGCTGTCGGGCGACGAACTCGTCGGCCACATCGACCCGAAGGTGGATCGCGAGGCGGGCCGGTTGATGATCCAGAATCGCTCCGTGCGGCGCGGACATTCCTCCGCGGACGCGGTGAAGGAGCTGGCGCGTTTTCTCGGGGTGCGCTGAGGATTTTATTCACACGCGACACTTGGAGCGTCGCGATTATGTGGCATGAGCGCATAACTTCATGAACAAGCGGTTGCTTTGCCTTCATGGTTTATTCACAAACGCCTTGCATGGCACTGCATCCGGCATTCCCCGATTCACCTTACGATCCGCCCTCTCCTAGGATCGTTGTTTTCCAGCAAACGAGATCCCTTGGCAGAGTATAAAATCCTGGGCTAACACAGCGCTCCATCTATGTCGCCGGAAGAACTCCATACTCAGCTTACGGTCTTGATTTCGGCATGGGAGGGCGAGTGCGTGGAGTTCAAGGATGCCAACGACAACTACTCTACTTCCGATATCGGCAAGTATTTCTCCGCTCTCGCCAACGAGGCCAACCTACGGAGTCTGGCCTCCGCTTGGCTTGTGTTTGGTGTGGGTAACCGGACGCGCTCTGTCATTGGCACCGATTATCGCCTCGAGCATGATCGGCTCCACAGCCTTAAGCAACAGATAGCTCAAGACACTGATCCTGCCACATCCTTCCGCGAGATTCACGAGCTTATCACAACGGAAGGGCGTGTCGTTCTCTTCGAGATACCTCCCGCGCCTCGGGGCATGCCTATCGCTTGGAAAGGCCACTTCTACGCTCGTGAAGGGGAGACTCTTACCGCGCTCACCATTGCCAAACAGGATGAAATTCGTGCCCAGTCACTCGCCGACGACTGGTCTGCCATCGTCGTCCGAGAAGCCACCCTTGCAGATCTCGATACTGAAGCACTCGCAAAAGCCCGTGAGGTTTTTATCGGTCGCTATCGTGAACGCATTCATGAGACCACCATCCGTGCTTGGGACGAAGCCACTTTTCTCGACCAAGCCAAACTCACAGTGCGCGGTGGAATCACTCGTGCGTGTCTGCTCCTTCTTGGTCGTGATGCCGTTACCACGCTCCTCAATCCCTACGTCGCTGAGTTGTCGTGGAAGCTCGAAGGCCCTGAACGTGGTTACGAGCACTTCCACCCTCCGTTTCTTCTCACCTCGTCGCAGCTCTACCAACGCATCCGCCCGCTGCGGCTAAGCTTCCTTCCTCCCGGTCAACTTATCCCGATCGAAATCTCCAAATACGACCAACGCATCGTCCTTGAGGCGCTCCACAATTGCATCGCTCACCAAGACTACTCTCGCTGTGAGCGCGTCCTTGTCATTGAGAGAGTCGGCGAACTGGAGTTTCAAAATGCCGGTGACTTCTATGACGGCACGCCGGACGACTACGTGCGCGGCACCCGTTCGCCCCGTCGCTACCGCAATCGCCTCCTCGCCGAGGCCATGGTCCGCCTCGGCATGATCGATACCATGGGATTCGGCATTCGGGAAATCATGTGGAAGGGGCAAGCCAGCCGGTATCTGCCCCTCCCGGATTTCGACCTTACCGAAACAGGTCACGTTAAACTCCGCATCCAAGGTCGCTTTCTCGATGAAAACTACAGCCGTGCGCTCCTCGCCCACGCTGACCTTCCTTGGGATGAAGTCCTCGCTCTCGACTTGGTCCAAAAAGGCAGCCCGCCCTCAGAAGGCACGCTGCAAGCCCTACGTGCCAAAGGGTTGGTTGAAGGTCGTCGCCCTGCGCTTCACGTAGCCGCCAGTGTCGCCGTTGCTACTGAAACTGAAGTCGAATACATCCGGCACCGGGCCTTCGACGACCGCTACTTTTGCGACCTCATCGTTGAATACCTAAAAAAATTCCAAGAAGGACGGCGGGCGGATTTCGAGCGTCTTTTGGACGGCAAGTTATCCGATCTGCTCAATGAGAAGCAGCGGTCCAAAAAAATTCACAACCTGCTACAGCGTCTTCGCAGGCAAGGCACGATAGAACCGGACGGCAAAACCAAGTCCGCCGTCTGGCGGCTTCGCACTCCTCCATTGGCTTAATTGACTACGATTGACTACGATTGACTAGCTATTGGCTAAGTAGAGCTCATCACTCTTTAAATCAGTAGGTTATAAATTCTTCGCTTAATTGACGGTTAATTGATTCCTCGCCTTTCTGTCGGTGCCCATAGGGTAGATTCGGGGCCGATCCCCTACCGATACTCGATCCACTCGGGTGAAGAGTATTGTTCGGTGAGGCCGCTGAGTTCGTCTTCGTTGAGGTCGGGCCAGGGGGTTTCGACGGCTTCGGCTTCTAGAAGCGCGGCGAGGCGGGTCGTGAAGTCGGTTTCGAAGGAGTCCCAGTCCACGGTGGCGGCGACGGTGGGTTTCCAGAGCGAGCCTTGGAAGAGGAGGCCGTGCTTGGTGCGTTTTTGGGCGGCGCCGGCGACTTTGGCTCCGGTCGTTTCGTGGAGGACGTCGTAGAGTTCGGGGCGGATGAAGCAGACGGTGGGTCCGGGGGGTGGGGCTGAAGGTAGGAGCCCATTTATGGGCGATTCGGGAGACGAAGAGGGGACAGTCGATCCATCGCCCATAAATGGGCTCCTACATTCGGAGTCGCAGCGTTCTTTTAGGATGACGGGCTGGGCTTGGGCGCGCAGGGATTCGACGAGGGCGGCGTGGACGAGGCGGTAGCTTTCGGTGGCGCGGGCGTCGTAGAGCGCGTGTCCGCGGGGGACGACGAGCGTGTAGGTCCAGTCTTCGCGGTGATCCACCACGCCGCCGCCGGTGGGACGGCGGCAGAGGTCGAGGCGTTCACCGGGGGCTAGGGCGGCGAGTTGTTCGCGGACGTAGGCGATTTTCTGGCTGTAACCGAAAGTAAAGGCAGGCGCGCGCCAGTCGTAGTGGCGGAAGCGGGCGTGGGTTTGCGCCGCTTCGGGGTAGCGTTGGAGCAAGAGGAAATCCACCGCCATGTTCTCGGCGGCGCCGCCGGTGCGATGGGGGAGGAGGTCGAGGATCATGGTTTGGAGGTATCGTTCTCGTTCTTCGTTCTCTTACTCGTTCTCGATGGTTTGAGGGGGCGATCTTGGAGAACGAGAACGAGTAAGAGAACGAAGAACGATTTTTCAGGCTTGGTGATACCAAGCCTGAAAGGGCACGGGGATGATGAGTTGGTCGAGCTGGGCTTCGAAGGTCTCGATGGGCGTCTTCACTTTTCCGGCGAGGGGCTTGAGGTCGAGGGTGAGAATGGCCTGGCGCTTCGATGCGGCGCGCGGGTCGGCGGCGCGGGTCACGGCTTCGATGGGCGCGGCGGTTTCGGAGAGTTTGAAATGGGCGCGGATGCGGCGGGCGAGTTCGTAACGGGACAGGGCGTCGGCGCCGGCCCAGTGATAGATGCCGCGGGCGTCGTTGCGCTCGAGGAGTTCGAGCATGAGGTCGGCGAGATTTCCGGCGGTGCAGGGCTGGCGGATTTCGTCGGAGAAGACGCGCGGGGTTTTGCCGGCGGACCAGTCGGCGAAGAGGCGTTCGTGGAGGCTGCGTTTGCCGGACAGGCTGTTGCCGGTGAGGAGCGGGGCGCGGAGGGTGATGGCGAAATCAGGAGCGGCGGCGTGGACGAGGCGTTCGCTTTCGAGCTTCTGGCGTCCGTAGAGGTTGATGGGTTTCGTGGCGCTCTGGAGCGAGTAGGGCGAGGCGCTGGTGCCGTCGAAGACCTGCTCGGAGGAGAGGTGGATGAACTTCGCGCTGAGGTGATGGGCGAGGCGGGCGAGGGTGGCGGGGAGGGCGACGTTGAGG
>Ga0209512_1002880_pt1 | contig 17316 bp, 13 predicted proteins | sample frozenSSSSmetaG_FD_184142 | JGI IMG/M metagenome (GOLD analysis project Ga0209512, IMG submission 184142) | Glacier valley bacterial and archeal communities from Borup Fiord, Nunavut, Canada, to study Microbial Dark Matter (Phase II) -... | ecosystem: Environmental > Aquatic > Freshwater > Ice >... | reverse complement strand
GGCACACCACAGTCCCAAGCGGCCTGATCACCAGGCAGTCAAAAGTTCAAAAAGGGATCATATCAGGAAGATCCGGGAAACCCGTGTCCAAGAAGTTCCCGATTTTCGTTCCAGCCGATGGAATCGGGGAGAAATCACCTTCCAGAGTTCCAAATCCAACTGGATCGGCATTTTAGAAATGTTCGTTTGGACAAAATGGAAGCGCTGTTCTGAAAAAGCGCTTTTTTGGGACAGGCTCTAAATAGAGCACGAAGGCCACGCCGAAGCCGACGAACCAGGCCTGTTGATAGATCGCCGTGAACGTCGGGTGGGTATTGTCGATGACGCTGGTCTGCACCAGGAATCCAGGCAGACTTGGCAGGGCGGCCAGAAGAAATGCGCCGATCCCCGCATAACTGAATCCGGAATGATAACGGTAGATGCCTTCGGTGCGATAAAGGTCGGCGGTGTCCAGCTTGCAGCGGCGGATGACGAAGTAATCGGCGATCATGATCCCGGCGATCGGTCCCAGCAGCGCGCTGTAACCAACCAGCCAGGTAAAGATGTAGCCGCTGGGCAGCGCGATGAGTTTCCAAGGCATCATCAGCACGCCGATGATGCCGGTGATGAATCCGCCGGTGCGGAAGGAGATTTTCTTCGGTGCGAGGTTGGCGAAATCATTCGCCGGACTGACCACGTTGGCGGCGATGTTGGTGGCCAAGGTGGCCACGCAGATCGCAAGCATCGACACGACGAGCACCACCGGATTCTTGAAACGGGTGAGCACGTCCACCGGATCCCACAGTGGCTTTTCGATGTCCTTGAAGATCACCAGAGTCGCGGAGGTCACCGCCACGCCGATGAACGAGTAGAGTGCCATGGTCGCGGGCAGGCCGATCGCCTGGCCTAACATTTGATCCTTCTGGGAACGTGCGTAGCGGGAGAAATCCGGGATGTTCAGTGAAAGCGTGGCCCAGAAGCCGACCATGCCGGTGAGGGACGGGATGAATACGGAAAGGAATTTGCCTTCCTGCGGTTGGCCCGGATCGAAGGCGGACGGAGCTGCAAGCATCGGGCCGAAACCACCCGCTTTGATGTATGCCCACCACAACAGGACCAGTCCGAGGGCGACGAGCAGGGGTGCTTTGATAGAGAGCAGCACGCGGATCGTGTGAATGCCACGGTGAATGACCCACATGTTGATTCCCCAGAAAAACAGGAAGCAGACTAACTGGCTGCCGGTGATGCCCAGTCCGGGCAACGGCATGCCCTCGGCCATCGAGGGAATGAAGACCCCGAGGATCTTGTGGATGGCGTCACCACCGATCCATGCCTGGATGCCGAACCATCCGCAGGCGACCAGCGCCCGCAAAAGGGCGGGAACATTCGCGCCGAGCGTGCCGAAGGATGCGCGGCAATAGACGGGGAAGGGGATGCCGTATTTGGTGCCGGCGTGGGCGTTGAGCATCATCGGGATCAGGACGATGACATTGCCGAGAAACACCGTTAGCACCGCCTGCCACCAGTTCATGCCTGCGGCAATGAGCGAAGAGGCGAGCATGTAGGTGGGAATGCACGCTGCCATCGAGATCCAGAGCGAGGCGTAGTTCCAACAGGACCAAGTGCGCTTGTCCGTGGGTATCGCCGCCAGATCCTCGTTCGTCAGGCTGTCATCGGTGGTGAGCGGAGCGTGCATGACTTATGAAATCCGCGGCTTCCTCGCCAGAAATTGTCCCCAGCCGTTTTCCCCGCACCATGCTCCATCGCGCACCATGATTTTTCCTCTGACCGTCACCATCTCGGCACGGCCGATCACCTCCCGGCCTTCGAACGCGGAATAATCGGTGGCCATCGAATGGGTGGCGGCGGAAATTTTCCCCTTCCACTCCGGATCCCAGATGACGAGATCACCATCGCTGCCGGCAGCGATGGTGCCTTTGCGCGGATAGAGTCCGAAAATTTTGGCGGCGCGAGTGCTGGCGCAGCGCACGAAAGTTTGCAGGTCGATGCGGCCCGTGCACACGCCCTCGGTGTAGAGAAGTTTCACGCGCTCCTCAACGCTGGGGATACCGTTAGGGATGAGGGTGAAATTTCCGGGCTTCCCGGTCGGCTGGCCGTTGGCGTCCACGCATTTCTCCGGGTCCGGGTGGCCCATGTGTTTCTGCGGGGAAAAATCGAAGGGGGCGTGATCCGTTCCAACGGTATCCACGGTGCCGTCCGCGAGGCATTTCCAGAGAAAATCACCATGCTCTTTCGCACGGATTGGCGGACTCATCACATATTTCGCCCCCTCGAAATCAGGAAGCTCCGCATAGGTGCTGTCCAGCGTGAGATAGGGCGCGACGGTCTCTATCGAAACCTTCACCCCGCGTTTTCTTGCCTCCACAATCGCCTCAACCGCCGGAATGCAACTGGTGTGCACGACGTAAACCTCCGCGCCGGTCATCTCGGCGAAGGTCATCAGATGGTGGCAGCCTTCCGCTTCCACGCTGATAGGACGCGACGGTTCATGCCACTCGGGGCCGGTCCTGCCCTCGGCGACGAGCTTCTTCTGCGTTTCGGATACAAGGTCCGCGTTCTCACAATGCGCGGTGACGACCACGCCGAGTTCCTTGGCGAGCGAGAGCGTTTGATAGAGTTCAGTGTCCTCGATGCCGAACGCACCCTTGTAGGCAAGGAACACCTTGAACGACGAAATTCCCTCGTCGTCGACAATGGTCCGCAGAGCGTCCGCAGTTCCTTCGTCAAAACGGGTGACCCCCATGTGGAACGTGTAGTCACACGAGGAAATGCCCGCCGCCTTGCTCTTCCAAAGCTTGATGGCCTCCAGCGGATCATCGGCGCGGGAAGGGCAGCACATTTCAATCAATGTCGTCGTGCCACCCATGAGCGCGGCCTTGCTGCCGGTCACGTAGTCGTCCTTGGAAAAGGTTCCCATGAAAGGCAGATAGATGTGCACGTGCGGATCGATGAAGCCGGGGAAAACATACTTTCCCGTCGCGTCGATCACCTCGGCATCCGCCGGAATTTCAAGTCCCGGACCGACCGCGACGATCACGCCGTCGCGGCACAACACATCTCCCTGGAACCGCGCGTCGGCGGTGACGATTTCTCCGTTTTGAATGAGCAGGCTCATGGTTTTTTATTTCGCCCAGATTTCCCCGTCGCCGAATCCGAACCAACGCGTGGTTGTGGTTTTCCGCTGCGTGTAGAACTCCACCCCTTCCTTGCCCTGGATGTGCAAATCGCCGAAAAACGAATCGTTCCAGCCGCTGAACGGGAAATACGCGAGCGGCGCGGGAACACCGACGTTGATGCCAACCATGCCCGCTCTAACACGTCTGCGGAATTCGCGCGCGGCCTTGCCGGAGTTCGTGAAAATCGCGGCACCATTGCCGAACGCCTGGCGGTTCGCGGAGGCGATCGCTTCGTCGAGCGTCTTCGCCCGCATCACGGCGAGCACCGGTCCGAAGACCTCGGTTTCCATCAGTGGATTGCTTTGTTGGACATGGTCGATGAGCGTGGGCCCGAGGAAAAACCCTTCAGGTGCTTCGTCCACTTTCATGGAACGACCGTCTGCCAGAATCTTCGCTCCGCCACGTTCTCCGGCATCGATCAGACTTGAAACGCGCGTCTTGTGTTCTGCCGATATCACCGCGCCCATATCCGGCTGGGTTTCTCTAACGTCTGTCGGGCCGACTTTCATCGCCTTCACGAGATCCGCGAGCGCGGGCAGCAGTTTTTCACCCGCGTCACCCACGGCAACAGCGGTGGAGCCCGCCATGCAGCGTTCACCGGCGCAGCCGAAAGCTCCGTCCTTCACTGCTTCCACCGTGCGGTCCACATCGGCGTCCGGCATGAGGATGATGAAATTTTTCGCACCGCCGGCGGCTTGCACGCGCTTGCCGTGGAGTGTGCCCTTGCGGTGGATTTCACGCGCCACCGGAGTGGAGCCGACGAAGCTGATCGCCTTCACGTCCGGATGTTCGAGGATCGCATCGACGACCTCGCGGCCGCCGTGGACGATGTTCATCACGCCGGGCGGCATTCCGGCTTTTTCCAGAATGGCGACGACCCGCTGCATGGTGAGAGGAACTTTTTCACTCGGCTTGAGAATGAATGTGTTGCCGCAGGCGATGGCGATCGGCCACATCCACATCGGGACGAGTGCGGGGAAATTGAAGGGACAGATGCCGGCGACCACGCCCAGTGGATGACGGTCCGTGTGGCAGTCGATGCCGCGGGCGATGTTCTCCAGACTCTCGCCCATCAGCAATGTCGGAATGCCGCAGGCGTATTCGACCACCTCGATGCCGCGCCGCAGGTCACCGCGTGATTCGGATAGGGTTTTGCCGTGTTCGGTGGCGATGCCGAGACAGAGTTCTTCGAAGGCGTCTTCCAACAGGATCTTCGCACGGAAAAGCACCTGAGCGCGCTCGTTCGGCGGGGTGTCGCGCCACGCGGGGAACGCCGCTTTTGCGGAGGCAACGGCGAGATCCACTTCCGCGGGTCCGCACATCGGGACGCTGGCGATGATTTTTCCACGCGAGGGATTGAAGACAGGGCTCCCGGTTTTCCCGATGATATCCACCCATTTACCGGAGATGTAGAGCGGGCAAATTTGGTTTTCAGACGACTTCATGGTTTTAGATAAGCGCGGATTAGTATGATTGAAACCATATCAGCGTATTCCATGCCACTCCGGCAAGTCCTTAACTTTTGAAATTCACACTCATGGCCGAATGCCGGAAAGACGACGGCAGTTGAGTGCATATCAAATACCGCCCCGCGACTGGCGTTGAAATGTTGCCTAAGCAACGTGCGCACCGGTTGGCAACGATCAGCGCGTCAGCGCAAACGGCGAGCGGTGAAAGCCGTTTTCCCACTCCGGCACAATCGACTGGATATACCATTGGTAGGCGTAGGAATGCGCCCCGAGGTAAGCATCGACCGTGGCAGGCGGCTTGATGTCGAATCTCGAGAAATTGCGATGGAACCCGGATTCAGGAACGCCCGTAGCGAAGGCTGACGTGCAATAGTAGTCGATCTGAATGTCATCGAGCACGGCTAGCAGATCGGCAGCGACCGGCACCGGTGTGTCCAGCATCGTGATCCTGAGACTGGCGGGTGCGAGACCCAGTTGTTTCAGAATCATCGCCGCATGCAGCACGACGAATCCACCGGCGCTGTGGCCTATCAGATGCATCGGCCTGTCGCGGCGGATCTTTCCCGCGCGGATCGCCCGGGCGATTTTGTAGCCTACGAGGTCGCCGATTTCCTCCGCCTGCGGACGGATCGCCGCGACGTCCTGGAGCCATGCCTGCGGGCGGGTCGGGATGGATCGGCCGATGGCGTTGGCTTCCACGGCTTGCAGTCCATCGGCGGAAAACGCCGCCGGGATCGCTGCCAGATGCCAGTCCACCAGGCAGAGATCGGGCATTTTCTTGCCCAGATGTTCGTTGAGGGTTTCCTGCATCAGCGTCATCCAGTGCTCCTTCTCGCCGTGCCTGCCGGTGAAATCGACGCCGTCATGGAGTCCGTGCGCGATCAGGATGAAACCCTTGTCCGCCCGCGCGGGATCGATATCCCAGGCCTTCGAGGTCGGCGAGGAAACGAGTCTGCCGTCCTCCATGCGCAGGCGGCTGAGTTCTTCGGAATCCTTTGGGATGCAGAAAGCGATGAGCGCCGTGGTCACCACCATCGAGAGGGCCGCCACCAGCACGCGGCCGAAAACGACCCGCCCTACAAATCCGGCGCTCGCGCCAAAGCCTTCCACGATCCTGCGTCCCCATGTGCGGCGACCGTCCGATTTTAGCTTGTTGATTTCCCAATCGAGAATGCCGCCTGTTTTCGAGCGGTAATACGGCTCGGCATGCTGTGCCTGATAGAACCACTCCACCACCTCGCCGAGCAGTCCGCGCTCAACCTCGCACACCACGTTCCTGATTTCCTCCCGTGTGGTGGCATCCTCCAGTTGTTTTTTCGCGGCGATGAGGAACTCGATCTGTTGGACGTAGCGCCCGGTGCGACGGTTCAGCTCCAGATACGAGCCTAGCAACTGCATCAGGATCGCGACCAGCGGCAGCATGACACCGATGCAGCCGAGCACGTAATCCGCGCCGGACAATCTCAGCCAGCGTTCCGCCCGCCCGTTGAGGGAAACTGCTAAGCCGGTGACTGCTAGAAAGAGCGCGCCGTCCATCGCCCGCGTGACATGGCGGCTCAGCCGCGTCCTCTCGTCGAGCGCCTCGCGGTGCTTTTTCTGATAGTGGGCGAGCTGGTCGTCGATGCGCGATCCGAGATATTTCCTTTTCGCTACTTCTGGCAGAGTTGCCGTTTCATTTCGTTCGGAGACAATCCAGTCTGCGATCGTCTGTAAACCGGGTGCGCCGCTAAGAGCCATCACCGTGGCACGGCCGCCGATGGTTTCGGTTGCTTGCGCCGAGCGGGCGATTTCCGCGATCATGCGCGTGCGTGCCCATGAAAACTGCATGCCACGCCAGCGCAGCCACCAGCAGATGCCCACAACCAGAAGCGTGCAGACGAGGACCGAGCAGGCGGCGAAGGAAACCGGTAGCCGGAAACGCGAGACCAGCAGCCATAGCAGCGGTGCGAGAACGGCGAGTCCCTCCAGCACCAGCACCCATTTCCACATCCGCCGGGTGTCCGGTGCGAGGCGGGTCGCTGCGGCGTCCGCTGCGTCGAGGACCTGCTGAGGGTTTCGCGAAGTCCGCAATTCGAGTGCTGTTAGCAAGGGCTGTGCCCAGTCCGGCAGCGACTCGAAGGGATCTTTCATGTCCATGCCGGGTTGTAACACCCCGCGCCGGATTTTGGCAATGGGATGGTTTTCGTCAACGTGCTGGCCAAACAGGGCAAACATGGCGAAGTTACCGGGTGTCGATGAAGCAAATGAAAATCGGGCTCGTCATTTGGATATGGGTCATGGGCCATTGCATTGCGGAGACGTGGGTTGTTTTTCCAGGTCAGTCGGTGGACCGCTGTGTGTTTTCGAAAAACGCCTGGTGGTCGCGGATCTACCGGCCCGCGCTGGAATTGAACGGCGTGGGGCAGGTGGTGGGCAACTGTACGTTCGAGGACCAGCCGCACATGGCGATCGAGCTGAAGGGCAACAATTTCATCGTGGAGAACAACATCTTCCGCCGTATCACCACCGGCTTTGTGGACATGGGCGCGGTTTATTTCAATCTGGGAGAAAATCCGCTGCGGCGTGGATCGGTCGTCAGGAACAACTTCTTCGACGACATCCGCAGCCCGCTCGGCAAACGGTGTGCGGTCTATCTGGATAATGCGACGGCCGGCGTGCGGGTGGAGGGGAATCTGCTCCGCAACGTGGGACAAGGGCCGGACGACTGGGCGGTGATGGTCCACGGCGGCGGCCACAACAAGGTTCTTAACAACGTGTTTCTCGATTGCCCGCTGCCGTGTGAGGTTGCGTTTTTCCTGGCGACGTGGGGTGCGGACATGGTGCCGGACTATCAGAAGAAGTGGGCAGCTGTGTCCTCCGCGCCGGACGCTGCTGTGAGAATGCGGGCGTATCCGGAAATGAAGAACTTCGCGGAAGAGGATCACATCCGTCCGCCGGGTATCGTGGTTTCAGGAAATGTCACGCTGAGCAGCAAGCCCTTGCCTCCCAACGGCGGTGTCATGGTGTTGGGCAGAACCATGGAGAACATTCGTGCGGCAGAGAATATCACGCTGCCGGCAAGTTCGGACGCCATCCGGAATCTCCAACCGTTGCCGGATCTTCTGGATCACGCGCGCCGGACGATGGAGCGTTGGCAGAACGCAAAGTGATCACCAGCGGAACACCAGCGGCGGCACCACGATCCTGACGTTTCCGCCCTTGTGGTCCTCGCTTTCCTCGACGGCGGTGACGACATCGTTTTCAAACTCCACGGACGTCTTGCTTTTTTCCTCCTGAGTGACGTAAGCGAGCTGGCGATAGGCCTTGCCCGTCTGCGGATCGACGACGGTGGTGTAGTGTTTGATTTCCTCATAGTCGATGAACTCCCAGCGGCCGGATTGTCCGGTGCCGGTCTTGCGGACGGAGGTCTTGGTGGGTTTTCCCTTGGCGAGGCTGACTTCATCCAGTGTCATGCCGACGGCCACATTCTTGGCCGCGACGAGAGCCTGGACCTGGATCTGGCGCTGATAGAGAAGTTTCAGATTTGCGACGAAATCCGGATCGGTGGAGGAAAACGCCCACGGAGCGACCCATCCCGCGATGCCGTCGCGCGTTCCCTGGCCGCGGACGCGGTAGATTTTCTCGGTGATGGCTTCGAGCTGCACGTTCTGGTCCGCCTTGAGGGTGCCGAGCTTGTGCTGGCCTTCTTTGTCGGAAAAAACCGGTGCTTCCTTGATCACCTTGAGTTCGATCGGCTTTTTGAGCGTTTGTTCGAGATAGACGACGTCCGGATCCGAATCGAGCAGCGACTTGCGCTCCGGGTGTTTTGACTGCGCGGCCAGTGGAAAGACAAGCAGGGCGGCGATGAGCACGAACAATTCCGGTTTCATAGGGGGTAAAATAATGGGTTTCTCGAAAAACGGAACCGCCATTTTCATGCAACGATTTCCCCGCTCCGGATATTCACGAAAAAAGTCTGCTCTTCGCGATTGGACGTTCGCAAATCCTCATTCATGCTCCGCGCATGATTCAGCAAGGCCTGCTTTCGCAAAAAATGTTTGCCGTCGCCAAGAAGCACATCCCCGGCGGGGTGAACTCGCCGGTGCGCGCCTTCCGCAACGTCGGTGGCGAGCCGTTCATCGTCCGCCGCGCGCATGGCAGCCGGATCGAGGACATCGACGGCAAGCACTACATCGACTACATCGGCTCGTGGGGGCCGAATATCCTCGGCCACGCGCCGATCGTGATCACCAACACGATCCACGAGGTGGCGAAAAGCGGCATCTCATTCGGCATCCCGAACATGTTTGAAATCGAAATGGCGCGCACGGTTTGTAGCTGGGTGCCGTCGGTGGAAAAGGTCCGCATGTGCAATTCCGGCACCGAGGCGACGATGTCCGCGATCCGTCTGGCACGGGGTTTCACCAGGCGCGACTACATCGTGAAATTCGACGGCTGCTATCACGGCCACAGCGATTCCTTGTTAGTCGCCGCCGGTTCCGGGGCGCTGACGCATGGCGAGCCGGATTCCGCCGGGGTGCCGAAGGCGTTCGCAGAGAAAACCATCGTGCTGCCTTACAACGATCCCGAGGCACTGGAGAAACTTTTCGCCGCGCAGGGTGAGAGGATCGCGGCGATCATCGTGGAGTCGTATCCCGCGAACGCCGGTCTGGTTTTTCCGAAACCGGGCTACCTCGATCTGCTTTCCTCAATCACGAAAAAATACGGCGCGCTGTTGATTTTCGACGAAGTCATGACCGGCTTCCGGTTAGGCAGGGCGGGTGTGCAGGGATTGGAAAACCTGGTGCCGGACCTGAGCTGCTTCGGCAAGGTGATCGGCGGAGGTCTGCCGGTCGGCGCGTTCGGTGGCCGGGCGGACGTGATGGATTTCCTTGCTCCGATCGGCCCTGTCTATCAGGCGGGCACGCTCAGTGGCAATCCGCTGGCAATGGCGGCCGGACTGGCGCAGCTCCGCGAACTGGAAAACCACTCGGGCTTCGCGCGTCTCGACTCGCTGGGTGCGCATTTCGAAAAGGGCCTGCGCCAGCTCCTCACGGAAAAGGGCGTGCCGTTCCGTTTCAACCGCGTCGGCTCGATGTTCTGCCTGTTCTTCACCGACCGCGAGATCGTCAACGTCTCGGACGTGATGAAGCAGGATCTCGAGTTCTTCAAAAAGTTCTTCTGGGGCTGTCTGGACGAGGGCATCTATCTGGCACCTTCGCCTTATGAAACCGGCTTCATCTCGCTCGCCCACACCGAAGCGGATCTGGATGACACGTTGACGGTCTTCGACCAGGTGCTGGGCCGGATTTAAAGAATGCGCTCAGGTCACCCGCCGATGATCCTTGAGACTGCGAGAAACGCCGAGGCGGCTAACACGACCAGACACGCGCCACCGGCGATCCTGTCCGCGACTGTCGAGTTCGGGCGTTCTGTGGACGATGATTTCGGGAAAACGATCGCGGCATAGCTCATCCCGGCGAGCAATCCACCGGCGTGGGCCGCGTTGTCGATGTAGCGGTAGCCCACCAGACCGATCAATGCAGTTAGGAAAACCCCGGCCGCCAGCCGCCGCCTCGCGCTCAGCGGGACCAGCGATTTGTGCAATGTCTCGAACACCAGCAGGAATCCCAGCCAGCCCATCAGCCCGCCGGACGCGCCGACCGACGGAGCCGCCACAAACCGGGCCGATGCCTCGCCCCCGGCACAGGCGGAAAACAAAAACACCATCGGCAGATGCGGCCACCTGGCGAACACCTCCAGCCGCCGCCCCAGATAGATCAGCGCCGACGCGTTCATCAGGAAATGCACGATATTTCCATGCAGGAAAGGCGCGGTGAACAGCCGCCACCACTCGCCTTGCAGATAGCGGCCCTTTACCAGTCCTGCTTCCGCGATGCCGTCCCAGTTCTGGAAAACCGCAATCAGCGAGTCCCATCCCGCCGTCCTGACGTGACAAAACAACTGTGCCAGCCCCACCACCGTCATCAGTGCTAACAAAATTCGTGTGGTCGGTGCCTTCTGCCATGCCAGCCACGTTTCGAACCGCATCGCCGGCACGGTCGCGGCGATTCGCGCGTCGTCCCACTCCCCGAGTTCCCGCCGCCGTTTACGCGCCTGATACCACGGGATGAAAGCGAAAATCAGAAACATCAGGAGCGCCAGCCCGGACTGCCCGGAGGAAAGCACCGTCCGCGCGGCAAAATTCAATCGTTCAGGAAAACCGGCCGGGTTACCCGCACGCACCAATCCCTGATAGAAAGCCCATCCTCCGAATCCCACGCACGCCATGCCGAACCATCGCAGCTTGTGCTTCACATCCTCCAGATCATCCCGCGTCCAGCGTTCGCGGGCGGCCCGCAGCGCGTCGCCCGTGCCTGGCAGTTCTTCCGGCAGGATCATGCGCGGGTTTTCCTGCGTCCATACCAGGTTCACGCTGCCATCGCGGTCGCCGCGGATGGCGTCCATCAGTTTTTCCGGAGAATCGCAGGGATGGGTTTTTCCTTTTGCGTCTACCCAGCCCCAGCCTTGCGGGGCCTCGGGAAATGCGTCACCCCGCGCCCATACTGGCGGTGGGTCGGGAGTGTCCTTTTCGGTCGCCATCACCGGGTGAGAGCGCCAAGGCCCGGATTACTTGTCCTTCGGAGCTTCGTTTTCCGCCGGAGCGGCCGGTGGTGTCACCTCGGTTGGGGCCGTCGGGGCAGGTGCCGCAGGAGCGGTTTCTGTTGGCGCGGCGGGAGCGGTCACTTCAGGAGCGGGAGCTGGCGCGTCGGCCGGTGCGTCCGCAGGGGAATCGGAAGGAGTCTGGATCTCGGCGGGGAGTTCCTCGCTGAGCGATTTCGGCAGGGCGGGGGCCTTGGGAGCTTCCGGCTTCGCAGCTTCCACCTTGGCGGCGGGAGTCGCTGCCGGCAGCAGTTTCTTCTGCTTGTTCTGGTGGCCGATTAGAATCGCCAGCACCAGGCTGAGGATGAAAAACATCGATCCCAGATAGATCGTGCCGCGCTGGAGCACGTTCGTCGTGCGGGCACCGAACACCTGGTCCGTCACTCCGCCACCGAACGCCGCTCCCAGACCTTCCTGTTTCGGACGCTGCATCAGGATCAGCAAAGTCATCAGAAGACAGACAATCACGAAGATCACCAGAAGGAGGTTGATGCTGATATTTAGCCAGTTGATCGCTGCAAAAGTCATGGGCGCGGGACTATGGGTGGCGCTTCCGGCCTTGTAAAGCGGCGAGTTTCCGGTTTTTTTGACGCCATTTCAGCCCATATTTTTCAACCCCAATGGGAGCGCAGCGGACATGGATGAGCACTTGAATTCCACCATCGAGTCCATCTGTGGTTGGATTCCCAAATCCCCGTGTTTCCTTGCAAAGATTGACACCCCGGCGACGCTACCCACCGACATCCCCACACGCATGAAGTTTTTCCGGGTTCTCCTCTGCCTCCTCGCCGTCCTGATTTCCATCCAGAAACTTCACGCCCACCAGGTCCCCAGCGTGGAACTGGAATTCCAGAAGGAGGAGAAACAATGGCGGCTGCTCGGCGAAATGGACATCGCCTACATGCTGCCGGAAACCCGTGGCATCCCCGGCGGCCCGCCGCTCAGCCGTGCCGCCGTCATGAAATCCTCGCCCGAGGAGTTCGACCGCATCCGCAAGGAAACCGAAAACACGCTGCGCAAGCTCCTCCGCTTCACCTTCGCCGGGATGGAAATCCCGTGGCGCGTTGAGTTTCCGGATTTTGAGAAAAAGCCCTTCGCCCTGCCGCCCGAGGACGGCGATGTCGCTCTTCTATCCATCCGCCTCATTTTCGATGCCGTTCCCGGCGGCGGCGAGCTGCGCGCCCATTGGTCCGGCGAGCAGGAAACCGAGCTCATCATCCTCATCGAAGAAGGCGACGACCCGAAAATCATGAGCACCCTCCCCGGCGGCACCGTCCTGCTGATGAATCTCGCCGCCCCGGCCAGTCAATCCACCCCAGCCCTCCAGCCCCCACCACCTCTCGCCCAACCCGCCACCGGCGGCTGGGTGCGCTCCGGTTTCCATCACGTCCTGCCGAAAGGGCTCGATCACATGCTCTTCATCTTCGGTCTCTTCCTGCTCATCCCGAAATGGAAACCGCTCATGGGCCAGTCCCTCCTTTTCACCCTCGCCCATTCCGCCACCCTCGCGCTCGCCGTTTTCGGCCTTGTCCACGTTCCCGGCAAATTCGTCGAAATCATGATCGCCGTCAGCATCGCCTGGATCGGCGTGGAAAACCTGCTCACCCGGGAAATCGGCAAACAACGCCTCATCCTCGTCTTCGGCTTCGGCCTCCTCCACGGCCTCGGCTTCGCCAGCGTGCTCCGCGAAAAACTCGGCAGCCTCTCTGGCAAACAACTCGCCCTGCCCCTCATCGGCTTCAATGTCGGCGTCGAGCTCGCCCAGCTCACCGTCCTCTGCGCCGCCTTCCTCCTGTTATGGCCCCTGCGGAAATGGACCCGCCAGTTCCAGACCGCCGGTTCCGTCTTCGTCGCCCTCGCCGGATTCTGCTGGGCCGTCCAGCGGTTGTTCTTTGTCTGATAGGGAATCAGGTGGCGGCTCAGCTTTCAGATCTCAGGCAAAACCGTCTCCTCCAGCGTCCTCTCCCGCCAGAACGGTCGATATCTTCTATTCCGTCACCCGCGTCACCTGCGGCAGGCAATCGAGATGCCCGTCCGAGGTGACGAGTGATGCGAGATGCTCCACCGCGATCGCTGAGATCCAAACGTCGTTTTCGGGAATGGGGGTGCCTGCTCTACGCAGAAAATGTTTGAGGACCGCATAGCTCCGGCTGGTTGCGTCGCCGACGTCAAGGACTCGCACGACTGGATCGGCGAGAAAGCGCAGCAGGTTGGCTTCGTTTTCCGGTCCTCTCGCCGCGCCTTGGAATCCGTAGCGGAGTTCGCCCAGCACGATTGCAGGAATCAGCACTTCGCTCGCGGTTGCGATGGTTTCATTCCACCTGCCTGTCTGCCGCCAATCCGAATAGGCGTTGGTATCGAGGACGATCTTCATTTCCAGTCGTCGGGATTCACCTGGCGGAGCTCTTCGAGGTGGGCGTCCCAGTCCGGCCCGAAATCCGAATCCCCGGCGAAGTGTTCCAACCCATTGGTCTTTTTTTCCTGATCGAGTCCGAGACCTTTTTCCAGAGCCTCGACCAGCACGGTGTTCATCGCCACCCCGCGTTCCCGGGAGCGCAGTGTGGCCTCCTCGATGCAGCGCTCGCGAACCTGGCGGACTGTTATTTGTTCCATGCATGCACATTACCGGAAATCCGCATGCTCTCAACCTGGAAAGCGCCTTGGCTGTTCCCGAGAACGTGTCCCGGCTGTCTCAGCCGGTTTCGTTGGCTCCGCTTCCGGCTGAGACAGCCGGAACTCTTTATGGGAATCCACCTTCAGAGGGACTTGCGCAACACACTCTCTTCCAGCATCGTCACCCGCTTTCCCCTCTAAAAAAAGCGGATGGAACGCGGCCTGAAAAAACCAGATCCCATCCGCCCTTTGTAATCACCTCACGCCGCCACCGTCACCTGCATCACCTGACTGAATCCCGGTAACTGCGAATCCCCGTCCAGATAGGCCGCCCGATACTCGCGGGTTTCCGGCACACCCGCCGCCGTCAGCGGGCGCGTGTCCACGAAGGGGCTGAAAAGATCCACTCCCAGATCCACCCACGCGCCACCGTTAGTGCGGCTCTGCACTTTCACACCCGTCCAGCCGCTCTTGTTCCAGTTGAATGTCACGTTGCCAGCGGACGCATTCACCAGCGACAGCGTCGGTGCCACCGGCGAGGTCGATTCATCCGTGGAAATCACGCCCAGGTCCTGGCCGATCGTATCCGTGTAGCCCGGGCGGGTCTTGATGTTCTGCACCAGCTTGCGCAGGCGCACCAGCGCACCCGGCAGGATCGCTGCCGGATAGGCCGGCGGGGCCACCGTGCCCGGCAGCGTTGCGGGCAGGGGAGCGGCAGCGTCGCCGTCCTTGATGAAGTTCTTGTATTCCACCGTCGCCGCCAGCGACTGGCGCTCCGCCGGGACGCGGACATTGATCAGATAGATCACGTAGCTGATGTCCGTCTGCGTGGTCGTCACCTCCGCCGGTAGCAGCCCGAGCGTCGCCGCGTAGTTGGACAGCTTCGGGCTGAAATTCGTCAGCCAGGGGATCAATTCGCTTTCACTGATAGGTACTGGGCTTCCTGCCATGGTCTTGGTTCCTTCGTTATGTTTTGGTTGTTGGTGAATACCGGGATAGTCACGCGCGGAATTGTGGAGACGCCGGTGTTCAGCCGCTAGACTGATGGGAATCACCCCGGCTGCTTCAAGGCTTTTTGCCGTCCGTTCCGTAACCTGTTGGAAATCAACAGGCGGAAATTTTCTTCTCACGTAGTAATCTCTAATCTACCCGTAACATTCTGCGGGATGGCGGGGGCCCGTCGTCCCCGGCGCGGCCGCCGTCCTCCCTGTTGGGCCTGCCGATTTCCACGGTCCCTGCACTGCCAGCCCCCGCGCGGTCGCCCTCTGCGCGTGGGAATCCCTCCTCCTCCCCGCGGCGGCAATCAGCTTCCCCTGCCGGGCCGCCGATTTCCCCGGGGCGGCGACCCATGCCCCTCAGGGCGCGATCCGTTTCCCCAAGGGCGCACTCTGTTTCCCCCGGGAAACGATCTCCTTCCCCGGGGCAGCCGCTCCCGCACCGGGGAAACCACTCCCACCCCCGCGCTGGACCTCCGCTTCCCCCGTGAACCGATCCCGATCCCCGGGGAAACCCACCGCTTCCCCGGGGAACCGGCACCCGCACCGGGGAACCCAATCCCGCCCCCGGGGAAACCGTTCCCGTCCTCAGGGAAACCAGCCGGTTCCCCCGTGGGATTCCATTCTTCCGCAGGGAAGATCCAATCTTCCCCGGGGGAAATGCGGACTTCCCCGCCGGAAACGTTGGAAGGAGTAGGGAAAGAAGCCCAATAGGGAGAAGGGGATTGCATCCCCTTTTATGAAGGACTGGGGAGCCGCACGGAATGTCACAAAGGGGATGCAATCCCCTTCTCCTTATTTTGGGCTTTCCGCATCCGCCCCTGCGCTTAGAACTGGCGGGAGAGATGCCTACACTGGACTGGATCGGGAAAAACGCGGTGATCCGACACCACAAGGAAGTGCCATTCCGCTTGCTGGAGCCGGATGTGAAACTCTCCCACGGCGGCGCGGAGACGGGAAACCTCATCGTGCAGGGGGACAATCTCCACGCCCTCAAGGCGCTGCTGCCCAAATACGCGGGCAAGGTGAAGTGCATCTACATCGATCCGCCCTACAACACCGGCAAGGAGGGCTGGGTTTACAACGACAACGTGAATTCCCCGGAAATCAACCGCTGGCTCGGCTCCGTCGTCGGCAAGGAGGCGGAGGATCTCTCCCGCCACGACAAGTGGCTCTGCATGATGTATCCGCGGATGGTGCTGCTGAAACAGTTCCTGACCGAAGACGGAGTGATCTTTGTGTCGATTGATGACAATGAGGTTGCGAGTCTGAGGTTGCTGATGGACGAGATTTTCAAGATTCGAAACCACTTGGCTACATTCGCTTGGAAGAACGACGGAAACTTCGACAACCAAGCCAAGATTAAAATTTCACACGAATATATCGTGTGTTATGCCCTCAACTCCGAAAAGTTTGAGCATCCACCTGTGATTGACCCATCCATCCAAGGTGACAGCAAACTTTTCAGACCCGAAATCCGGAACACGATAGTGAAGAATGGACCGAAGAATCCAGTGTCGGGGGTCCTTCTTCCAGTTGGATTTCCCTGTTCGGTCGCTGAAGGGACGATTGAAGACGCGACAAACCAGTGGCCCAAGTTTAGCAATCCGGTTGAGATAAGGGGAAATAAGACATTGACAGTAGTTACCGTCAGTAGCGGCTGGAGTTCCAAACGCCAACTTGAGCAGTTCATTAATTGCGGTTGCAAGCCGGTTGCAGACTCGAAAGGACAGCTGACGAACTTCGAAATGACTGGTACAGGGGCAATTGAGTCCGTTAAATTACGAGAGACACCGAGCCATGTTGTTACAGTTCTATCGGGCTTTAGTAGCGCTCAAAATATGGCCAGACGTTTGGAGTCAATGGGTTTCAAATTTGATTACCCAAAGCCAGTGGAATTGATTGCCTACCTTATTTCATTCTTGGGCAAAGACTCCATCATCCTCGATTCTTTCGCAGGCTCCGGGACGACGGGTCACGCTGTCTTGAAGCAGAACGCCGAGGACGGCGGCAATCGGAAGTTCATCCTGGTAGAGATGGAAGAGAAAATCGCACAGGACATCACGGCGGAACGGGTGCGGCGGGTAGCGGGCGGATACACGAACGCGAAGGGCGAGCCGGTGGCGGGGTTGGGGAGTGGTTTCCAATTCTGCCGTCTGAGCGAGGAGCCGCTGTTCAACGAGTTCGGCGATATCCGGGATGATGTGACATTCGCACAGCTGGCGGATTTCGTGTGGTTCGCTGAGACGGGAACGGGCTATATGGAGAAGGGGATTGCATCCCCTTTCCACAAGCCCGGCGAAGCGATTTCCGGGGCCTCTACTAAGGGGATGCACTCCCCTTCTCCGTATTCGCCCTTGCTCGGCACGCACGGCGGCGTGGCGGTCTATCTGCTTTTCAACGGCATCCTCGGCGACAGAC
>Ga0209512_1002879_pt1 | contig 17316 bp, 21 predicted proteins | sample frozenSSSSmetaG_FD_184142 | JGI IMG/M metagenome (GOLD analysis project Ga0209512, IMG submission 184142) | Glacier valley bacterial and archeal communities from Borup Fiord, Nunavut, Canada, to study Microbial Dark Matter (Phase II) -... | ecosystem: Environmental > Aquatic > Freshwater > Ice >... | reverse complement strand
TCCATAAAAGCCCGCATTTAAAAACTATGATAGAGAAAGCAGGTCATATATTAGAGTATTTACCTGCTTATTCTCCTGACTTGAATGCTATTGAATCAAAATGGTCTCAAGCTAAATCTAGGAGAAAAAAATATCATTGTGACATAGATACTCTGTTTCAAAAATATATGTAATAACTGTTTTATAGTGGTTTAGCTATATCAAAGGCGTTAAGTCACATTGTAATTCTTAAAAGATTGTAAATTCAGTTTATGATTAGGTTCTGTATAAATACCGTATCTCCATAGTCCATGATCAAAAACAGAGATCTTCTCTATAGTTGCTAATGTTCCTATAGCAGTAGTATTCAGGTGCGTTTAAAAGTTTAAAGTTAAGGTTCTGTTGTAAATAACAAAAACTTGGATTAAAAGTAACTTTACACTACTAGATGTGGTAGAAAACCACTTCAATTATTTGCAAAATCTACTAGTCATATGCTATTTGCAACAGAGCCGAAAATAAGGCTTGGTTGGCATAAAAACCTTTAAATGGGGTGGAATGGAATTTATTTTTAGGGGATTGATAAAATGTGCCACTACAGATAAAGTAGTTACAGCTTTTACCAAGAAAAAAACTTATAAAAACGGAGATTCAGTAGAATGGACATATCTACGTACCACTGATCCTAATAATATAGCAAAGGTTATATATGTGAAAGAGGAAAAAATACTAAAAGAAGTTGAGAAAGTTTCTGCAGCAATGCATTTAGAACCGAAATTACTGAATGATGTAATAACTTATATTAAGAGTAGCGCTGATTCAGAGCAAGAGTTTCATACGTATCGGTGATTTACACTTTGAACATACGAAAATTTTAAGCCGTATGGATAAGCTCACTGATTTATTCCTGGATGGTAATATCGATTAGGAAATTCACGAAGAAAAACGCGGGTAATTAACAAAAGATCGAGACGAAGTGCTTAGAAAAATAGACAATCACAATAGAGCGGATGATAACTTCTCAAAGACCTTGATCAGTTTAGTAGAACTGGCCTCCATGGCACTTGAAACCTTCAAAGGTTCTACAACGGAGGAGAAGCGCAAGTTAATCATTTAGTGTTTGTGAACCTAAAGCTAAAAGGCGAGAGCCTTGAATACTCCTTGAGTCTGCCATTCGATCAGTTCATAAAAACCACTAAAATTGAAGAATGGCGAGAGTGATGGGACTCGAACCCACGGCCTTCTGCGTGACAGGCAGACGCTCTAACCAACTGAGCTACACCCCCTCTTTTTTTGCAATCTAAATTGCAAAGGCAAATATATATTAGTTTGCTTGTGGCTGCAAGTACAATTTTACATGAATTTATAGATAGTTTTTTGCCCCTTATGCCTGTTAAAACCATTGTTAAAAATTACCTTTATGCAATGGTTTAGAAAATTTTACAATTTGAATGTTGGCATCTTATATGCTATTTTCTTAAGCTAATACCAGCTTCCATAAGAGCCTCAAATGCGCGTTTTAAAATTTATTTTTACTGTAACACAACCTTTTAAGGGTTATCTTTGCGGAATGATGCTAGTAGTGTTGATCACCTCAATTGACGCTAATTTAAGACCTTATCTCGTTAAGCTTCTAATAGATAATGTAGCAGAAGAAAATTTAAATTATTTGTGGATGTTAGCCGGAATGTACGGAATAGCACAGATACTAATGGTATTGAATTGGACTTTTAGCGATTGGTGCATAATGAGGTTTTATGCAAATTTTAGGGTACATATCACCACCACTTTAGCTTACAAGGTTAGTCAATATTCATACACATTTTTTCAAAATAATTTGGCAGGTAGTATAGTCTCTAAAATTAATGACGCTTTTAGTTCAGTGCCAAGTATTTGGTTTATAGCTAATTATCAATTCATAAATTTCGGTTTATCTACAATCATTACTTTAGTTTTGCTTGCGAAAATCCACATATTGTTTGCTACAGGCTTATTATTATGGATCATTGTTTTTTTAACAGTAACATATCTCGGTATGAAAAGAGTGGTACCTCTTACAAAAGATATGGCTGAATCTAGATCTGTGATCTGGGGTCATTTGTCCGACTTTATGACTAATATGTTGGGAGTAAGACTATTTGCAGCCACAAAATTTGAAATGGACCGTATAAATACTCAATCGCAGGACTTCATAAGAAAGGCTCAGAAGCATGGGCGATTTTTAATGAATTTTTATGCTATAGAAGGCGGTATTAGCTCGATTTATACTTTTTCATTTCTTTTCCTTCTTATATATTTAAAAAAATCTAACCTGATAAGTGCAGGGGATTTTGCACTGGTCTTTATGCTAAATTTAAGTATAGCAGATAAATTATTTGAACTTTCTCATCAGTTGAGAGACTTTATCTCATATTGGGGGACTGTCGATCAAGCTCTTACTATACTAGATGTAACGCCTGAGATCCAAGATGTTAAAGATGCAAAAAAGTTGCATGTTGAAAAAGGTGAGGTAAGTTTTAAAGATGTTTGTTTCCATTATAAAGGTACTGCTCCGTTATTTGAAAATCTCTCATTAACGATTCCAGCCGGTCAGAAAGTTGGTCTTGTTGGTTATTCAGGAAGTGGAAAGACAAGTTTTGTAAATCTTATTTTAAGACTATATGATATTAAGAGCGGTCAAATCTTGATTGATGATCAGGATATCGGAAGCGTAACTCAGAATAGCCTTCGCGAAAATATTGGTATGATCCCGCAAGACCCTGCTTTATTTCATAGAAGCCTTACTGAAAATATTAAATACGGTAGCGAAAATGCGTCTGAGGTAGAAGTAGTAAATGCTGCAAAGCGTGCTCATGCCCACGAATTTATTGAAAAATTACCTGAAAAATATGAATCATTAGTTGGTGAAAAAGGAGTTAAATTATCAGGAGGGCAACGTCAGCGCATAGCCATTGCAAGAGCAATTTTGAAAAATGCTCCAATCTTAATACTTGATGAAGCGACAAGTCAGCTTGACTCATTAACTGAAAATTATATTCAAGATTCAATGTGGGAGTTAATGCAGGATAAAACTACTATAATTATTGCTCATCGCTTGTCTACTTTACTTAACATGGATAGGATCTTGGTTTTTGATAAAGGGAAAATTATTGAAGACGGAACTCACGATGAATTGCTTGCGCGTGACGGGCTATACAAAACCTTATGGACAACGCAAGTTGCAGGCTTCATACCCGAAAACCGGTAAATAGCTTTCAAACTATTGTTGATATAAAATCAAATTTATTTGGAGATTATCCACCTAAATGTTAGTTTATTTACTCATAAGTAATTATTTTATGATAAAACTTGGGCATAAGTACATTTATTAAAGACTAAAGAAAGATCGATCCATGCAGTATATTTTTACTTTTATATTTTTATTATTCTTATCTTCTTGTAATGAGAAGGTTGACCTCTCAACTCCTGCTAAAGAACATATTGAAAATTACACTGAACTTGGTAAGGAATGTGATAAAAATAAAAAACTAAATCAACCGGCTGAAACGTTACAGTCTGCATCACCTAAAACACAAGCAGTCGTAGCGCCTATTCGTGAAGGATTCACTATAAACGATTATGATATGTTTGTAGGGGATGCAAACTCTAAAATAATTCTAATTGAGTATTTCTCGCCGACTTGCCCGCATTGCGCTTACTACCACAAAACTATATACCCAGAAATTAAGAAAAAATATATTGATACAAATAAAATTGCTTACGTTACCCGTGAGTTCATAGGTAATAAACAAGATCTTGATGCTTCAATACTTGCCAGGTGCCTCAATGATAAAGAATCTTTCTTTAAATACACTGAAGTCATTTTACAACAACAAGAAAGCTGGTCACAAAGTAGCAAATACCGCGAGCTACTTACCAATATCGGGCAACTCGGGGGAATTTCTCCTGAAAAATATTCTGAATGTCTAAATGATAATAGTTTAGTGGAAAAGCTGATCAATAACACTAAATTAGCAGCAAAATCTCCACGATTTATGGGAACTCCAGCTTTTTTCATAAATGGTGACCAATATGACGGAGCTTATTCAGTTGAAGGAATATCAAAGGCAATTGATAAGAAGTTGCAATAGTGAGTTTTTAAAGATGGATCAAGAGGAACAATTAAGCAATTTAAAGGAAAGAATAGCAAAACTAAAACCTGTTGCTCAAATTCAAAAAACAAGAAATGATAAGCTCAGTGCATTTAGCATTAGCATTGAGATAGTTGCAGGTGTTATAGTAGGATTAATAACTGGTATATTGCTTGATAAATTATTTGCAACAAGGCCTCTATTTCTTATAATTTGTTTAATTTTGGGAATGATAGCGAGTGCAAAGGTACTATGGCAAAAGGTAAAAAATAGTAAAGATGACGCATAATCCACTTGCACAATTTGAAATAAAAAAATTGGTTGATCTAAGCCTTTTTGGTTATGACGTTAGCTTAACCAATTCCGCTTGTTTTATGATTATTGCAGCAGTAGTGTCACTGTCATATTTTTCCTTGGCATTGAAATCTAAACTGCTAATTCCTAGCCGGCTTCAAATGAGCGCCGAACTTATATATGGTTTGGTTAGTGATATGCTCGACCAAAATGTAGGTCCTAAAGGGCGTAAGTTTGTTCCACTAATATTTAGCTTATTCTTATTTATTTTGATATGCAACTTGCTTGGTATGTTACCATATAGTTTCACCGTGACAAGCCATATCTCTATTACTTTTGCCTTAGCAATACTTGTATTTTTCTTGGTAACTTTAGTGGGATTCATAAAAAATGGCCTTGGTTTTTTCTCTCTTTTCTTACCTAAAGGCACACCATGGTGGTTAGCGCCACTTATGATTATAATCGAGTTATTTACTTATCTTGCAAGACCTGTTAGCCTCTCGTTGCGTCTTGCTGCTAACATGGTAGCGGGGCATGTTTTACTGAAAGTAATGGCTAGTTTTGCTGTATCGCTTGCAATCTATTTAAAAGTGCTTCCAATTCCTTTGATGGTAATATTAATTGGCTTTGAGATTTTTGTAGCAATATTGCAAGCTTATATATTTACTATTCTTTCTTGTGTATATTTAAATGATGCAGTAAATTTACATTAAGGTTACTTTTAAAAATTATTATTAATTCAATATTATTACTATAGGAGATAATTATGGACGCAACTTCACTTAAATATATCGGCGTAGGCCTGATGGCTTTTGGAATGCTTGGAGCAGCTCTTGGGGTTGGTAATATTTTTAGTTCTCTGCTAAGCGCTATAGCAAGAAATCCTTCTGCGGGAGATCAATTACAACGAATGGCGTTTATTGGCGCAGGTCTTGCCGAAGCTATGGGGCTATTTTCGTTTGTGATTGCAATGTTGCTGATATTTTCATAAAGCTTGAAAGATGCCACAATTTGATGTCTCAACTTTTTACTCGCAAATTTTTTGGCTGACTTTAGTCTTTAGTTTTTTATATATAGTTGTTTTATGTTTTATCTCTCCTGTCACTGAACAGATTTTTGAAAAGAGAAAGATTATTATTAGTAGTATGGTGCTTGGAGCAGAGCAATTAGCTGTAAGTACGGAAGCTTTAAAAAAAGAATATAGTATTAGTTATCAGCATATTTTAAATGCAGCAGAGGAGATAAAAAAGGTTTCTATAGAAAATTTAAACAATTCTTTTGCTGACAAGAATAAAAATTTACTTGCAGAACTTGATAAAAGGCAAGAGATATCTTCAAGTGAAATTGAACTAAAATTAAAAGATTTTATAAAAGACCGGTCCCAATCTTGTATAGATCTTGCTGATTTTATTATTCAAAATATTACCAATAAGAAATCAGATATTTCATTACTTAATAAATGTTATGAAAGAGTACAGTAATGCATTTTCTTGATGAAAGTTTTTGGTTAGCATTAAGTTTTCTTATTTTCATATATTTTGCATACAAGCCTGTCAAGCGATCAATCTTGAATTCTTTAGATGCAAAAGTAATGGAAGTGAAAGCGCACGTACTCGAGGCTGAGAATTTAAAACAAGATGCAGCAGCACTACTTCTTAAAACCCAAATTGAGATAAAAAATTTGGATGATCTTCGCAATGACATATTAAATACTGCACGATCTGATGCAAATATTATAACTCAAATCCGTGCAACTGAGATAGAAGAACTTCTAGAGCGAAAAAAGCAAGATGCTATTGAGTCGATTAATCAACAACAAATTAAAGCTTATAATAATATTAAGCAGGATTTCGCTAGTCTTACAATGAAGCTCGTAAAAGAATATTTAAAGGAATCCGATAATAATAAATCGAGTGATATCGAAATAGCTCAGCATTTGTTAAAAAAAGAATTGTAAGACCGGTAATTAGAGCTCTTAATATACCTTACGATGAAATTTCTTACTAAGTCAGCAATATAGATCAATATTATTATTTTCCTTGTCAGGGTTGCTCACCTAGGAATAAAAGCAACCCTGTGGGAAGGTAGCTTCAAATAAAATACTATTTACTTTAAAGCTCTTACGTCTGAAGATATAAACTATAAGTGTTAACAAATGGTAAATCTTTAACCTATGGCATAGGTATTATATTATTGATTAACTTTACTTCGTTACTTAATGATTGTTTTGCCCTGCTACTCTGCCTTATAAGGATCGTTTTTACAGATAATTAGGCTGCCTGTTAGAACTGTTACAATTCCTATCATCTGCTGAAGACTCAAGGCTTCCCCGAGGAGTAAACAGCCACACGTTACTGTAAAAACAGGTTCTGATACTGAAAGAATTGAGGCTTTGGTAGAATTAATATGTTTTAACCCGATTAACATCAAAAACATTGGCAGCGCGGTAGAAATGAAACCATTTCCAACACAATATGCTAGAGTAGCAATATCATAAGGTATTACGATGCTACCCTTATCAAATAGCGAAAGGACAAGGAAGATAATACTACTTCCAATTGAAACTGTAAGTGAGCCGACTAAAGGGCTTAATATAGCAAATTGCTTTTTACTTAAAATCAAATAACCTGCATAAGCAAGACCGGATAATATAGCAAGCATTATACCGTAAAGATTAACTTGAACGTTAGACAAATCAGCTAGCGAAATAATTCCAAGAGTAATTAATATGAATGATAATAAATAAATCTTAGTTATTTTAGCTTTGTATAATATCCAGTTTAATAAGGCAACAAGCCCTGGGTATACAAAGAAGATAACCATCGCAAGGCCGCTATTAATGTACTTACAAGCCATAAAATAGAATGCTGAGGAACTTGCATAAAATACGCTACCAATACCGGCAGCTTTAAGCATGACGTTAAGAGGGGATTTAGTTGTTTTCAGTCGTGGAGCAAGCATTAGAAAGAGGAAAAAACTGCTAAAGGCGAATCTCCAGAAAAGCATGCTTGATATAGAGAAACCCTTATGTATAAGGCTAATGCCGAAATAACTCATAAAACCATAAAAGGCTCCTGACAGTATAACGTATATAATTCCTTTTACTTCCTGAGTAGGCATTTTAGCTTCATTTCTTTTTTATAAAAATATATTATATATGTAATATGTAAAAATAGCATAAAGAATATAAAGAAATGGCAAATGTCTAATTTCCGAAATAAAATCTTAGAGAGTCATAATATCAGTTTTACTAGGTTAGACGAATCGCATTTTTCCTTACTATTAAAATGGCTTGAAACCCCGCATGTCAAGAAATGGTGGGATGAGGATATTAAATATACCCGGGAGTTAATCTATGATAAGTACATCTCCTACACACAAGGGTATAAAATTAGTGAAAGTTTGATAAAGCCAGTATACCCTTTTATTATCAACATTGGTAGCACTCCAATAGGTTATATACAATTTTATAATTTTTACGATTTCCTCCGTGAGTATGAAGTTAATTTAAGTAACTTGCCAAATTCGCTTGCTGCTTTTGATTTATTCATCGGTGATCATCAGTTTATCCATAGAGGGCTTGGAGGAAAGATAATTGAATTATTTATAAAAAATTATATATTTAAAAAATTTGAAAATTGCTTTGTTGATCCAGTAAGCAGTAATATTGCTGCTATAAAAGCATATAAAAAAGCTGGTTTCACAGAAGTGACTTCTCAAGAGAGCAACATGCTATGGTTGATAAAGAGAAATAATTCATGAAAATTCCACGTGTGGGCGTCGGTACGCTTATTTACAATTCCTATAATCAAATATTGCTTGGAGAACGCGTTGCTGGTCATGGTAAAAATAGCTTTGGACCACCCGGAGGACATCTAGAATTTGGCGAATCATTCGAGGAATGTGCAGTAAGAGAGATCAGGGAGGAGACAGGGCTTGATATTATTTCACCTAAATTTGTTGGAATTACTAATGACATATTCACTGAAAATGATAAACATTATATTTCAATATTTATGAAAGTGAATTATCCTGAAACTCAACAGATTATAAACTTAGAGCCTGATAAAATTTTTAGCTGGAACTGGTACTCGCAAGATCAATTACCCTTTAATCTCTTTTTACCATTCAAACAATTAATTGAAAATAAAGAATATTATAGTTTATGACTTTTATTTTATATTTAATAGGGACATCAGGAACAGGCAAATATACTATTGCTACAGAAATAGCAAAACGTGGGTATAAAATTTGTGACAATCAACTGATTAATCATTCTATTTTTTTCGCTTTTAAACTATGATGGATTTACCCAAATTCCTGAATATGCGTGGGAAGCAATTAGTGGCATCAGAGAAAATATTCTAAGTTTCTTAACAAATGAACCTGATAATAATTACGTGTTAACTAATGTGCTTAGTGATATTGATCATGATTATAAGATATTTGATCAGGTAGAAACTGTTGCTTTAAAACAAGGTTCAGTATTTGTGCCCGTTAAATTAGTAATCTCAGAAGAAGAAAATACAAGACGTATCCAGGACAAAGATAGGTTACTGAAATTTAAATCGATTGATCCAGAGGATGCTAAAGCTCAGATTCTAATTAAAATAGAGCATCCAAATTTATTGACTCTTGATGTAACAAAACTTTCAAAAGAAGAAGCTGTAAATATAATCTTTGGACACATTAATAAAATTCAAAATAAAGAGTGAGACAAGTTATGAAAAATACGATCGTAAATCTTCAAGAAATTAAGCTAGTCGGTATTAGCGAGCGGACAAATAATGCAAATGAAGGAAACCCGTCAACGGCAAAAATCAGTCCGACAGTGCAGAAATATATGCAAGATAATATTCCAGCTAAAATTCAAAATAGAGTGAGACCAAATGTTAATTTCTGTGCTTATACAGATTATGACCTTGGTAAAATTATAGATCCTACAAAATATGATTATAACGGTGACTATACATATTTCATAGGTGAAATGGTGGATTCGTTTGAAGGGGTTGCGTCTGACCTTAAGACACTCACAATCCCTGCTCAAAAATATATAAAATTTACAACTCCTAAAGGTGCTATGCCAGAGATCGTTATCAATACTTGGATGCATATATGGAAAATGACATCCGAAGAATTAGGATATGAGAGAAACTTTATTGCAGATTTTGAAATTTATGATGAAAATGCGAGTGATCTTCAAAATGCTGTTGTCACCATTTATATCGGAATAAAATAAACATTAAGGGTCTTATTTTAAAAGTAAAATTATGGAACAAATTTATAGAGGAAAGCTGATTTTTGAAAAATTATATAATCCTGATTTGATGAATGCTGCTAAAAATTTAAAGAAACAAGGAATACTTCTTCAGGACGATAATTTCGCTTATTTAAAAATCGACAATAGTTTTATTCATAATTTATTTCCTCTTATCCCTGATAGTGAAACTTGGCAAAAGCTTGATTATGTATGTGAAAAGGATGCAACAGGTGCGCACATAACTTTAACCTATCCTGATGATGAAGTAATTGTAAAAGATTGTGATATTAATATTTTACATTCATTTGAAATAACCGAATTAATCAAAACCCGTGTTGATGTTAGAGAATATTATGTATTGATGATCAGTTCCCCCTCACTATCTTTCCTAAGGAAGAAATATAACCTCTCTCAAATTTTAAACTTTAAAGGTTATAACATAGGGTTACACATAACTTTAGCTACCAGAAAACTCAAATGAATAATAATGCAGCATTTTATATTGGCAAAATTCAAGTCGCCTTGGCTACTTTAAAAGACTATCCGACTATTCAAAATATGGCGCGGTTTTATGTGTATGACAGAACTCCTTTTATGGGCTGGGAATGCCCTGAAGACGGATTATTTGAGTGTATTGATTTTAAACATTATTTCAAAAATTCTAATGAGAAAGCTTTTTTAATTAGGGTGGACGGAGAAATTGCAGGTTTCGTCTTACTTGATAAAATGCAACTACTCGAGACAGTTGATTGGAACATGGGAGAATTTTTTATTCTAGCTAAATTCCAAGGTAAAAATGTAGCAACTATTGTTGCCAAGCAAATATTTAATGATCATCCAGGTAAATGGTCAGTAGCTGTGATGCCTGAGAATGTTAGGGCAGTAAAATTCTGGAAGAAAGCTATTCATATGGTATGCGAAACATATAATGAAGTTTTTAATCCTGTTGACCAACTAAGAACTTTAGAAAATCCTGATCCACATTCAATGATTGTTTTTACCTTTAATGCTTAAATTACAGGGATAATAAAAATATATCATCCCTGTAAATTCAAACTATATATCAACTCTTACACCTGCAGTTAGCGTATGACTTCTGTAAGGGGTTTTACCAACTTCAACGCCTTGAATCTTCACTGATTTAGTTTTACCATAATCTTTCCAAGCATAAGCTAGCTCAAATGTCACTTTATCAGTGACTTTAGCAGAGGTTCCGGCAGTTAGGGAATAGGCAAAATTAGTAGCTTTTTTTGAATTCACAGATTCACCGATAATCACGCTATTTTTTCCAGGCATATCTAGTGTAGAGGTAATAGAGACTTTTTCTTTAAGTTGCACACCTCCGATACCGGCGCCTACAAAAAACTTTACTCTATTAAATTCCAACAGATCAAGAGAACCGTTAACCATAAAAGCATTTATAGTAGCTTTATGTTTTACACTAGTTGATACGCTCAGGTTGCTGAAGTTTTCCGTTAGTAAACTATATAGATCTTGGATATTTGCACTGTTATTAAGACCGCTTAATTGTTGAATAATCTGGACTGCATTTCCTTCACCTCTTGCGGCTGAAAGACCATTTTGCGTTGCATTTGTGATTGCTGCTTGCTTAATGAGATCATTAAAATTTGTCGCAGCAGTATTATTTTTAAACAGAGTTAAAGCATCATTTAAAATTAATTGTACAAAAGGAATACGCGCAGCATTAAATCCAAGTTGCGCCAAACTATTTGAAGAAAAAGCAGTTAAAGCTTGGTTATTGATGTTACTAAAAACGAATTTCCCTACGTTTGAGCTCATTGAATTATTTAAACTTATCGTTCCTGACTTCTTTAAAGTTGGATTTGTTGCATGCTCAAATGTTAGGTCGACTCGAGAATTATCCATGAAATAAGTACCCACGCCAACTGCGAAATATGGCACTGACTTGCTTTTAAATAAATCAGTTTTCTGCCGCTCTCAGTATATTTATTTTTGTCTTTTAAGAGCTCATCGTAACCATGAGCAGTACTTGATATTACGCAAAGTAGCGGGATAATCGCCTTTAATTTTTTCATCATTTTATTTTATATTTAATTGAAGTACTTAAGCTACAGCTTAGGCTCTAGCAGCAAATAATTTTCTTTCCAAAGTTCTCTATACAAAGTCGGATCAATATTCCCCCCTGAAATTAAGACTAAAAGCTTTTGCTTTGAAGGGTTGTTTTTCAGCCAGTTCTTTACTCCAACCATATTAAGCGCGCATGAAGGCTCGCAGGCTACTTTTAATAAATGAATCAGCCAGGCTGTCCAGTAAAATATTTCATATTCGCTTACTAGATTAAAATCATCAAGCTTTTGTAGATAATTGAATGTACGTGGTGATAATGATAAGGTCCTAAGGCCGTCAGCTATGGTATCAGGTGCAGTTGTAAATCTCTGTATTTCTCTTTCTTTTAACGACCTGTAAGCATCATCAGCAAGCACCGGTTCACAACCAATGAGCGCACTTTTAGGTGATAAAAACTCCTTTGCTAAATAAGCCCCTGAGAGAAGTCCACCTCCTCCACAAGAGGCAAAAATAGCATCAGGCTTGAAATTTAGTTGCTTGAGTGCCTCAAAACAAATAGTCCCTGCCCCAGCAATAGTTGATTCACTATCTGAAGGGTGCAGATAATAAAATCCTTCACTAATATCAAACTTTGCTCTATCCTCAGCTTCCTGCCTGGTTACAGTATATATAACTTCTGCCCCGTAATATTTAGCAGCTTGCTGTTTAACTTGGGAAGTATTTTGTGGTAAATAAATTCTTGCATGAAAATTTAAAATTTTTGCAGCGTAAGCAAGACCAATGCCATGATTACCGGTACTATAAGCAACTACTTTTGTAGGTAGTTTATTTTGCTCCTTCAATTCAAGTAAGTGATTTAACACTCCCCGCACTTTAAAAGCACCGGTTTTTTGCAACGAGTCCACCTTAAAATAAATTTGTCCTCCAAGCATATCATTTAATGTCTCAGATTGCAGGATAGGTGTTTCATGTAAATAAGGACTTACCCTGTTAAAGGCAATTTCAATAGGATTTAGAGCTGGCATAGTAGTGATTTATGTTTACGTAATATAAATTGATAATTATGCTAGAACTATATAGTTGACGAGACCTTGGTAATGCACTTGAAATAATCCTAGCAGATTATTATATAGCTAACAATTTACTCTAACTATATAAATTTACAAGGTTTAGAATGATTAATAAACAAACACTTCCTTTACTACCCTTGAGAGATATAGTGATCTTCCCGGGGATCGTAACCCCAATTTTCATAGGAAGAGAAAAATCAATTAAAGCCCTGCTTGCGGCTAAAAAATCTGAAGATAGTAATTATATATTACTAGTAACTCAGAAAAATCAAACCGATGAAGATCCAAATACCAATGATCTGTATACAACCGGAGTTCTTGCTCAAATTATTCAGACTGTAAAACTTCCTAATAATAATGCAAAGATTATAGTTGAAGCTACAAGTAGAGTTAAATTAAGCAATATCAAATGCAAGGATTTCTTCACAGCCGATTACGAGCTTACACCTGATGCAGAAGTAGAAGACCTTGAGCTATTAGAGCAAATTACAAGTGATGCAATAATTTTATTTACCGAGTATGCTCAAGTAAATAAAAAAATTAATCCTGAGATATTAGCTGTAGTAAAAGAGCAGCGTAATCCAAGTTATACAGCTAATATCTTAGCTTCTCATTTGATTACAAACCTTGCAATAAAACAAGAGCTACTTGAGGAGAACGATATTTTTAAAAAAGCTGAACAGCTTATTGACATATTAAATTCTGAAATCTCTCAAGCAAGTACCGAACAATTATTGCAACAACGTGTGAAAAAGCAGATCGAAAAAACTCAAAGAGATTACTATCTTCACGAGCAAATGAAAGCTATCCAGAAAGAGCTTGATGGCGGTGATGAGAAATCTGATTTCTATGATATTGAAAAAAAGATCAAAACCCTAAAGCTTCCTAAAGAAGCAAAAGAAAAAGCTGAGTCTGAGCTTAAAAAACTTAAAATGATGAACCAAATGTCGGCTGAGTCCTCAGTTGTCCGTAATTATTTGGATACTTTACTCGGCTTGCCTTGGGGTAAATTTGATAGCGAAAAAATAGATATCACAAAAGCTGAAGAAGTACTCAATAGGGATCATTTTGGCCTTGAGAAAGTAAAAGAGCGAATCGTTGAATATTTATCAGTTCTACAGCGCTCAAAAAAAATCAAAGGTCCGATATTATGTTTAATTGGCCCTCCAGGTGTTGGTAAAACATCGCTTGTAAAATCTATTGCTGAATCAATGGGTCGCAAATATATGAAATTTGCGCTAGGGGGTGTAAGGGATGAAGCTGAAATTCGTGGACACCGAAAAACATATTTAGGTTCAATGCCTGGTAAAATTATTTCTTCAATCAAAAAATCTAAAGTTAACAATCCTGTCCTATTGCTTGATGAAATTGATAAAATGGGTTCCGATTTCAGAGGGGATCCTGCTTCAGCATTGCTCGAAGTACTTGATCCTGAGCAAAATAGTCATTTTGTCGATCATTATTTGGAAGTTGAATATGATCTTTCAGAAGTGATGTTTATAGCGACTGCAAATTCTTATAATATCCCTTACGCGTTGAGAGATAGAATGGAAATCATAAATATTGCAGGTTACGTCGAAGAAGAAAAATTGCAAATTGCCAAAAATTATTTGATTCCTAAGCAACTTAAACTTCATGGTATGAAGATAAGCGAACTTGAAATTACTGATGTAGCATTGCTTGAGATAATTAGATATTACACGAAGGAGTCTGGAGTGAGATCTTTAGAACGTGAACTTGGTTCACTGATGCGTAAAGTGTTGAGAAAAATTCTAACTGATAAGAAAATTAAAAATATAAAAATTTCTCCTGAAGATTTAGAAGAATATATTGGGGTTCACAAATATCGTTATGGACTTGCAGAAACTGATGATCAAATAGGCGCTACGACAGGCCTTGCCTATACAGAGGTTGGCGGTGACCTGTTAACTATTGAGGCAGTGGCATTTCCAGGTAAAGGCGAGGTTAAAACAACCGGCAAGCTTGGAGACGTTATGAAAGAATCTGCTCAAGCCGCTTATAGCTGTTTCAGAACTAGAGCTACTAAACTGGGCCTTAAATATGAAGATTATAAGGACCTAGATATTCATCTACATGTTCCTGAAGGTGCTATCCCCAAAGACGGGCCTTCAGCAGGGACTGCAATATTTACAACTATAGTTTCCCTTATGACAGGCACCCCTGTTAAAAAAACTATTGCAATGACAGGAGAGATCACCCTTAGAGGAAGAGTTTTACCTATTGGTGGCTTGAAGGAAAAGTTACTTGCAGCAAGTCGTGGAGGGATTAAAACCGTTTTAATTCCAATTGATAATGTTAAAGACCTGAAGGATATTCCACCTAATATTAAAAACAGCCTAGAGATTTTACCAGTATCCGATATTGACCAAGTGCTAAAACTTGCACTAGTACCTTCATCTTAAGGTGCATCCTAAATCATTCTTGTGAATTAGTCATGAGTACGTTTATGTACGCGAGCTCAACTAATTCATTAGAAGGTTTTTTTATGTATTATCGTAAGAATTTTCTATCATTTGACTGCTTTAATTTGTTAAAATATTATTAGTTTAATTTAAATTTAAAAATGTTTTATGCAGCAGTCCATCACTACATTTATCTTCAAAGTAGTAAGACCATTCTGGGGTATGCTTGCCATCCAGTTTCTTGTCTCTATATTATACGCAGTCGATCTGAATCTTGGGCCTTACATAATTAAATTGATGCTTGATGCTTCTCACAGAGGGGGAAGTGAAGCAATCAATGAAGTCGGCTTACTTGCTTGTGCGTACATTGGAGTGTATATTACGGTTTCAGCTATTTACAGAGTTTATGATTATATATGTCTTATCTTCAATAGTAGACTAAAAAAACAAATTGGGGTTAAGCTCATCAATAAGTTGATGAAACACTCATATAATTTTTACCAAAATCAATTTGCGGGTTCCCTAACTAATAACACGAAAAATGTTATGAATAGTGTCCCCGTAGTTATTGAAATAATAATTGAAAGATTTTTTAACGGTATTATAACTATTCTTATCTCTGTTTTTGCCTTTTGGCATGTAAGCCCAATATTTGCAATTGCACTTGTTATTTGGGGTGCATTGTTCCTTACGGTAACTTATAAGTTTGCGCCTGTAGCGCGTGATCTTGCGTCACAAGCAGCTTCAACTAACTCACATGTTATAGGACATATCGTTGATATTTTAGGGAATATGTTCAGCGTACGGATATTTAATGGCCCTAATTTTGAGAAAGATAAGCTGAGCGGGGAGTTCAACAAAAGTGTTCAGGCTGATCAGAAGAGAGATTGGTTTTTCTTAAAGATGTTTAGCTTTCAAAGTATTTTAATCGTTGCATATCAAGCCTTATGTTTATATTACCTAATCAGTTTAATGAAAACTAGTGCTATTACTAGCGGTGACTTCGTTTTAATTATCACTTTAAACATTCAGCTTATAAATAAATTTTGGGGTCTTACGAAGTACATAAACAGATTTGCAAGTGAAATAGGTAATATAAAGCAAAGTCTTGATATTATTTATTCTCCACCTGAAATTGAAGATGCACCATCGGCTAGTGACCTTCAGATAAATCAGAACTTAGGGAGTAAAATTTCCTTTAAGAGTGTGAATTTTTGCCATAAAGAGTCTTATAATTTATTTAATAATTTATCGATAACCATTCCTGCTGGTCAAAAAGTCGGGCTTGTCGGTTACTCAGGCAGCGGCAAAAGTACTTTTGTAAGCTTGATACTAAGATTATATGATCCGACGTCAGGTGTTATCACAATTGACAATCAAGATATAGCGCAAGTAACGCAAGGCTCTCTAAGACGAGCAATCGGCTTAATTCCTCAAGAAGCCTATCTTTTTCACCGGTCATTAATTGATAATATAAAATATGGTAATTTCTCAAGCAGTGACGATGAAGTTTATATCGCCGCTAAAAAAGCTTACGCTCATGAATTTATTGAAAATTTACCTGAAAAATATGATACTTTAGTTGGTGAGAAAGGAGTTAAGCTCTCAGGAGGACAACGTCAACGTATTGCAATTGCACGAGCAATCTTGAAAAATCCACCGATTCTAATTATGGACGAAGCCACTTCTCATCTTGATTCTTTAACGGAAAGCCAAATTCAAGAGTCTTTACTTGAGATTATGGAAGAAAAAACCACTTTAGTAGTTGCTCATAGACTATCTACCCTACTTAATATGGATAGAATTTTGGTATTTGATAAAGGAATTATAGTTGAAGATGGCACCCATACTGAGTTAACTAAATTAGACGGTCTATATGCCTTGTTGTGGAAGAAACAAATTGAAGGATTCTTGCCTACTTTAGACAATGCGAAAAATAAATAATTGATAAGTTAGTAATTTGTCTGTTCAACTTAGCGTTTAATATGGACTCCTACTAAGTCTTACACATTGTTAGCTAATTATTGACAAAGAGTGAGAAGGTATTTAGCATATAGTTTTAACATAAGCGATAATCTCCTATGTGCAAACGTATGTACCCAGTATCAAGA
>Ga0209512_1002878_pt1 | contig 17317 bp, 11 predicted proteins | sample frozenSSSSmetaG_FD_184142 | JGI IMG/M metagenome (GOLD analysis project Ga0209512, IMG submission 184142) | Glacier valley bacterial and archeal communities from Borup Fiord, Nunavut, Canada, to study Microbial Dark Matter (Phase II) -... | ecosystem: Environmental > Aquatic > Freshwater > Ice >... | reverse complement strand
GCCGGAGATATCGAGCCACGGCGAGATCAGCACGGTCGCATGCAGCGGTGCCAGACCGCGATCCCGGAGTTCCATCGCGACCGCGAGCGCCATTCCGCCGCCGGCGGAATCACCCACGATGCTCACGCGGTCGACTCCTACCTCAGCTATGCGTGCGGCAACCAGATCCGCAACTGCCGGGACGATGGTGTTCGCCGTGCTATTCGGCGCGAGCGGCATGATCGGAACGATCACCGATACGCCGGCTTCATTAGCAAGCTTGCCGATGAAAGACCAATGAACTGGATCAATTTCGAAAACGTAACACCCGCCATGAAGGTAAACGACGGTGCCTTCCGTCACGCCGTCTCGACGCGCAATGGTAAACACGGGCCAGCCGTTGACCTCGGCGCGCTCTACCGAGTGGGTTCTGACGAGTCGAGCGGGAGGCTCGTGACGGGCCGGCGCGGCGCTGAGCCGTGCCACCTCTGCCAGCGTGCGATCGGACGACAAGAACATTCGCTTCGAACCGCGGAGGGCGATGATGAGCGGCGCGAGCCGAGAGATGACGCTCGCCACCGGCTAGCTGTCTTAACCGTCGATGCGCTTGAGCACGTGGATCGGGATCATCACGCCGGCTGTCGAGCACAGGATGCCGAGGAAGAACAGCGCCAGTTCGTATCCCGTTGCCGTGAACGCGGCGGCCATGACCCAGAGACCGCCAGCAAAGAGCCCAAACGAGACGATAAACGCGGCGATATTCACGCCGCTATCTTATCCAACCCGCGACGGCGCCGGCGATGCGCGCACCCCCCGAGTTGGGGACAAAGTGGAGCACCGGTATCCCCTATCATGGGGGTAGTCGCACCCGAAGCAGTCCCCGCGGCCGGACAGACGCCGCATCCCCAAACGCCAGCGGCGGGCACTCTCAGGACCATCATGCCTACTGAATCCGAACTTCCCCCGTTCGGTTGGTACCCCGACCCCGCCGGCACCAACATGTTGCGCTGGTGGAACGGATCATCGTGGACGAACAGCCTCGAACGCCGCCGGGCCGAGGTGCAATCCGCGCAGGGTTTCTCTGCTCAGGGTTTCTCTGCTCAAGCGTTCAGTTCGCAAATCGCGTCCTAAACCCGCCAAGCTAGGCTTCGTCCCGCTACCCTGAGCGCACAAGGCGATCAGGGAGGTCTTCGTCAATGGCACAATCGCGCTCTTCGGCGGGACGGCCACCGATTGTGCTGTTCCCTCGCAACACCTCAGACCTGACGAACACAACCCAGTGTCCGGCCTGCTTCACGACACTGACTGGTCCGGTGTGCTCGCGATGCGGACTCGATCTCACCAATCCCGCGGCCACCGAACTGGCGCAAGTGTCTGCTGCGGCAGCCGCGAATCTTGACCATCGGCTCCAGCTGATCGCGCAGATCCGGGCTGCGCCCGTGACCGCACCCGCGGTGAGCGCGCCCGCATCGCTCGCCGAACCGCCCGCAGCAGCAGCCGCGGCCCGGTCGCTCGTGCCTCAGGCACCCGCCGCCCCGCCACACATCGCGGGACTTTCCATCACACCGGATGCCGCGCCCCGCCGTCATCTCGGGGCGCAAGTGATTCTCCTCATCGTCGGGGTGTCTTTGCTGTCGGTGGGAGCGATCTTCTTCCTCGTTTACGCGTTCATCACCTTTGGCCTCGTGTGGCGCTCGATGATCATCGCTGCCGTGACAATTCTGTCGATCGTGGGAGCGTCGCTACTGAGGCGACGGCGCCTCACCGCGACCGCCGAGGCAATCTCGGTCCTCGGAATCGTCTTCGTGTATCTCGACATCTACGCCGTGCGAGCAAATGACTTCTTTGGATCGGCCGCAGCGAACGGCTTGACCTATTGGGGCAGTTGCTTAGCAGTCGCGGCGATCGGATTCGTCGGGTGGCATCGGGCAAGCGGGCTTCGAATTCCCCAGATCGTGGCCGTTGCCACGTTCGGCCCGGGGATCGCGCTTCTCGTCGGCGGGGTGACTGAGGCGCTGCAGGATTCAACTCGCGCGTTCGCCGCGTTCGCGGCCCTGGGTGCATCAGCGCTCGTCCACCCGCTCGCCGTGCGCGGTGCATCCGGGTGGCTGGCTGAGCGACGGATCTCGGTCATGGTCTCGGGGCTCGGCCTCGCAGTTGCGTTTCTTCTCGCCCTCGTGATCGCGCCCGAGTCCGTGTGGGCACCCGCTCTCGCTCTAGGGATCGTGGTGGCCATCGCAGCGGGGGTCGTGGGCATCATGTCGCGGGTCGGCGTGCCGCGGCTCCCGACACTTGGCATCGCCGCGATCGGTGGGGTCGCGGCATCCGTCGCGGCGCTCGCGGTTGCGACGCGGAACTCGGACATCGCTGTCTTCGTCTTCGCTGCCCCAGTGATCTCGGCGGTCGTCACTCTCGGGCTCGATCAACTGCGCCGATGGGGTCGAGGGACGGTCTTGCGCCATTCGATGATCGTCGCGGCATGGGCATCGGCCGCGGTCACGGCCGCAGCACTTCTGCCACCGCTGACGACCGCACTCGGGCCCGTCGCGACACTCGTGCTCGGCGGCGCCAAGCGCTGGAGCATCCCCGGTGGCACGGCGATTGAACTGAACGCCGAGAACTACACAGCGGTATTCGCGCTCGCAGTGGTCTCTGTGCTCGCCCTCGCGTGGTGGCTGATGTACCGGAGTGGGCGCGGTCGGGTGCCCGTGATTCTCTGGTCGGCATCGGTGACATTAACGCTTGCGGCGCCGCTCCTTGGCCAGTTGTGGTTGACCGTGATCGCATGGCTCGTCGTCGCTGGTGCATCGCTCGCGTTGCTCACGCGGGTTCGGCACAGCTCGATTTCGCGTCGGCTTCCTTTCGCGGCTGCAACCATCAGTGCCGCGTTCTTGGCCTACACCTCATCGTGGGCAAGCATCGACACCTGGTGGTTCGGCAGCGTCGGAGTGGTGGTGGTGCTCGTGCTCGTGCGCGCGGCAACCTCGTCTGTTGCCGCTCGTTCGATCTCGCTCGCGATCGCCGTTGTCCTGGCATTCGTCGCGATTGGATCCGAGGGATGGCACACCAACGAGCGGTTCCAGGGCGGAGCGGATGCCGCGATCGACTCTCTGCACTTCGTCGGCGCGCTCGCCGCGGTCCTTCTCATCGTCGGAGGAGTACTTGCACGCCGACTGTCGCGAAGCGAGGGTCGGGTCGTGTTTTGGATAGCGTTCGCGGTTGCCGTGGCCGCATCCGCCCTCAGTTGGCTCATCGCGGCCCTGAGCGCGGGACCCCGCGCGCTCGTGCTCGGCGAGTTCGGCACCAGTGTGGTTCTGGGTGTCGCCACGATCGCTGGCCTGCTGTCGTGGGTCTCGCTCGCAGGCACCCGAGGGTTCCGCGCTGAGCGAGTCGCAGCGGCTCTTGCCCTCGCGCCCGCGTTCGGCTGGCTAGTCGACTCGACCATGCGCGCCTTCGATGCCCCGGATTGGGCGCAGAGCCTCGCACCCGTCAGTTCGGCCGTCGTCGTTTCTGCGGTGTCACTCGCGGTCTCCATCGTGCGACCCGGTCCCGTCCCGCGGTGGGCGCGCGACACCGGCGTTGCGTTTATCGCCACCGTCATCCTTGCTGCCCAAGTGATCTCGCCATCGGAGCCAACGTGGCTGATCTTTCTCATGGCAGGGGTCGCGATTCTCATCATTGCGGTGTCGCCGGATGGGCTTGTTGGCTCACACTCGTCGCGCCGATACCTCGGGTGGCTCGCGCTCGCGCTGGCCACGGTCGGTTTGTGGGTGCGACTGGGTCACGTCGGCGTGTCTGAGGTCGAGCCGTACGTGCTCCCCGTCGCGGGGGTCGTGCTCATCGTTGCGCTCGTCCTGCAGCGGTCGACCGGGCCCGCGGTCAACGCCGCCGCAGCAGGGATCACCCTCGGCGGGCTCGCCGTGGCGGTAATCCCCATCGCTGTTGTCGCAACGACCGGAAGCGCTGGTCGAGCGATCATCATCACCTCGGTCGCCGCCGTGCTGTGCCTGCTGAGCGCGATCCGCGGGCCGAGCGGACTCCGCGAATATCAGGATGCGGCCGCCATCGTCGGCATCGCCGGGGCAACCATCGCCGCCTTCGGCCGAGCCCGAGAGTTGAGCTTCGATGGTGCTCCGGTCAGCCCGGTCGTCGACGCGTGGGTCGCCGTTGGGTTTGCCGTCCTCGCGGTGAGCGCGATCCTCCAGTCCCGCGTTACCGAGCGCCCGGCGCTTCGCCGGGCGTCGAGTCAAATCCTGTTGGCTGGCGGTCTCGTCGTCGCAGCTGCGATCGAGCTGACCGTCATCGAGGATGACGCGCGCGGGACCATGCGCGCTGTGATCGTCCTTGGGGCGCTTGGTCTCGTGCACGTTCTCGGAGTGACTCGCGGTAAGTCGCCCGCGACGGACACGGTGGCGTGGCTATCAACCGGGCTCGCCGTCGTCGTCGCGGTGATCGCGGCATCCCGGGGCGCACTCGATCCGGTGGAATGGGCCGCCGCGGCGGTCGCGGTCCCGCTGCTGATCGCGGGATCCGTGCGGCTGGCGCGGGAGCCCCGCGCGCGCAGCTGGTTCTGGCTTGCCCCCGGCGTTGCGGCGCTGCTTGTTCTCTCGCTCGCTGCGAGCTTCAGCGAACAACCGCTATGGCGCCTCGTGGGGCTGGGCGTCACGTGCGTCGTCGCCATCGTGATCGGTGCGCTCCTGCGACTGCAGGCGCCGCTCATGCTGGGGGCGGCAACCGTGCTTGTTCACGCCGGGCGCACGTTCGCTCCCCAGGTCATCGCGATCTACCAGCTCACCCAATGGTGGGTGTGGGCGGTCATCGGCGGAGCCATCCTGCTCTTCATCGGCGTGACCTTTGAGAAGCGGCTCAGGGATCTTCGTTCGGCGGGCGCCCGCCTCTCACAGTTGCGCTGAGGACCGCCCATCGCTCGCGGTCCCGAGGTAGGCGATGTTCACGTCGGGAGTCTAGCTGTGCACGGAGATCGTGTCGTGGGTGAAGCGGCCGGCGAGCATCGTCGCGGCCACCGGCATCGTCCGCAACTCGGCCGCGCTCGATGCGAGGGGGTCGCGATCGACGACCGCGAGGTCGGCCGGCTCCCCCACCGCGATTCGTGACTCGACCGATGCTGCGAGAGCATCCGTGCTCGAGATGCGCTGCTCGGGATGCCACGGCTCACGGCCACGGTCGCGCCCGACGGCCGCGGCCATCGCCACCCACGGGTCCAAGGGCGCGACGGGCGCATCCGACCCGAACACGAGCGTCACGCCCGCGGAGAGTAGCTCGGACAGCACGAACGCGCGGTCCGTGCGACCCGCCCAAAACCGGTCAGCCACATCCCGGTCGTCCAGCGCGTGCTCGGGTTGCACGCTTGCGGTGATTCCGAGCGAAGCGAAGCGGCGCACGTCCGCGCTGGAAAGAAGCTGCGCGTGCTCAATTCGACCGACGCACCCGACCTCCTCAAACGCATCGAGCACGACGGAGTTGGCTGCATCGCCGATCGCGTGAACTGCCGGAGTGAAGCCGGCTGCGATCGCGCGCGTCAGCAACGCCACGAGTTCGTCCGGTGCAACGGTCAGTTCACCACGATATGCGCCCATGCCGGGGTACGGGTCATGGCAGTAAGCCGTGCGGGTGTTGAGCGAGCCATCGGTGATGACCTTGAGAGGACCCACCTCGAGCAGGGGCGCCAGCGAGCTCCCCGTCGACAACCGTTCAGCGATCGCACGACCGAGAAACTGCGGGTAAACGCCCGCGCGGACTCGAAGATGCGCGAAGCCGCCCGCCATTCGACGCCGCCAGTCCGCCACGCTCCAGGTCATCTCGAGGTCGACAATTCCCACGACTCCGCGAGCGGCCGCGGCCGCCCCAGCCTGCTCTGCCCACTCGTCGAGCACGGTGATTGGCACGTCGTCGAGCGAATTCACGACCCTGAAGCAATCCTGCTCCCGAAGCAAACCGCTGCTGCCCGTGGCCACTCCCCATCGAGCGAGAGCGGCCGTGTTGAGCCAGCAACTGTGAAGGTCGCCGCTAATGAGCACCACCGGGATGTCGGGAATCGCCGAGTCGAGAAGCGCGGCGGTTGGAACGTCGGGCCACAAGCCATCCCGAAACCCGACGCCGACAAGCACGACACCGGCTGGGGGCTGTGGTGCGGATGCAGCGAGCACAACCGCCCCAGCCGCGGATGTTGCCGACGACAGGTCGACACGCTGGCGGTGCATCGCCCATTGGGAAAAGTGAACGTGCTGGTCCCATAACCCAGGGACCACCCACCGACCCTCGAGGTCGATGCCGGCCCCTCCGAGGCTGCCAAGCTCGGCGATCACTCCCGCTTCAACGCGCACATCGACTACGGCATCACCGAGGCGGGCGTTTCGCAGAATCACGCCCGAGGCTCGTCGCGGTGCAGTATCCGCATCTCCCTGGCGAGCCCGTGGTTGCTGTAGTACTCGCCCGCTTGAAGCTCGTCGATGATGCGATTCACTACCTCGGGTGCCTTGTTTTGACTCAACTTGAGTCGCGCATCGAACCGCTCGACCTTGAGCCGAAGTCCGACAGTCCCCATTGCGACTCTGCGGGCGCCATCCTCGTCGACCTGAAGGTGGACCGGATGCGGTAGCTCATTCTCGAAGTGGTCAACGAGTCGCGTGAGGACTCGGAAATTCTCGTCGTCGGAGAGCAGCTCCGGTGTGCCGTAGAGATGCGCGGTCACGTGGTTCCAGGTCGGGACGATTTCGTCGGGGCCGTACCAGCTGGGGGAGATGTAGCCGTGGGGCCCCTGGATGATCACGAGAATCTCGTGCCTTCCGAGCTCATGCAGTTGCTCATCGGGGCGCCCGAAATGACTCAGGATCGAGATGCCATCGGCGCCCTCCTCGAGGAGCACGGGGTAGTGCGATGCCACGAGCCCCTGCGAGGTCGCTGAAACGAATGTTGCCCACGGGTTCTCACGGATCAGTCGCTTGACCTCGCCGCGATCGGTGAGCAAATACCCCGGTGTGTGACGCATATCGCCAGTGTGCCATGTCAGGCTTCCGGGCGCTCACGCTTGATCTAGAGGGCACCAGTAAAGCTTGCGGCCGCCCAGTTCTTCCATGGCGATTGGGGTTCCACAGACCCGGCACGGTTCACCCGTGCGGTGATACACCCAGTGCCGATCGGCGCGGCTCGCGAGTGCCGCGTCGTAATCTTCAGGACTCAAACCATCCATGGTCATCATCTGACCGGTGGCCACCCCGATCGCGAGAAGTCTCGCCCAGTCGCGCCAGAGCGCGCGGGCGGTCGCTTCGGCCACATCGCGGCCGGGGGTGTGGGGGTTGAGCCGCGCGCGAAACAGCAGTTCGGCGCGGTAGACATTGCCGACCCCCGCGATGACTGACTGATCCATGAGCAGCAGAGCAATGGGGGTGGGTTTGCGGCGCACCGTCCCGACGAAACGCTGCTCCGCGCCCGGGGACGAGTCGACGAGCGGGTCGGGCCCGAGCTTGCCGATCGCTGCGGCCACTTCTTCTTCGCCGAGGACGTCGCACGCGGTGGGTCCGCGCAAGTCGGCGCATGAGGCATCCGTCAACAACCGAACGCGCACCGCCCCGATTGGTTCGGGCGGAAACGGCGCGGAGTCGGCACCGGGCCCCCGTGTTTCTTGCTCGGCCATTCGCAGCCGCGTTCGACGCGGTGCGCCGATGCTCGAGAGCGACTCCTCGTGCTCGCCGACGACGGTTCCGCGCTGGTTGGTTTGACCGATGCGACCCTGCGCTGAGGCCATGGTCGCGTCCGCCGTGACGACGCCGCTGAAGTCCCACGCACCGTAGATTCCGAGGTGCACGCGCAGCCACAAGCCGTTATCGAACTGCAGAAAGAGCTGCTTTCCCACGGCCTTCGACCCGATCATGACCTGACCGTCGAGAAGCGCCGCTCCCGCCGCGAAGCGACCCTGGGGCGAGGATGCCTGAACTCGATGTCCCACGAAGTGCAACGCGAACTGGCGTGCGATTCGGTGCACTGAATGCCCCTCGGGCATTGTCAGCCGCGATCGGTTGGGGCGGAGCCCGGCGCGGCAGGCCACGGCTCGTGGCCCGCGATCCGGCCGGTCCCCTCGTACTCTGCGATTTGGGCGATGCGGCGCACGTGACGCTCGTCACCCGAGAACGGCTCGGCAATAAATACGTCGATGAAGTGCTTGGCTTCGTCGACCGTGTGCTGGCGAGCACCAATTGCTATGAGGTTGGCATCGTTGTGCTGGCGTGCAAGCAGTGCGGTCGATTCACTCCAGACAAGTGCAGCGCGGGCACCAGCCACCTTATTCGCTGCGATCTGCTCGCCATTGCCCGAGCCACCGAAAACGATCCCCAAGCACTCGATGCCGGCCGACTGGTCGGCCACTACCGCGAGCGTGGCGCTAATGCAGAAACTCGGATAGTCGTCGAGGGCGTCGTAGCTCCGCGGCCCGTGATCGAACACGTCGTGCCCCGCCGCGCGCAGGTGCTCTTGCAGACCGGCGCTGAATTCGAGCCCGGCGTGATCGGTCGCAATATGGATGCGCATGAGTTCAGTGTATGAGCGCCCAGTGGGACAAATTCCAACCCGCAAGCCGGTCAGTCGAAAAGGAAGCCCGTTTTGCCCAACAGACGGGTCTGCTTGTCGGCCCCGGCATCTACCTCTACCTCGGGTGGGAAAACGTTGATGGCGCGCAAAGAGTCGAGTTGCGGCATCACGAGGTCCCACACGGCATCGACGAGTTCTGCCGGCAACGCGATGTCGCGGTGCACGAGGTGAGCGATCGACCACGCCTGGAAAGTCCGGTAGTAGGCCGAGTGCTCGAAAAATTCGTCAACGGGGTAGTCGCCGTAGCTCAAGTGCACGATCAAGTCCGCGGGGAACCCCGCGACCACCGCGGCCGTTGCTCGATCGTGCGCTCGGTCATATGCCGCGATCGGGTCATCGCCCAAGAGATCACCGTTCCACGTGTCGCCGACCTCCTCGATGGTTCGCCCCTCGAGCACGTCGGGCACCCACGCCTCATCGCGCACATGAGCCGCGACGATATCTCGCAGTGTCGGGTCAGTCGACCTCGACCATGCGGCTGGCGCGGACATTTCGAGTTCGTCGGGAGTGAGCGAATCGATTACCGTGCGAAGCGTCGAGTCTGAGAGGAGAAAGACTTCGGGCTTCTTCATCCGCGCCACGGTAGCAGCGGCAAAGGACATCTGGTTTTTCGCGGGTTACGGGCGGACAATGGGTTTGTCGAGGGAGGTCCTAATGACCACACGAACGCCTGAACTCATGCCAACGCTGACTGCCGGTCGGCACCGAAACGCCCGCAGCGGCGCGTGTTTCATGGAGTTTGCCTCCTACCTCGCTGGAGAGCGCTGGAGCGATCACCCGCGGTGCACCCACGCCTTGCTCGCGGCGCTTGCGCGCGACGTGAACGACCTCACGCCGGACGAGGCTCGCGCTCGATTAATGCCTCTCGTCAACCGCGTGATTGGTCTCACCGCATCGGGTGCGTTGAGCACCGCGGCGACCGCGGAGATCGCGGTTCGTGCTGCCGCGGCGGCCCTTCCCATCGCCAGTTTCGAGCGCCAGCGGGCGCTCGCTGTCGGGCTGCTGTCAGTGCTGGGCTCGCTCGAGCCGGCGGCCCTCAGGGCTGTCGCCCAGCACGCGGTGGATGGCGTTCCGCACGCCCGTGATTGGGCCAGGAAGTATCTGGATTCCGCGCGACTTGGCACGATGCAGCTCACCGCGCGCTCCGCCGAAGCACTCGTGCACACTGCAACCGTCGGGATCTCGCTCGCGTGCGTACCGGATTCAGCTGCACGACTCGCGGCGCTACTCGAAGAGTGCATCGTGGCACTTGAGCAACTCACTGAGACGACTCGTGTGGACGTCGCGACGGTCACCCTGGAGCCAGTCACCGTCTAGCGCCCTGTGGGCCAAACGCTCGCGACAAGCGCTTGCACTCCTGGCCTAGAGTGAGCGGGTGCCGACGTCTGCCACACCCGATGCGTTCGAGGAGCGCCTTGCGCGCCACCTTCCGCGACTGGCGCGACTGTTCGAGGCACTCTACGGCGGGCATCCTCAATGCCAGCACGAGTTCGATGCGCTCCTGGCCGACCTTGCCGCGTCGTGGCAGGCGCGGCCAATCGACCTGACGGCGCGTGACGCAGAGCGAGAAAGCAATCCCTACTGGTTCTCGGGCAATAACATGCTTGGCGGGGTCGCATACGTCGATCGCTACGCGGGCGACCTGCGGGGCATCCATGACCGCATTGGGTACTTCAAGGAACTCGGCCTGACCTACTTGCACCTCATGCCGCTCTTCCTCGCGCCGGAAGGTAATTCCGACGGCGGGTATGCCGTGTCGAGCTATCGCGAGGTGAGCCCCGCGCTCGGAAACATCGCGCAACTCGCGGCTCTCGCGGCCGGGTTACGGGCGAACGGCATCAGCCTCGTCGTCGACTTCATCTTCAATCACACGTCGAACGGCCACGAGTGGGCACGCAAGGCGATCGCGGGCGACAAGGAACACGAGGCGTTCTATTGGATCTTCCCTGACCGGCAGGCACCGGATGCGTACGAGCAGACGGTGCGCGAGATCTTCCCAGACGACCACCCCGGCTCGTTCGTGCAGCTTGACGACGGCCGGTGGGTCTGGGCTACCTTCCACTCGTTCCAGTGGGACCTGAACTACTCGAACCCCGCAGTTTTCAGGGCGATGGCAGGAGAAATGCTGTTCCTTGCCAACCTCGGTATCGACATTCTCAGAATGGATGCGGTCGCCTTTATTTGGAAGCGACTCGGCACCGCCTGCGAGAGCCTTCCCGAAGCGCACTGGCTCCTGCAGGCATTCAACGCGGTGTGCCGGATCGCAGCACCCGGGCTCATGTTCAAGTCCGAGGCGATCGTGCACCCCGACGAGGTCGTGCAGTACATCGATCCCGAGGAATGCCAACTTTCCTACAACCCGCTTCAAATGGCGCTGATCTGGAACTCGCTCGCCACTCGTGACACGCGCATGCTCTCGCAAGCGCTCGAACGGCGCCACAACCTGCCTGCGGGCACCGCGTGGATCAACTACCTGCGCAGCCACGACGACATCGGGTGGACGTTCGCCGACGAGGATGCCCGGGAGCTGGGCATCAACGGATTTGAGCACCGCCGATTCCTCAACGCCTTCTTCGTCAACCGGTTCGAGGGCAGCTTCGCGCGCGGTGTGCCGTTCCAAGACAATCCGAAGACCGGTGACTGCCGCATTTCCGGTACGACCGCGTCTCTCGCCGGGATCGAAGCCGGTGATGCTGGCGGCATCGACCGCGTGGTGCTCGCCCACTCGATCATCCTGTCGACCGGAGGAATTCCTCTGATTTACCTCGGTGACGAGGTCGCCCAGCTCAATGACTACTCCTACGCGGATGACCCCGACCATGCCTCCGACAGCCGCTGGGTCAATCGGCCGCGGTATCCCACCGAGCGTTACGCCACTCGTGCCAATCCCGGCACCGTCTCGGGTGCGGTGTTCACTCGCCTGCGTCGCCTGATCGAGGTCCGCGCCGCGGCGAGCGAATTCGACGGTGGGCATCTCGTCGCGTTCGACGCCAAGAATCCGAAGATCTTGGGGTATCAGCGCTACGGCGCACACGGCACTCGGGTGGTCGTTCTCGCGAATTTCGGTGACGAATCGCAGCGCATCGAGGCCACGACGCTCTCGGGGCTCGGACCATACGCGGATGACATCGTCAAGTCGACGCCGGTAACGCTCACGGCGGGCCTCGAACTCGCGCCCCACGAATTCGTCTGGTTACGAGTCTCCTAAGCTGGAACGATGCGGCCACGAGCCGCCATTGCGAGCCCCAAGGAGTACGACGTGCCCGGAGAGAATCTCACCAGAATCGAAGCACAGGAGCGCAAAGCGACTGTGCAGTCGCACTCGTATGAGATCTCGTTAGATCTCACTGTTGGCGCCGAAATGTTCGGAAGCACGACGGTCGTTCGCTTCTCCGCGACGCCGGGAGCCTCGACCTTCATCGACGCGATAACCCGTGCGGTTCACTCCGTGACGCTCAACGGCCTTGAGCTTGATCCGGCCGTCGTCGCGGACGGCGTCCGAATTCAACTTGACGGCCTTCAAGCCGAGAACGTCCTTACGGTCGTCGCGGATGCCGCGTACACCAACACGGGCGAAGGGCTCCACCGTTTCGTTGACCCGGTCGACGGTGAGGTGTATCTCTACTCGCAATTCGAGGTTCCGGACTCGCGGCGCGTGTTCGCTGTCTTCGAGCAGCCCGACCTCAAGGCCACCTTCCAATTCACCGTGACGGCTCCTGCCGCGTGGCAAGTAGTGAGCAACTCGCCCAGTCCCGACCCCGTCGTGTCGGGTGAGAGCGCCACATGGACGTTCGCGCCAACACCGATCCTGTCCAGCTATGTCACCGCGATCGTTGCCGGCCCCTACGCGGTTGTGCGTGACGAGCTAGTCTCGAGCGATGGCCGGGTGATCCCGCTCGGAATCTTCTCGCGCAAGTCGCTCAGTCAATTCCTCGACGCCGACTACATCTTTGAAAAGACTCGCCAGGGTTTCACGTTCTACGAAGCGCAGTTCAAGTACCCGTACCCGTTCGCGAAGTATGACCAACTGTTTGTTCCCGAATTCAATGCCGGAGCCATGGAAAACGCGGGCGCGATCACTTTCACTGAGACCTACGTGTTCCGATCGAAAGTCACCGACGCGGTCAAGGAGCGCCGGGTCGGCACGATCCTCCACGAACTCGCGCATATGTGGTTCGGCGATCTCGTCACGATGAAGTGGTGGAACGACCTCTGGCTCAACGAGAGTTTCGCCGAATGGGCCTCGACACTCGCGACCGCCGAGGCGACCGAATGGCACGAGGCGTGGACCACGTTCCAGACGATGGGAAAGGGCTGGGCGTATCGGCAAGATCAGCTCCCGTCGACGCATCCCGTCGTCGCGACGATCAACGACCTCGAAGACGTGCAGGTCAATTTCGATGGCATCACCTACGCCAAGGGTGGATCGGTACTCAAGCAACTCGTCGCCTGGGTTGGACTTCCCGCCTTCATGGAAGGAGTAAGCAACTACTTCGCCAAGCACGCCTTCGGCAACACAGAGTTGAGCGACCTCCTCGGCGAGCTCGAAGCGACGAGCGGCCGTTCGCTCGGCGAGTGGTCGAAGTTGTGGCTCGAGACCGCTGGAGTCAACACGCTTCGACCCGAAATCGAGACAGCTCCGGATGGCACAATCACGTCGTTCACGGTCGTGCAGACCGCCGCGCCCGACTACCCGACGCTGCGCCCGCATCGCCTGGCGATCGGCTTCTACGGCCTGCGCGATGGCGCGCTTAAGCGCGATCACCGGGTCGAGATCGACGTGGATGGCGCGCGCACGCCGGTCCCGGAACTCGTGGGCCTCGCGCGCCCCGACCTCGTCCTTGTCAACGACGACGACCTCGCGTACGCGAAGATCCGGCTCGATGCCGAATCGCTCGGAGTCGCGATGGAGCACCTCGCCGACATCCACAATCCGCTCGCGCGGTCGCTCGTATGGGGCGCCGCGTGGGACGCGACGCGCGACGCGGAGACCCGCCCGAGCGATTACGTGCAACTTGTGCTCGGAAACATCGCCGGAGAAAGTGAATCGACGACAATTCGCACTACCCTCTCCCAGCTGACAACGGTGGCGCGCTACTACGTGAGCCCTGCTGTGCGTGCCGAGACAATCGAGCGCGTGGCGGACGGGCTGTGGGCGCTTGCCCAGGACGCAACGGCGGGCTCCGACGCGCAGTTTCAGTTCGTGAAATTCTTCGCCAACACGGCCTCGACCGACGCTCACGCGGAAATTCTGTCTGGCCTGGCGAGCGGCACGATTGCGCTCGATGGGCTCGAGATTGACACCGACCTCGCGTGGGAGTTGACCGAAGGACTCGTGCTCACGGGTGCGGCGGGCGAGGATGAGATCAGTGCAGCGCTCGCAAACGACAACACGGCCAACGGCGCCCAAGCCGCTGCGCGCGCACGCGGAACGATTCCCACTGTCAGCGGCAAGCGCGCAGCGTTCGACTCGCTCGTAGCGTCTGATGACCTCCCCAATGCGATCGTGCGCAACGTGACGGTCGGATACCTCCACGTCAACGATTCGGCCTGCCTCGAGGGGCTTATCGAGCCCTATTTCGCCGCGCTCGCGGACATTTGGGCCAACCGCAGTTATGCGATCGCGGAGTCAATCGTGCTTGGCCTCTACCCCGCGCCACTCGCTTCCCAAAAGCTCGCAGACGCGACCCGCGCGTGGCTCGACGCAAACCCCGGGATCCCCGCTCTTCGCCGTCTCGTGACCGAGAACCTTGCCGGCACCGAGCGCGCCCTGAAGGCTCAGCAGCGCGACAGTTGACGGCTCGAGCGGGCGACTCCCGGCGCCGCGATTACCGAAGCTAGGCTGGGGCTGTGGTGGACTGGAATGCGGTGTTGGCGGGGCTAACCGCTTTCTTTGTCATCTTCCGCGCGCCTCTCGAAGTGCTTGCGATCATCTTGGGTGCAGTCATCACCCGGTGGGTGCTGCTGCGAGTTATCCGTCGCGTCGTCGACCGGATCGTGTCGGGAGTCAAGAAGAAGCACAACGTCGACGACACGCGTGAGCTCGCGGCATCCCCGCTCGGAGCGGTGCGCGTCGTGCAGCGCACACGCTCATTGGGAAGCGTTTTCAGCAATGCCATCACGGGCGTGATAGTCGTCGTTGCCTCCCTGCTGGTGTTCACAGTCGTGATTCCCGAAGCGTCCGGCGCGTTCGCCCTCATCACCGCCGCCGTCGGTGCCGGTCTCGGTTTCGGGGCGCAAAACATCGTCAAAGATGTGCTCAACGGAATCTTCATGATCTCTGAAGACCAGTTGGGCATCGGCGACGTTGTCGATCTCGGCCCGGCAACGGGCATCGTCGAGGACGTCGGAATCCGGATCACGCAGGTACGGGATGTCAACGGCACGCTCTGGTTTGTGCGCAACGGCGAGGTCATCCGGCTGGGCAACATGTCGCATGGCTGGGCTCGCGTGATCATCGACCTCGCCATCCCATACGACTCGGACGTCGAAGAAATCCAGGAGAAGATTCTCGCCGTTGCCACTGAGCTCGCGGGAAGCCCGAAGTGGCGCTATCGAATCATTGAGAAGCCCGCGCTGTGGGGAATCGAATCGATTTCGGCCGAAGCGATCATCGTGCGACTCGTCATCAAGACGAGGGCGTCGGCGAAGGATGACGTCGCGCGCGAGTTTCGCCTTCGGCTCAAGAAGGCCCTGGACGAGATGGGCGTCCGCTTGCCATCGCTCCTCTCGGTTATCCCGACGGGCGCCGCGTCGACCGTGGGGCTACGCAGCAGCAAATCGCTGCGGGCGAAGACCCTGACACTCGATGGCGAAACCGCCGAACCGAGCGAAAGCACTGCGCGTGCCACCCGCGCGAAAACGGCCAAGAGCGACGGGACCGACTCGTGAGTGAGCCCAAGGCGAATCCGGTCACCGTGCGGGTGGGCCAAGGCCGGGAGTCGGTGCCGGGCAACTTCTGGGAGCAAGTCGGCGGTCGAGCTACTTTCGAGAAGCTCGTGCGTGCGTTCTACGAGGGAATCAAACTCGACGATGTGCTGCTGCCGATGTACCCGGCTGACGACCTCGAAGGCGCAATCCAGAGGCTCACCGGGTTTCTCGAGCAGTACTGGGGCGGCCCGACGACCTACAGCGATGAGCGCGGGCATCCACGGCTGAGGATGCGCCACGCGCCATTCGCCATCACTCCGGCAGCGCGCGATCACTGGCTCGAGCACATGCGCGCAGCTCTCAATTCGCTCGCACTACCCGGCCTCCAGGACGCGACGCTCTGGGCATATCTCGACCGTGCAGCGCAGGCCATGGTGAATACTCTCGAGGAATGATTCCCCGCGGCCGCATTCCTCATTCACGCCCCGGGTCGAGCGGCTCCTGTCGACATAGTCTTGATGCCTCAGATGCCTAAGCTGAAGCATTATTCATCCGCACTGATGCTCGGAATATGAGCCCATTGGTGATTGCCACGGCCGGAGTTCCGGGCGGGCGACGTGAGGACGCGGCGAAGGAGTCTCGCATGACAGACACGGCGGACGCGATCATCGTCGGGGCCGGACTCGCGGGGCTTGTCGCGGCAGCCGAACTCGTTGCTGCGGGAAAGACCGTGATGATCCTCGACCAAGAACCCGAGGCCAGCTTCGGCGGGCAAGCATGGTGGTCCTTCGGAGGCCTGTTTCTGGTTGACTCCCCCGAACAGCGAAGGCTGGGCATCAAGGATTCTGCTGAACTTGCGCGCCAGGACTGGTTCGCGAGCGCCGGATTCGACCGCGAGGAGGACTCCTGGGGGCGGCAATGGGCCGAGAGCTACCTTGACTTCGCGAGCGGCGAGAAGCGTGCGTGGCTCGCCGGGCATGGCGTGAAATTCTTCCCCGTGGTCGGGTGGGCCGAGCGGGGTGGCTATACAGCAACAGGCCATGGCAACTCAGTTCCGCGGTTCCACATCACGTGGGGCACGGGTCCGGGAATACTTGAGCCCTTCGTTCGGATTGTGCGCGACGGCGTCGCGCGGGGCCGTGTGAGCCTAAAGTTCCGACACAGGGTTGACGAGCTCATCGTCGTCGGCGGAACCGTCGTCGGGGCGCGAGGGGCGGTCCTGGCTCCAGACGACGGGCAGCGCAGTGTCGCCAGCAACCGCGAGGTCATCGGTGAGTTCGACCTGAGAGCTGGAGCGACGATCGTCGCGAGCGGCGGGATCGGGGGCAATCACAATCTTGTGCGGGAGCAGTGGCCCGCGCGCATGGGAGCGGCGCCGACCGAGCTACTCAGTGGCGTCCCGGCTCATGTCGACGGCCGGATGCTCGGCATCACCGAGCGCGCCGGAGCGCGCCTTGTCAACGGCGACCGGATGTGGCACTACGTCGAGGGAATCACCAACTACGCCCCCGTGTGGGCGCACCACGGCATCCGGATCCTGCCGGGCCCGTCGAGCATCTGGCTCGACGCAACCGGGCAACGGCTCCCGGTGCCGCTGTTCCCTGGGTTCGACACCCTCGGCACGCTCGAGCACATCGCGGCCACCGGCTATGACCATTCGTGGTTCGTGCTCACCCAGAAGATCATCGAGAAGGAGTTCGCGCTCTCTGGCAGTGAGCAGAACCCCGATCTCACCGGCAAGAGCATCGTCGAACTGCTGCGTCAGCGCCTGGGTCGTGGCGCAACCGGTCCCGTCGAGGCATTCAAGGCCAAGGGCGCGGACTTTGTTGTTGCAGAAACCCTAGACGCCCTCCTCGAAGGAATG
>Ga0209512_1002877_pt1 | contig 17332 bp, 8 predicted proteins | sample frozenSSSSmetaG_FD_184142 | JGI IMG/M metagenome (GOLD analysis project Ga0209512, IMG submission 184142) | Glacier valley bacterial and archeal communities from Borup Fiord, Nunavut, Canada, to study Microbial Dark Matter (Phase II) -... | ecosystem: Environmental > Aquatic > Freshwater > Ice >... | reverse complement strand
CCCAATGAATAGTAAGTTCCGTGGGAATAAGCCATAATTCCTGAAGCGGCAAGATTGAACGCCCCGGTTTCGGAATCGGTGAACCGATCGTCGGCAATGATATTGACAACATCGGCAATAAACATATCGTGTGAACCCAAAGATTTGATTTCTCTAACTTTGCATTCTATTGAAATGGGAGCTTCAGCGACGATTGGACAATTTACGATTGTTGCAGCAACCGGAGTAAGGCCGCTTTCCTTAAACTTGTCGAAATCGCGACCCGATTTCACACCACACCAATCAGTGGCTTTCGCGATATCTAATGTAGTCAGATTAATCACAAACTCACCAGTTTGCTTAATCAGATCGTGCGAGTACCGTTCAGGGCGAACAGAAATATAACACATTGGCGGATCGGTACAAAGTGTTCCCAACCATGAGATAGTCAGTAGGTTCATCTTTCCGTTTATATCCCCGCAACTAATCAATGCGGCAGGTAACGGATAAACCATATTGCCCGGTTTCCAGTTTTGTTTTCCCATTTTCATCAAATTTTGACAAAAATACGAAATCGAATCAGACAATTAGCTGCGCTGAACTTCGTTTCGATAATTTGCTGATCTGCCAAAACAATAATGATATTGCCTGATATACATTAAAATGCCCGACGACCTTTCAATCACCGGGCAATATTGTTATTTAATCGTTCTGATTTACAAATTAAGCAATGCTCAAACGAGTATTGAATATTTGCTCGTATCAAATCCTGACTCTTCTAAAAAAGGTACTATCTATTACTGGCTAATAAATTAAGTGTAGTCACATCAACAGAATGAAGTTACGAACTCTAAATTTCTGATAAAACACTTTCAGAAACCTTTCGAACAATTTCCTTTCTACTGTTTTCTTTGAGAACAGGGAGTAAGATATCTGATTTTGTCGGTTCCAAATTAATCCTATTCCCCTTAAATACTGTACGCCAGATAATTTTGAAGTCCCAGCGTAAAGACCAGTTATCGACATAGAACATATCGTATTCGACTCTTTTCTCCATTTTCCACAATTCTTCGGTTTCTCCGACATAGCCATTGATCTGCGCCCACCCGGTTATACCAGGCTTCACATAGTGGCGGATCTTGTAAAGCTTAATCAATTCGGAATATTGTTCGGTATGTTTTAACATATGAGGACGCGGGCCAATTACAGACATTTGTCCCAAAAAAACATTAATAATCTGAGGAAATTCATCGATATGCGACCTTCGCAGAAACTGACCGACTGATGTGATCCGGTTATCATTCGCAGAGGCTTGCCTGATGTCCGAAAGATTATTTGGGCGCATGGTCCGGAATTTTAAACAACTGAATGTTTTGTTATTGAAACCGGTTCTTTTCTGCCGAAAGAATACAGGCCCTTTCGAATCCAGTTTAATGATCAAGGCTATAATTGGCAACAGCCAGGCGAATACTAAAAGAATAAAACACGACGAGAAGATAATATCGAAAATCCTTTTTTGAATTCTTGCCCCGACAAAATCACGTGGAGTCTTATGATGATTTAGAAGTTCTATTTCGGAGTCAGTTGCGAAATTCTGCTGCAGCTTAAAAGGGTGGTTATGATCCATAACAAATCGTAATCTCAGCCCATATTTATCACATTTAGAAATAAGTTGTTGGTTAAATGTCAGATCATCATTACCCGGGATTGAAAAGACCATATTAATCTGGTATTTGCATATAAGTTCCTCCAGGTTTTGCACGGTTCCAAGAACGTCCTGGTCGAATTCTTCATTATCACGAACAATAAACCCAAGAAATTTATATCCGAGCGCAGGATTGTTCTCAAGAACCCGGCGCAAATGGGATGCCTTTCCACCAGTCGATATAATAACCGCACGAATCGTATTTAAATTTTTTTTTCGTTTTTGTTTTAAGTATTTATAGATAAGAAAATAGGTCCATATGGTTGTGAGATAGAAAAAAGCAACAAATTCTACAAAGAAATGGTGCACGGAATATTCCATAAGGAACGGGAAGCTTGTCATAGCGGCTATAACAATATAAATCAGCATCTTTCTTGTGATTCTGTAAATGCGATTCGAAAATCCTTTTTTCAGAAAAATACTTTTCCCTGAGAACATATAATATGCTAAGAACCAGCTAATGTTGACATGAAGGAAGTACAACAGATGTTCCGGAAATACATTTGGAAAGGCATCAAGTCGAAATGCATGAAATACAACAAAACAGCCATTCAGGATCAAGAGATCAGCTAACAAATAGATCGTAAACAATTCTTTTTCGAACGATTTCATAATAAGCTATTTAGGAGATTAGAAAACCTTATACTTTATTAATAGTTTTGAATTTCAGGCGTTCAATCAATGATTTAATCCAATTAACGGTGGTCCGCTAAGACTGTTTTTTGGCAAAAATGGGCGGTATTCGGTTTGGAATTGGATGCCTTCTGGTTCCCGATCTAACAATCACGACCGCTATCGTGCAAAATTAGCGTTCGGGATGCAAATTAGAACTTCAGGGAAATCAAGGATTAAATTATTCTGAATTATGGGAGCTTTAGCATAAAAATTCTAAGAAAAACAAAAGAATTCAGATATACCGATGATGAATATTCCGATTTATACTTTTTCAAATCGCATAAATTCAGACATGTATCGTATAACCCGCACCTATTATTTTATAGCTGATCAAAATTAGCTAGCCATTAATGCACAATAAAAATTCTTTCTGCTTGTAAAAATATCAACAATCACACCATAAAATAACGTAAAATAAATATACTCAACGTAAATTTATTATCTAATATGCAATTTATTTTACAGAGAAGCATTATATTTGCCACCGAAAACATTATTCAGATCGGGTAATTATAACCCGAAAATAAAATAATTAACAGAACAGGTGAAGCCACGTTAAAATTATTTTATCCGGCATATAAAGCAGAGCATACAATAACGGATCACAATATGAAACGAACATACTTGCAGAAAAGCGCAAAAGTTAATGAAATTCCTGCAAGTGAGTTACATACGACCTTTAAGAAAACAATTTATTTCCGTATGAAGATATTACTATTACTTACTTTTTTCTTTCTTTGCACCACAGTCTCTGCAACAGATTATTATATTAGCGCATCCGGAAATGATGCAAATACAGGACTTACGATTTCTACTCCCTGGAAAACGATAACTAAGGTTAATTCTGCATTTGCGAATATGAAACCGGGCGACCAAATATTATTTAACCGGGGTGATACATTTTATGGTTCTTTGGTCATTTCTAAATCTGGCACTTCAGGCTCACCGATAACTATTGGTGCTTATGGAGCTGGTGAAAAACCTATTATAACCGGATTTACAACTGTGACTGCATGGACAAATCTTGGTAACAATATCTGGGAAAGTGCCAATGCCGTATCCCCCCTTTCAACCTGCAATATGGTTGTGATAAATGGATTGAATACCCCGATGGGGAGATATCCTAAGACAAGTTTTTTAACTTATCAAAGTCACTCAGGAAATACAACTATTACAAGTAGCAGTTTAACAGGTAATCCAAACTGGACAGGAGCAGAAATTGTAATAAAGAAAGAACGTTGGGCACTTGAAACGGGGATAATTACCAGTCAGTCAGGAAGTACTCTTACTTATACAGACGGTTCATTATATACACCAACGGACGGATTTGGTTTCTTTATTCAAAATGATATAAAAACACTTACTTCTCAAAATGAATGGTATTATAATTCATCAACCAGAAAATTACTAATTTATTCGACAAGTTCTCCAACAAATGTACAAGTTGCGACAATTGATTATCTGATCAGTGGAAATGCACGGAGTTATTTAACTGTCGATAATATAACTTTGCAAGGAGTAAATTCATCAGCAATTAGTATTAGTAGCTCAAATTATATTACAATAACGAATTGCCAAATATTATATGCTGGGGTTGATGGAATCATCATGCCAACAATTTCAACTTATTTCGCGGCAAGAAATAATACTATTCAGTATTGCAATAATCACGGTATTACATGTGGGAATGGAACCAATACAACAATTGAGCATAATACTTTATCAAAAGTAGGAATAATCGAAGGAGTAACGCAGACTTATAATTTGGGAAGTATAACAATTGGGAATGCAAATAATTCTTTAGTACAGTATAATAAAATAGATAGTAGCGGATATCATGGAATCTTCTTTACTGGTACTAATACGATATTAAAAAACAATTTTATTAATAATTCACTTTTAATTAAGGATGATGGTGGAGGAATATACACATCGGGAGCAGGTGTAGGCAGAGAAATAAATGGAAATGTCATAATAAATACAATTGGCAAAACTGCTGGAACTAATGCCACCAATGATAATGCTTCTCATGGAATTTATACTGATACTTATTGTGACCATGTAACAATAATTAACAATTCAATTGCAAGCAGTGGAGGGTCAGGAATATTTATAAGTGGTTCACATGATTATACTATTAATAATAACACAGTTTATAACTGTGGGAATACTGGGTTTAGCAAATCACAAATAGAATTGAACTTTTTGGGGTATAGTACTGTCAGAAATTTAGCAATGAATAACAATATTTTCTTTGCTAAAGAAACATATCAATTATGCTTCTTTTATTATAGTCAAGCTAATTCTGCCGATATTAAATTATATGGAAGTGGAAACAATAATTATTGGGCCAGACCTACTAATGATAACCTTGTGTTCATGATTCAATCTCCCGATAATCCATATCCAGGCACTTATTATAATTTGGCAGCATGGCGAACTTTTACAGGAAATGATGCTAATTCAAATAAGGCTCCAATTGCAATTACAAACGCAAATAATATACAATTTATTTATAATGAATTAATAAATAATAAAATAATAACTCTACCAAGTCCAATGATTGATGTCAAAGGAGTCAAATTTGCTGGTAGTATTGTATTGTTGCCTTTTACTTCGGCAGTTCTTATGGTAGATCCCAATCCGGACCTACCCACTGACCCAATGTACATCAAATCATCGGTCAGGAACACAACTCCTTCTTTAATTGAAATGACCTATGACCTGAGTCTGGCCAATATCGTTCCAGCCACATCGGCATTTACAGTCCTGGTAAATGCTGCCGCAAGAGCAGTGAATGCTGTGGCAATCTCAGGAACTAATGTTCATTTAACCCTTGCCAGCGCGATCGCTTTTGGTGATGTAGTTACCGTCGCTTATACAAAACCGGCATTGAATCCGTTGCAAACATCTTCGGCAGGACAGGCTGCATCGGTCACCGCCCAGGCTGTGACCAATAATATCAGCGCCCCTGTTCCTTTATACATCAGCGCTGCTGTGGGAAATACAGCTCCTTCGTTGGTCGAAATGAATTACAACCTGAGCCTGGCCAATATCGTACCTGCCACATCGGCATTTTCAGTTCTGGTAAATGCAGCCGTAAGAGCAGTCAGTGCTGTTGCGATATCAGGAACTAAAGTTCAGTTAATCCTTGCCAGTGCGATCGCTTATGGTGACGTTGTTACTGTATCTTATACAAAACCTGCATTGAATCCGTTACAAACATCTTCTGCAGGACAGGCTGCATCGGTAACTGCCCAGACTGTGACCAACAGTATCAATCCTCCGGTTCCGGTATATGTCAGCGCGGCTGTCGGGAATACAACCCCTTCGCTGATTGAAATGACCTATGACCTGAGTCTGGGCAATATCGTACCTGCCACATCTGCATTTTCGGTTCTGGTAAATTCTGCCGCAAAAGCAGTGAATACTGTTGCTATCTCAGGAACAAAAGTTCAGTTAACCCTTGCCAGTGCCATCGCTTTTGGAGATGTTGTTACCGTGGCTTATACAAAACCTGCGGTGAGTCCGTTACAAACAACTTCGGCCGGACTGGCTGCATCTGTTTCCGCGCAGGCTGTGACCAACAGCATAAATCCTCCGGTTCCGCTTTATGTCAGCTCGGCAGTAGGGAATGCAAATCCTTCGCGGATCGAAATGACCTACAACCTGAGTCTGGCCAATATCGTTCCAGCCACATCGGCATTTACAATCCTGGTAAATTCTGCTGCTAGAGCAGTGAATGCTGTTGCAATCTCAGGAACCAAAGTTCAGTTAACGCTTGCCAGTGCGATCGCTTTTGGTGATGTTGTCACGGTAGCATATACAAAACCTGCCGTGAGTCCGTTGCAAACAGCTTCGGCCGGACTGGCTGCATCTGTCACCGCACAGGCAGTGACCAACAGTATCAATCCTCCGGTTCCGGTATATGTCAGTTCAGCAGTGGGGAATACAACTCCTTCGCTGGTCGAAATGACTAACAACCTGATTCTGGCCAATATCGTACCTGCCACATCCGCATTTACGGTTCTGGTTAATTCTGCCGCAAGAACAGTGAATGCTGTTGCAATCTCGGGAACCAAAGTTCAGTTAACCCTTGCCAGTGCGATCGCTTTTGGTGATGTTGTTACCATAGCTTATACAAAACCTGCCGTGAGCCCTCTGCAAACATCTTCAGCCGGACAGGCTGCATCTGTTTCTGCGCAGGCTGTCACCAATAATATCAGCGCCCCTGTTCCGGTATATGCCAGCGCTGCTGTCGGGAATCCGGCTCCTTCGCTGATCGAAATGACTTATAACCTGAGCCTGGCCAATATTGTACCTGCAACATCGGCATTTACGGTTCTGGTAAATTCTGCCGCAAGAGCAGTGAGTGCTGTTGCAGTCTCGGGAACTAAAGTTCAGTTAACCCTTGCCAGCGCGATCGCTTTTGGGGATGTTGTTACGGTGGCTTATACCAAACCTGCTGTGAGTCCGTTGCAAACTTCTTCGGCAGGACAGGCTGCATCGATTATTGCACAGGCTGTGACCAATAATATCAACGCTCCGGTTCCGGTATATGTCAGCGCGATAGTCGGGAATACAGCTCCTTCGCTGATCGAAATGACCTATGACCTGAGCCTGGCCAATATCGTACCTGCCACATCTGCATTTACGGTTCTGGTAAATTCAGCCGCAAGAACAGTGAGTGCTGTTGCAATCTCGGGAACCAAAGTTCAGTTAACCCTTGCCAGTGCGATCGCTTTTGGTGATGTTGTTACCGTGGCTTATACAAAACCTTCGGCGAGTCCGTTACAAACAGCTTCGGCAGGAATGGCTGCATCGGTCGCTGCACAGGCTGTAACCAATAATGTCAGCGCTCCCGTTCCGTTATATGTCAGCGCTGCAGTCGGGAATGCAACTCCTCCACTTCTTGAAATGACTTATAACCTGAGCCTGGCCAACATCGTACCTGGTACATCTGCATTTACGGTCCTTGTAAATTCTGCTGCGAGAGCAGTAAATTCAGTCGTCATATCAGGAACCAAAGTTCAGTTAACCCTTGCCAGCGCGATCGCTTTTGGTGATGTTGTTACCGTGGCTTATACAAAACCTGCTGTGAGTCCGTTACAAACAATTTCGGCAGGACAGGCAGCATCGATCACCGCACAGGCAGTAACCAATAATATCAGCGCACCCGTTCCGGTATATGTGAGCGCTGCTGTCGGAAATACAGCTCCTTCGCTGATCGAAATGACCTATGACCTGAGCCTGGCCAATATCGTGCCTGCCACATCGGCATTTACGGTTCTGGTAAATGCTGCCGCAAGAGCAGTGAGTGCTGTTGCAATCTCGGGAACCAAAGTTCAGTTAACCCTTGCCAGCGCGATCGCTTTTGGTGATGTTGTTACGGTAGCCTATACAAAACCTGCCGTGAGTCCGTTGCAAACTTCTTCGGCCGGACTGGCTGCATCAGTCACCGCACAGGCTGTAACCAATAATATCAGCGCGCCGGTTCCGGTATATGCCAGCGCTGCTGTCGGGAATACAGCTCCTTCGCTGGTCGAAATGACCTATGACCTGAGTCTGGACAATATCGTACCAGCCTCATCCGCATTTACGGTTCTGGTTAATTCTGCCGCAAGAACAGTGAATGCTGTCGCAGTCTCGGGAACTAAAGTTCAGTTAACACTTGCCAGTGCGATCGCTTTTGGTGATGTCGTTACCGTAGCTTATACGAAGCCTACCGTAAGTCCTTTACAAACATCTTCAGCCGGACAGGCTGCTTCGATCACCGCCCAGACTGTAACCAATAATATCAGCGCTCCCGTTCCGGTATATGTTAGCGCTGCTGTCGGGAATGCAACTCCTTCGCTGGTCGAAATGACTTATAACCTGAGCCTTGCCAATATCGTACCTGCCACATCTGCTTTTTCGGTTCTTGTAAATTCTGCCGCAAGAGCAGTGAATGCTGTTGCCATCGCTGGGACGAAAGTTCAGTTAACCCTTGCAAGCGCGATCGCTTTCGGTGATGTTGTTACCGTAGCTTATACAAAACCTCCCGTGAGACCTTTGCAAACAGCTTCGGCCGGACAGGCTGCATCGGTTACCGCACAGGCTGTGGCGAATAGCACCAATCCAACAGGTATTAATGGATCGCACTTTGTTCCTGTTTGGCAAGGCGAAAACGGAACGAACCATATGAACCTGATCGTTGTATCGGCAACGCTGGAAAGCCTGCCACTATCTGTAAATGATGAAATTGCAGTATTCAGTGGTTCACGATGTGTAGGCTCCATGATATTGACGGAATCAATTAACCCAGCGTTAAACAGTACATTTCTTGCAATCCCCGCGTCGCAGGACGATGGTTCGAACAATGGCTTTATTAATAATGATTCAATTATATTTAAGATTTGGGATCATACAAATCAGCGGGAAATGGGAATAACTGTTGTCAAATACAAGAACGACCTTCCAACATGGCTTACCAGTGGAAAATATTCTTCCGAAGCTACTTCCGTCGTTGAAATTGCAACTTTTACCGAAAATACGCAAACCATTACATTGTTGCAAGGTTATAACCTGATCTCAACGAATATATCCCCTGAAAATCCGAATGTAAGTACTGTCACAAAACAACTGATGGATCAGGGTGAACTGATCAAAGTACAGGATGAAGCGGGTAATTCGTTCGAGAACTGGGGTAGCTTTGGAGGTTGGACCAATAAATTGGGGTCGTTCGAAACCACTGAAGGATACAAGATCAAGGTTGCGAATAATTGCACGCTTCGGGTAACGGGCAGACCCATTGTCCTGCCGCTTGATATCCCCTTAAAGTCAGGATGGAATATTATTTCGTTTCCCCGTACCGATTTGGTGGATGCGATGGATATTATTCAATCGCTGATAGATCAAAATAAATTGATTAAAGTCCAGGATGAAGCTGGAAATTCAATCGAGAACTGGGGAATATTTGGCGGATGGAAAAATGCAATTGGCAATTTTACCCCCGGAAAAGCGTACAAGGTAAAATCGAATGCGGATGCAGTTATTTCCATTCACGAGAACTACCTTAAATCGGCTGCGATTCCTGTCACTGCAGCTAAAGCTGAATATTTTTTAACGAAAATTGAAGGCAATGGAACGGATCATATGAATATTAACATCGTTGGTTTGCAGGAATCTGGATTATCAATAGGGGATGAGTTAGCTGCTTTTGATGGCGATGTTTGTGTCGGATCACTAAAAATTACAAAAAATCATATGATTGACGGAACGGCAGGTTTAGTTGCTTCTGCTTCGTCGAACACTCAAAAACCGGATGGATTTAAAGAAGGTAGCACCATCCGGATCGTTGGATGGAATAAGTTGACCAATAAGGAATTTCAGGTTCAGGCAGAACTATTAAACGGACAACTGAACTATCAAAAAGAAGCAAGTGTCCTTATCAGAATGAAAACGTTAACTCCTGACGCCAAAATCATTGATGATGGTATCAAAACTCAAGTATATCCAAATCCTTGCAACGGCAAATTTACAGTACGATTATCCGCGCTCCCGGAAGCCGGAGGCCGGATTGAAATTCTGGATATTTCCGGCAGAAACATCCTGTCAAGGGGCATCCTGGAAACCGCCGAACAATTTAACCTGGATCATCAGCAGCCGGGGATCTACATTGTAAAAACAATAATTGGTTCGAGTCAAACGAATCATAAACTAATCATCTATTAGCAGAGTCGTTTTAATTCAAAAAACAAAAAATTCATACACGTGACATCCGTTTTCATAACGAGGATGTCACGCCTTTGTTATTTTCTTTGATTGTCATTGCGAGGAGCGTTCATCACCAGGACTGTCATTGCGAGAAGCGTGTATTATTTCCTTCTTAGCACAATCAAAATGCGACGAAGCAATCTCATCTTCTTAAGCTGTCATTGCGAAAAGCGTGCATTATTTGTTCAAAGAACAATCATGTGCGACGAAGCAATCTCATCTTCTTAAGCTGTCATTGCGAGAAGCGTGCATTATTTGTTCAAAGAACAATCATGTGCGACGAAGCAATCTCATTTTAGGAAGCATGGTGCAAAAAACATCGGACCCGGCATCGGTGCGGGGGGATTGCTTCGCTTCGCTCGCAATGACAGCTCATAAAACTAATGACAGCTCTGAGTGCAGAATTGCTATCCTGAGATTAATCCAAATCTTCAAACAAGTCATGCCATTGGGGATTAAAAGCATTGATTAAATCCAATTTCTTTTGACGCGAACCTGCTTTAATCTGTTTTTCCCGGACGATTGCCTCCCCAATATCGAAAAAAGCCTCGTAATATACCAGTTTATCAGCGTTATATTTTGCTGTGAACGAATAAGGATACATCTTGTTTTTATGTTCCCATATCCGTTTTCGTAACGCAGACGTTACTCCGGTATAAAGCACCGTATGGTTTTTGTTGGTTACAATGTAGGTATGATAGGTTTTGAATTCCATCTGATTACTCCTGCGGGTCTGTCATTGCGAGAAGCGTGTATTATTGTCTTCTTAGCACAATCAAAATGCGACGAAGCAACTGTCATTGCGAGAAGCGTGCATTATTTATTCAAAGAACAATCATGTGCGACGAAGCAATCTCAATTTAGAGAAGCAGGTTGCCAATTCTTTTTTGACCTTGCTTTATACATGAGATTGCTTCGCTTCGCTCGCAATGACAGCTCCAGAAAAATGATCCCCTTTGACTGTCATTGCGAGAAGCGTGCATTATTTCCTTCTTAGTCCAATCAAAATGCGACGAAGCAATCTCATCTTCTTAAGCTGTCATTGCGAGAAGCGTGCATTATTTGTTCAAAGAACAATCATCTGCGACGAAGCAACTGTCATTGCGAGGAGCGTGCATTAATTTGTTCAAAAAACAATCATGTGCGACGAAGCAATCTCATTTTAGGAAGCAGGGTTCAAAAAACACCGTACCGCGGCATCGATGCGGGGGGATTGCTTCGCTTCGCTCGCAATGACAGCTTGGTCGTAGTTCCAACTCCTCGCAACCCCGCTCCTACTGATTAATCCAGATCTTCAAACAAATCCCGCCATTCCTGGTTGAATGCATTGATTAAATCCAATTTCTTTTGACGTGAACCTGCTTTGATCTGTTTTTCCCGGACGATTGCCTCCCCTATATCGAAAAAAGCCTCGTAATATACCAGTTCATCAGCGTTATATTTTGCTGTAAACGAATAAGGATACATCTTGTTTTTATGTTCCCATATCCTTTTTCGTAACGCAGATGTTACTCCGGTATAAAGTACCGTATGGTTTTTGTTGGTTACGATATAAGTATGATATGTTTTGAATTCCATTTGATTACTTGCTTCGGTCTGTCATTGCGAGAAGCGTGTATTATTGTCTTCTTAGCACAATCAAAATGCGACGAAGCAACTGTCATTACGAGAAGCGTGCATTATTTATTCAAAGAACAATCATGTGCGACGAAGCAATCTCAACTTAGTGAGCAGGTTGCCAATTCTTTTTTGACCTTGCTTTAAACTTGATTGCTTTGTTTCACTCGCAATGACAACTCCAGAAAAATGATCCCCTTTGACTGTCATTGCGAGAAGCGTTCATCACCAAGACTGTCATTGCGAGTAGCGTGTATTATTTCCTTCTTAGCACAATCAAAATGCGACGAAGCAACTGTCATTGCGAGAAGCGTGCATTATTCGTTAATAGAATAATCATATGCTACGAAGCAATCTCATTTTAAGAAGCAGGGTTCAAACAAACATCAGACTCGGCATTGGTGCGGGTGGATTGCGTCGCTTCGCTCGCAATGACAGTCTTAACAGAAGCAATCCCTCACAGGGAGCAGGGTTCAAAAACATCGGACCCGGCATCCGTAGGTGGGATTGCTTCGCTTCACTCGCAATGACAGCTTGGTAGTAGAACCTCCTCCTCGCAATGACAGCTCTGGTACAAATTCACTTCAATCAATTCCATTGTCTCCCGGATATGCTCTTTCGACGATGCACCAAACAACACCGATTCAATGCTTGGAAACTTTCCCAGATATTCAATCGCTTCCTTGGGACGCAAAGCACCCGCTGCAAGCACCTGCATGGCGATCGGCCGAAACTGCTTCTCGTTAAGATACTTTTCGTAAATTTCAATTCCGCCACTCATCCGGAAACCAATTTTATTGATCGAGTTGCATATGACTTGTTTTTAGACATCTACCGAATTCAGTGCATCCAGCAATCTTGGCATGTTCATCGTGATATATCCAGGCTCGGTGATGAATTCTGTTGATTCTTCCTCGAACTTATCCTATATTTCTCACTGATTACAGCCCAAATAAATTTTGTATTACCAATTAAATAACGTTTCCACATTCGCCGGGGCTCCTGCATAAAACGGTAAAACCATTCCATTCCAACTTTTTGCATCCAATCAGGCGCTCTTTTAAAAATGCCAGCTTTAATATCAAAAACTCCACCAACTCCAAAACATAACGGTACATCCATGAAATTTAGATAGTTCCTGATAAAAAGTTCTTTCTTAGGTGATGGAATACCTAAAAAAAGCATATCAGCATTTGATGCTTTAATCATTTCTGCAATTTCAATTTCATTCTCCTGATTAAAATATCCGTTATGAAATCCAACAATCTGAAGATTAGAATACTCATTTTGAAGTTTTATTATCATTTTTTTGACAACCTCTTCCTGGGCACCTAAAAAATAAATTTTATACCCTTTTGTATTTGCGCGTTCAAGTAGAATGTCAAATATATCAGGGCAGGCAGCCCTTTCTTTTATTCGAAATCCCAATATACGTAAGCCAATAACAACAGAAATCCCATCAATATTAACGATATGAGAATCATTAATTGCTGCTTGCAAAGATTTATCATTTTGGGAACTAATAATTGTTTCTGCATTCACTCCTGTTATCTGCAAGGGGAATCTATTGCCGCTAATATTTTCTTCGACAATATCAATTATCTGTTTTATTGTAAATGTATCTATTTTAATATTCCAAATACGAATGGTCATGATTGAATATTCTAAACGTAAGTACAATAATATAATCCTATTCACTCAACTGCAATATATTTTAACATATTCTGATTGCGATAAATGATGATGTGATAATAGTACCACTTCAAATAATCCAAAAACTAGATAGAATTCAGGAGATATATTTTAGAATTCAGGTTCTTTCGGAATAAGTGAATGTATCGCAACTTGCTACTAAAATAGAAGTTAAAACAGTACTAATGAAAGTAAATTCTGAAAAAATAGGTTCTATGCATTTATTGCGCAGAGAATAATTAACAGATTAATGATTTTCTGCCTTTTACAAAATAGTTTAATAATAAATGTAAAATTAGATGCTGCACAAAGAAATCAAGAATAGGTAACTTTATAAACTGAGGCTAAATAATTCTTTAGCACTATTTAAATATTGAGGTAAATTTACTTCGATATTTATCAAGCGTAAACTTTCCTAAAAAACTTTCCCTACCTTTTAACCCCATTGCATTTCTAAAATTCTTATCTTGGAGTTTTAGTATATAGCTAAATATTTCATCAGCTTGATTTCGCTGAAGAATAAATCCAGTTTTACCATGTTCAATAATTGAAGGAATTGTACCTACGTTATTTGAAATGACAGGCAAACCATATTCCATTGCTTCAATAATAACACGTGGACAAGCCTCATTAATAGTTGGAAAAATCAAAATATCAGCCATAGCAAGCATTTTGTTTTTCTCTTTACCAATTAGTCTTCCATGATAAATTATATTATCAACTAAATTATTCGTATATATATATTGATAAAATCTGTGTCGTTCACGAATTGATCTCCAATCACCTACAAAATGGCAAGTGTATTTAATATTAGCATCATATAGCAATTTACAAGTTTCTAATAATTTATACCATCCCTTCGATTTTTCTATATTTGAAAGAAATAACAAATTCAGATCCCTATTAACATTTTTCTTACTACATATATTTTCATATTCACTATCTGACAATGATTTTTCTATTGCATTTGGAAGAATATAAATATTTTTTTCTGATACTGTTTTGTCCAAATTTGCAATTAACTCAGGCCCCAAAACAATAACTTTATCGCATCGCAACAAATCTCTAATTAGAATATCTTTAAATGGGCTAGCCCAACCACCTCTTTTAAACTGACCTCGAATATGTAATAATAATTTTCCTCTATTAGATGTTTTTATAACTCTTAAAAAAAACCAGTCTCTTATTAGACCATATCCCAATACTGCAGGTACAAAATATATAAACTCAGGTTTGAAATTTTTAATCAAATGTCTTATTTGCTTTCTTACCTGAAAAATTCCCTCCAATTTGTTGAAACTTATTTTACCTACATCAGACATCTCCTTAGAATAGTTCAACTTTATATTTAACACGTCAAAATTATTATCCCTTTTAAGAATATCTAAACACATTTCACTTGACATTGCACTGCCATAGAATGGCGGTGGAAGCGGACTAATAAACAATATTTTTTTCATAGATTAATTTATTGCCAGGTTGCATTAATTGATTAGATTAATACCCAGTTTTTCAACAAGTCATTTTTTAATTCCGAAATAGCATATTTTTTAACTTCAGACAATATTGGTAGAATTTCCCTATTCAGTTTCAAAGACATTTCCATTGCTTTTACAAATAATGGAATGTCATGAACATCTATTACATATCCGGATACATCTTGATTTACAATTTCTTTTGCACTACTAAAATTTACTGTGCAAATAGGAACTCCACATGCAAGTGCTTCAACAAGTGTGGTACACCAGCCTTCTTTATAAGAACCCATAATATATAAATCAGAAGCATTAAGATAAAGAGAAATTTCCTGAGGGGTTCTTTTCCCCGATAAAATAATTTTTCTATCTAGTCCTTTCCATGTTATATAATCTTTAATCCTATTATAATCCTCGCCCTCTCCTATAAAATAAAATTGGCTATCCAAATAGTTCTTTTCAAATTCTGCAAAACTATCAATCATAAATTTCCAACCTTTTAAACAACTTAATCGCCCTGTTGTTGAAATAACTAAAGCAGAATTGGAGATATTTAGTTTTTTCCGTGCCTCGGACTTGTTTATTGGCCTAAAAATATGACTACTAATTCTTGTAGGAAATTTTGAAACCATCTCTCTAGTTATATTACCTCTACTTCTTAAAATCATTTGACTAATTGCATCCTCATCGCCAGACGCTAAAATTGTTGTCACATTATTAAAACATGAAAAAAAATATTTATCGAATAAAATCGCAGCATATTTAGCATACCAATACTTAGAAAAGAGCAAAGGATTTTCTAACCCACCAAAGCGATAACAGATATTCTTAAACCCAAAATATTTAATAGCCAGTAAAATATCAGGTCTTTGAATAAATACATTCTTTATGTTAGCACTCAGTATTTTTTTTCTATAATAGTTAAGAAGTATTAAGGTCGCTAATCGATCAGGGAATAAATGCTTTGTAATTGATATATCATATCTCGCTAAAGCAAAAAAGTCATATAAAGTTCCATTAATACTCTTTTTAAACCATTTACCCAATGGATCTTTTTTATTAGTAGTAATTCCGATCAGCATTAAATCATTACTAAAAGCCGAGATAAGATTTTTAGCAAAAGAAAGAAGCCCGCCAATTGGATAATCCTCAAAATTGCAAAATTCAATTATAAGAACTCTCTTTTGATTGTCCATATTCAAATATTCTTTAAACAATTTAAAATGAAAAATTATTTATACCCAATAATTTTCTGGTAATATGATGGATTGTATTGGAATACATTTCAAAACCTATCCAATAAGAAAATTTCATTTTGCAACCACGAAATAAATTAGGGGCTAAAAAATATGGTTGAAAAATTACTCTTTGTTTGAAAGTATCAGGAGGCAGATTATGTGGTTGATGATTGTCAAATAAATATTATACGAACCGACAGCTTTCTTTATTTCAGATAGACCTTCATGAAAAGAATAAAATTCAGCCCACAAATACCATAAGAGCCCTTAAATTTGAAAATTGCCACTCCAAATGTCACAGCGTCATTTTCAGGATATTTATTTCATACAATGTTTTTATTTAAAATAAATAACATCCATATAAAATTTCCTAATGCCTGTTCTTCATTCTTATTTGTTTTACTAATTCTATTAATAATTTCCTTATTTATAAATGGAATAGTTTTTTCTAAATCAACTATTTTGTTTATAAATGAATCCCCTTTAAACCAATCCATTAGTGGAACACTAAATCCTTTTTTGGGAGCAGTTAATAATGCGTATGGAAGTTTTAGTGCTGTAGTATTCCTCAAAACTGTCTTCCGTTCATAATTATCCATCTTAATATCTTTATGAACCCCTGCCATATATTCAACTAAGCGAAAATCCAGGAAAGGCGTTCTGGTTTCAAGTGAATATGCCATACTCATACGATCTACTTTTACCAACATATCATCAGGTAGAGACAATTTGTGATTTAGATACATCAATTGATAAAAAGGATCTTTATAAGTGCAATTCTTCATAAAATCACCTAAAAACTCTTCAATAGGATATACATTTATCTCATTTGAGAAATTTTTGATGATAGATAAATCAATTGCTGAAGTTTTGTACAAATAACGGCTTTGAAAATTCATATTAGATGAATGTGAAATGATTTTGGCTCGGTTTATTTTGTATTTAATTGATCCTTTGAATAGTTTTGAAACATGACAAAGAGAATCAGGAAAATAATTTTTTATCCAACCTGGCAATTTTTGATATTGGGCAGCAAATTTTTCGTGTTGATAAATAGTATAACCAGATAACACTTCATCCCCTCCATCTCCTGTAAGCACCATTTTTACTTTTGAAGAAGCAAATTTTGAAACATGACCAGTTGGAATAGCCGATGAGTCACCAAATGGCTCATCATAATGATACAAAATATTATC
>Ga0209512_1002875_pt1 | contig 17340 bp, 16 predicted proteins | sample frozenSSSSmetaG_FD_184142 | JGI IMG/M metagenome (GOLD analysis project Ga0209512, IMG submission 184142) | Glacier valley bacterial and archeal communities from Borup Fiord, Nunavut, Canada, to study Microbial Dark Matter (Phase II) -... | ecosystem: Environmental > Aquatic > Freshwater > Ice >... | reverse complement strand
AAACGATTGACCGCCGCCGTTCGGTCGTTCCGCATTGATGCTGTATTTCAGCGCGTAGGTCACCCCCATGGTCAGCGCGAATGACTCGCCAAACTGAATGGCACCGTCGCGATCCTTGTAATAAAGCGTCATTCCGGCGGCGGTGGTCGGCAAAACGATCTGCAAAACATCGCCGATGGTTTGAACGGTGGTCGCGGCGGATACCCGGCCGCAGTCCAGTGCGGATGACATGGCAACGGCCATTGCCACGCTGATGGTCTTGGTTTTTGTTTTCATGGATTTTCCCTTTCTGAAAACAACCTTGTGCGAACGAGTGTGAGAAACCGATGAGCGAGGTTTTTCGAATCGGGCAACACCGAATCATCACACGAGATCCGTTCCTCGTTTCATCCACCGAAACTCAGGCACTTTCTTTCAACCGATAATGCTGCACTCATCTTGAACCTCTAAAGTCACAGACGTCGAAGGTTGGGATTCGCCCCTCCGCGACAAACACAAAACCACCAATCAGAACTCAGACTCATGAAAAACACACAAACCATCAGCACCCTTGCTATCGTGCTCGCGCTCGGTGCCGGCACCGCCTTTGCCGAAGAGGAAAAGGACGAGAAAGTCGCCTTCGCCACGCTGCCAGCAGCGGTCCAGAAAACCATTCAGGCGCAGGCCGATGCGAAAGGCGCCACCGTCGGCGAGGTCGAGAAGGAAACCGAGGACGGCAAGGTTTCCTACGAAGCCGAAATCGTTCAGAAGGACGGCAAGAAGTTCGAGGTCGAGGTGGCCGAGGACGGCACGCTCGCCAAGGTCAAGGCGGACGACGATGACAAGGAAGAGAAAAACGGGAAGAATGAAGAGAAGGATGACGATGACGACAAGGACAAGTAATCCCTCCAACCCGCGCGCTTGACGCCATCAGGCCCACCACCGGAGCATGGCAGATGCCAGCCCGGTGGTGGGCCGTTTGTCTTACCCTTCCTTTTCCATGCGATTGTTATTTGTCGAGGACTCGAAACGGCTGCAACAGACCGTGGGCACCGCGTTGCGCCGCGCGGGTTTCGCGGTGGACGTCAGCGGCGATGGCACGGAGGGCCTGTGGCTGGCGGAAACCAACGAATACGACGCCATCGTGCTCGACATCATGCTGCCGGGCATCGACGGCCTCGCGCTGCTCCGCCGCCTGCGCGAACGCGGGAGCAACACCCATGTCCTTCTCCTAACGGCACGCGATACCGTGGCGGACCGCGTGCAGGGGCTGCATGCCGGAGCGGACGACTATCTGGTGAAACCCTTCGCCCTGGAAGAGCTCCTCGCCCGTGTGCATGCGCTGTGCCGCCGCGCCTATGACAGCAAGCATAGCCGGGTCATCGTCGGCGATCTGGAAATCGATACCGCCACGCGCACGGTCACCCGCGCGGGCCATCCGCTCACCCTGCAGGCGCGCGAATACGCGCTAACTGAATATCTCGCGCGGCGCGCCGGTCACGTGGTTTCCCGCACGGAAATCGAAGCGCACATCTACGATGGCGACGCGGGATTGATGAGCAATGTGGTCGATTCCGCGATCTGCGCGCTGCGCCGCAAGCTCCACGCGGCCAATCCCGAGCCGATCATCCACACCCGGCGCGGCCTCGGCTACGTCATGACTCCGTCCGCCCCATGAAATCCATCCGCCACCAGCTCACCCAACAGCTCGTGCTCGGCACGCTCCTCATCGCCGGCGGCGGCGGCACGGCAGCCTATCTCACCATGCGCGCGGCGGTGCTACGCCAGTTCGACGAGGCATTGTTAGGAAAGGCGCGGGCTCTGTCCGCTCTCACCATGCAGGACCGCAGCGGACGCCCGCAACTCGAAGTGGAGGATGTCCGCTCGTTGGGATTCAGCGATGACGGGAGCGGCCATTTTTTTCAACTCCGGCTCCCTAATGGAAAAAGCATCGCCCGCTCACCATCGATTCCTGCCGGTGAGCTGCCTTCGCCGGGAAATTCCGGCAGCACGCCGGAGTTCCGGGACATCGCGCTGCCGGGCGGGACGGCCGGGCGAGCTGTGGCATTCACCTTCCTACCGCGCGCCGAGGACGAGGATGACGATGAAAAACATTCCCAGCCCGCACCTGTTCCAGCCGAGATCATGGTGGCGTCCACGCGACAAACACTGGACACCACACTCCGCTCGATGCTCACCGCGCTGGGTCTCAGCACGGGGGTGCTGATAGTGGGCGCGTGGGTGCTCGTGCCACGGGTTTTGCGTCGTGGCTTGCGCCCGCTTGATGAGCTTGCCGACCGCGTAACGAGCATCACTGCTGATTCCCTCGCCACCCGTTTTCCCTAAACCGGAGCACCTGCCGAGATCGCACCCATCGCCCGCCGCTTGAACGATCTGTTGGAGCGGATCGGCGCGTCCTTCGAACGCGAACGCCGTTTCAGCGCGGATCTCGCCCACGAATTGCGCACGCCTCTCGCGGAGCTACGCAGTCAGGCGGAACTCGCCCTCAAATGGCCCGATGCCCGCGCCACCAACGCCGATGCCGACACCCTGGCCATCTCGCTCCGCATGGAACATCTCGTGACACGACTGTTAGCCATCGCCCGTGCCGAGGCTGGCCACGCCGGCGCGGCCTGCGAACGGCTGGACATCGGGTCCGCCTCAAACCGCGTGGCGTCCCTTCGCCGGACGCGCCGCCACCAAGGGACTGCGCGTGGTTTTTGACGTTCCGCCCGATTTGGTCATCGAAAGCGATCCCGCGCTGCTGCGTGAAATCCTCGCGAACCTCTTCTCCAACGCCGTGGACCACACTCCCGCCGGTGGAGAAATAAATGTCGCAGCCCATCTCACTTCCGGCACTTTCAGCCTGAGCGTGAGCAACACCGTCCAAGCTCTCGACACCGCGGATGTGGAGAAAATGTTCGACCGCTTCTGGCGCAAGGAGGCCTCGCGCTCGGACGACGACCACGCCGGCCTCGGCCTCGCCCTCGCACGCATTTATGCCCATGCGCTCGGGTGGGAACTGGAGGCGACGCTCGATAACACCCCACGGCTGACCTTCACCCTGGGCAACCGCCAAGCGTGAGTTTTTCCCGTCCCGTCATGTTGCGCTCATCCTCCGTCCGCCAGTTCCTCGCATCCGGCAAGGATGTCACGTACACCGCACCGGGCGGCAAACGCCTGCGCGATGTGAAATGCCTCATGAACGCCTTGGTGCCGCTCTCGCTGCGGACTGCCTTGTTCGATGTCATCGCCCAGTCCGGCGGCAAGGACGCCCAGACGATCCTTGCCGAAAATCTCGACCTCGCCCGGCGCGGAATCGAGGTGGCCTATCTTTCCGAATTGCTAGAACAAATGGCTCCCGGAAATTACCGCAACGCCACGGTTTCCGCAGCCACCCACCTGCTCGCCAATGGGGACGCCGCGGACCGCAGCATTCTTTTCGAAGTCATGAAGAGCTTGGGCGACACCTCGTATGTCGTCACCGCCCAGCGCCAGATCATCCAGCCCGACGGTCAGGTGGATCGAGAGGCCCTGCGCTATCTCCAGCAGGCCATGGGTCCGCAAAGCCTGGCCCTGGCAGCCCGCATCTATCAGGACCCGCGCTTGGTCGAGCCCGGAAGCAAAGAGCCGCTCGCCCGCGTGGCGCTCTCCTATGTCGGAGCAAATCCGCAAGCCGTCGAACTATTCCACACCGCGGTGCTGGACCCCTCGCTCCTTCCCGACCAGAAGCGAAATCTGGTGGAAGACCTGAACGAGGATGGCATCAGCAACAGGAGAGCCCCGACTCCCGAAGATCTCCAGATCATCGCCAAACGCTACGAGCTCATCCAAGCGTATCTGCAACAGGAGTATGTTCAAAATGACAACCTCCTCAGCGCAGCGTTCCGTGAAGCCGACAAAGATCTGCGCAAGATGCTGGAGCGAGCGGCTGCCGCGAATTCGCCTCCGTGACAGGATCACAACAATCTGATCATGCCCGAGGAACAGCAGGTGTTCTCTCGTTGTGAATGCAAGCGTGAGCGGTCTCTCACCCGGCGGACGGTTCCTTTGGGGTTGCCCACCCCCGCTTGGCAACCGTTAAATCCCCCCATGCCCGATGCCTCCCCGGAAACCGTCGCCAAGTTCATCGAACGATGGGAAAAATCCGGCGGCTCGGAAAAGGCCAACTACGCGCTCTTCTTCACCGAACTCTGCGACGAGATCCTCCACGTCCCGCACCCCGAACCCGCCGGCCCGGACAACGCGAAAAACCTCTACGTCTTCGAGCGCGCCGTCACCCACCAAGAAGCGGACGGCACCACCGCCACCGGTTTCATCGATCTCTACAAATCCGGCTTCCTCCTCTCGGAAACCAAACAGGGCACCTTTTCCAAAGCCGTCCAACAGGGTACCCTGCTCGATTTCATCCCCAGCAAGTCCCCGCAGAAATCCGGCCACGGCAAGCGCGGCACCGCAGCCTTCGACAAGGTCCTCCAGCGCGCCTACAATCAGGCGCGGAAATACATCACCGCCCTGCCCGCCTCGGAAGGCCGCCCGCCGTTCCTCATCGTTTGCGACGTCGGACACTCCATCGATCTCTACGCCGAGTTCTCCGGCACCGGCGGCCATTACGAGCGTTTTCCGGATCCCGCCTCGTTCCGCATCTATCTGGCGGACCTCCATCGCCCGAAAATCCGCGAGCGCCTCCGGAAAATCTGGACCGATCCCCATTCGCTCGATCCGTCCAAGCACTCCGCCAAGGTCACCCGCGAGGTCGCCAGGTCTCTGGCGGAACTCGCCAAGTCCCTCGAAAAGGACGGCCACGATGCGAAGGTCACTGCCGGATTCCTCCAGCGCTGCCTTTTCACCATGTTCGCGGAAGACGTGGAGCTGCTGCCGAAAAACTCCTTCCTGAATGTGATGGATAAGGTGAAGGACAGTCCGGCAGGCTTCCCCATCATGCTCCAGACCCTGTGGCACGACATGGCCACCGGCACGAAATTCTCCACCGTCCTGCTCAATGCCGTGCCTCACTTCAATGGCGGGCTGTTCGAGGACACCACCGCGCTGCCGCTGCGGCCGGACCAGATGGCGCTGCTCATCCATGCCGCGAAGTCCGATTGGTCCGCCGTCGAGCCTGCCATCTTCGGCACACTCGTCGAACGCGCGCTCGATCCCCGCGAGCGCCACAAGCTCGGTGCCCACTACACGCCGCGATCCTACGTCGAGCGGCTCATCCGCCCCGCACTGATCGATCCGCTGCGCGAGGAATGGGATGCCGTTAAAGCCGCCGCCTCCCTCGCCACTGAAAAGGCCGCCAAATCCGAAACTGCTGATGCGGAACTCGCCGCTGTCCCCGCAGCTTCCCTCAGCAAGACACAGGCTGCCGACATCGGAAAAAAGCGCCGCGAGTTTGCCAAACAAGCCGCCTCCCTCCACGAGGAAGCCATCGGTGCCGTGCGCGATTTCCACCGGAAAATCTGCACCCTGAAAGTGCTCGATCCCGCGTGCGGCTCCGGGAACTTCCTCTATGTGGCCCTTGAACTCATGAAACGCCTCGAAGCCGAGGTCATCGAGGCCTTCGACGAACTCGGCGGGGATGCCGCCTTCGAGATGGCCAGCTTCAAGATCGGCCCGCGCCAGTTTCTCGGGCTGGAGCTGAACCGCCGCGCCGTCGCCATCGCCCAGCTCGTCCTGTGGATCGGCTTCTTCCAGTGGCAGCGCAAAACCACCGGCAAGGCGGACACCAACGAGCGCCCGCTGCTGCCCAAGGAAGCATCCATCGTCCAACAGGATGCCGTGCTCGCCTACGATGCCGCCATCCCGCGGAAAGATCCGGACAGCGGGGAAATCGTCACCATCTGGGACGGCGTCACCACCAAGCAGCATCCCATCACCGGCAAGGAAGTCCCGGATGAAACCGCGCGCAAAGCCGTCTTTGACTACACCAACCCCAAACGCGCCGAGTGGCCGCAGGCGGATGTCATCGTCGGAAATCCGCCGTTCATCGGCAATAAGCGGATGCGGGACGCTCTTGGTGACGGGTATAGCGTGACGCTGCGAAAGGCTTGGAAAGATTGTAGCCCAGAGTCGTGGGATTTCGTGATGTATTGGTGGCAAAAAGCCGCAGAGTTAGTCAGAGACGGGAAGGCTTTGCGCTTTGGCTTCATCACGACCAACTCGATTACTCAGTCCTTCAACCGCCGATGCCTCGAAAGCTTCCTGACTCCTGAAGGTGAGATCTCACTAGCGTATGCGATTCCGGATCATCCTTGGGTCGATTCGGTGGATGGAGCGGCAGTCCGCATCGCTTTGACGGTCGGGGTGAGAGGTCCAAACCAAGGAGATCTGGTCACAGTCGTTTCAGAGGTTGAATCATCAGACGGTGAATCTTTTGACGTCGAGCTTCGACAAGCGTCAGGGAAAATAACTCCCGATCTCAAAATCGGGGCAGACACATCTTCGGCAATCGAGCTAGCAGCGAACAAGGGATTATGTGGCCAAGGCATAAAACTGGTAGGCGATGGCTTTTATGTAGACGACGGATTCCAAGGAACTGCTGTCAACTCCTCGAACGGCTATCCGATCATAAGGACAATAGTCAATCCTACGGACATTCTCCAAAGCCGACCGGGTCGGCGGGCTATCGACTTTGCTGGTCTGACGGACAAAGAAGCATTGGCACTAGCTCCAGCTGAATTCCAAAAGCTGCTGACTGAGGTTAAGCCACTAAGAGACTCCAATGCTAGACCTTCTATTCGCGATATCTGGTGGAGATTTGCGTGGGAGCGTCCTGAGTTAAGGAAGGCCATTCACGGACTAGAGAGATATTTCGTCACGCTTGAGACCTCGAAGCATCGGTTTTTGGTGGCGGTTTCCGCGGAGGTTCTTTGGGACGGTTCCCTCTTTGCGATAGCGACCGACGACTGGTTTGTTTCAGCGCTTCTCGGAAGCCAAGTTCACGTTTGCTGGTCCTTGGCTAATGGTGGCCGCCTAGGACCGACGCCGAGATATAATCGAGCTCGCTGCTTCGAAACCTTCCCGTTCCCCGCGCTCGAAGAATCCCCACTCAAACAACGCATCCGCGACCTCGGCGAGCGGCTGGACGCGCACCGCAAGCAACAACAAGCGCTTCACCCGGACCTCACGCTCACCGGCATGTATAACGTGCTGGAAGCCGTCCGCGCCGGCACCCCGCTGACCGCCAAGGAAAAGGCGATCCACGACAAGGGCCTGGTTTCCATTCTCCAACAGATCCACGACGATCTGGATGCCGCCGTGCTGGAGGCGTATGGCTGGAGCGATCTGACGAAGCGCGACGCGAATAAGGAGGCACCACATTCCTGTGGTGCTGGCGAATGCGCGGCCATTGAAAAGCGCGAAGCTCTTCCCAATGGCGTTCCATTCACTCCACCACAAGAGTGTGGTGGCTCCTTAAAAGAAACGCTCGAAGCCGAACTCCTCACCCGCCTCGTCGCCCTCAACCACGCCCGCGCCGCTGAGGAAAAGAAAGGCCTCATCCGCTGGCTGCGCCCGGACTACCAGAACCCGGGCAGATCCAACAACGGTCACAGACCGCCGCTACAAGGCACCTTGGCAGGCACCGAAACGCAGAAGCATTTCAAGCCGGACAAATCCAGCGCCGCCCTTATCTGGCCCGCCACCCTGTCCGCTCAAGTCACCTCTATTCAGAAGCTCATCCCTGCCCACGGTCAGAACGCGGAAACCCTCGCCGCGCAATTCGGCAAGAAAAATGCCAAGCGTACCCAGCAAGTCACCGAGATTCTGGAAACGTTGCAGGGGCTTGGGAAACTTTAGCCTTCCTGAAAATATCGGCGGATTCATTGGGGTCAAAAACTTGCATAAACAGTTCAATCGCATACACACAAGAAGCCATGGCACTCATTGAAGGATTTCGAGTTCAGAACTATCGGTCGCTGCAAGATGTGACCTTGGGAAAACTGTCGGGACAGCAGGAAGGTGAGCCCCTTACTCCGCTCACGGTGGTCATCGGGAAAAATGGCGTGGGAAAAAGCACGTTGTTCGACGCTTTTGGATTCGTAGCCGACTGTCTTTCGTCCGATGTGGAAGCCGCGTGCGACATGAAGCAACGGGGAGGTTTCGAGCGGATGCTCTCGCGTGGAAGATCCGGTCCAATCCGGTTCGAGATCTACTATCGGGAAGCTCGGGGAGAGCGCCCGATCACTTACGAGCTTTCAATCTCGCAGGACTCGTCAGGCCGTCCGTTTGTTGAGTCGGAAGTTTTGAAACAACGGCGAAAAGGGCAGAACTACGGACGACCAATCCCATTCCTGCGTCTGACCCATGGCAAAGGTACTGTTTGGGCAGGCGAGGACGCAGTGGAAGTGGAGGGTGAGGAGGACAGGACACAAGAATCTGTGGAACTGACAGACTTGCGCCAACTTGGCATCGCGACCATGGGCACATTGAAGGAGCATCCGCGTATCAAAAGATTCCGGGATTTCCTCAAGGGCTGGTATCTTTCCTATTTTCACCCGGATGCCGCCCGCAGCCTTCCAAGCGCCGGGCCACAAAAGCATCTGAACATCCACGGGGATAATATCGGAAACGTGGTTCAGTTTCTTGAGAGGGAGCACAAGGATCGCTTCAAACTGATTCTCAATCGAATCGCGGCGAAAATACCGGGAATTCATAAAATCGATACCTTGGTCACTGATGACAAGCGGGTGTTGTTGAGATTCAACGACGGGGCATTTGACGATCCGTTTTTCGCCCAGCAGATGTCGGATGGGACGCTGAAGGTATTCGCCTACCTCCTGATGATGGAAGATCCTGATCCACCGCCTTTCATCTGCATCGAAGAACCGGAGAACGGACTTTATCACAAGCTCTTGGAAGCCTTGGCGGTGGAGTTTCGCTCCCATGCAACGGGCAAAAAGGGCGCTCCACAGATTTTCGTGACCACCCATCAGCCCTACTTCGTGGATGCACTTGCACCCAAGGAGGTTTGGATACTGGAGAAGACTGAAAGTGGATACTCCACGTTGAGACGCGTTTCGGATATAGAAATCGTTCAAAACATGGTGAATGAGGGTCTGCCTCTGGGTGGACTTTGGTATAGCGACTACCTCGACGCCAAATAGTCATGCACCTCGAATTTCTCATTGAGGATAGCTCCGGGGAGAAGCTGCTCCAAACATTACTACCCAAGTTTCTTGGCGAACAAGGATCCGAGCATTCTTGGAGATTGCATTCCTACAAAGGCATTGGACGGATTCCGAAAGGACTCTCAGAAGGGGGAGATCCAGCCAAACGGATGTTGCTCGATCAACTTCCGGGATTACTGCGCGGGTATGGTCGCACACCGGGCATTGATGCGGTTGTGATTATCCTGGATTCGGACAGACGCGACTGTCGCGATTTCCTCACCGAATTGAAGGAGATCGCAGATGGATGTAATCCTGCTCCAAATGCCATGTTCCGTCTGGCTGTCGAAGAAATGGAAGCGTGGTATCTCGGTGATGAAACTGCTCTTTTGCAGGCGTACCCAAGAGCCAAAAGGGATGTTTTGAGTCGATACAGGCAGGATTCGGTTTGTGAGACTTGGGAGTTGTTGGCTGATGCGATTTTCGCTGGTGGGTCAGTGGCGATCAAAAAGACCGGATGGCCACTTCCCGGGCAGGTCAAACATGAATGGGCAGAAAAAATCGGCCCCTTGCTGGATCCCGAACGGAATCTATCTCCAAGTTTCGGCAAACTCCGCGATGGTTTAAGACGGTTGATCTCGTAGGAGACAGATGCCGATTTATCGGGTTTTCCGATCGCGCCAGATTCACTCCTCACCCAAGGTTTTTATTCCATTTGCCACTCCGCCGCCAATCCGAGTAGGCGTTGGTATCGAGGAGGATTTTCATTTTCAGTCCTCGGGATTCACCTGCCGGAGTTCTTCGAGGTGGGCATGCCAGTCCGGATCGAAATTCGAATCACGGGCGAAGCGCTCCAAGCCATTCGTCTTTTTTCCTGATCGAGTCCAAGACCTCTTTCCGAGCTGCCACCGATCCGCCTTTGCAAGCCAAGGCCCGACACGGTAAAGTATCGAACCGCCATGACCACCGAAGAAATCCACACCCACATCTGGATCGATCCCGCCCGCTGCGGAGGCCGTCCTTGCATCCGGGGTCACCGCATCTGGGTGTCCATGGTGCTGGATCTCTTCGCTGACGGTCTCACGCCACAGGAAATCATTGCCGGACACTACCCGCAGATCACCGTGGCGGATATTCACGCCTGCATCGCCTACGGATCCGCCATGTCTCATGAACGATTCGTGGCCGTAGCCCTTGAACCCGTGGCATGAAATTGAAACTGGACGAGAATCTCGGTGTCCGTGGCCGGAAGTTGCTGGCTGCGGCAGGGCATGACGTTTGCACGGTGCCGGAGCAGGACCTTTGCTCGGCCACGGATGAACAGGTTTCCGTCCGCTGTCGTTCGGATGAACGGGGCATCGTCACCCTTGCTCTGGATTTTGCGAATCCCTTCCGGTTTCCTCCTTCTCAGCATCACGGAATCGCCGTGCTACGTGCACCCGCACGCATGAGCGAGGAAGTCCTTCATCGCCTGATCGCCACGCTGATCGGTGCGTTGAAACCCAACCGTTCGAGGGTTCCCTCTGGATTGTTGAAGAAGGCCTTGTGCGTGTTTTCGAACCTCCGGTTTGAGGCGGCCTACAGGCGACCGAGATCCTCAATACCCTGCAGGCCCTCAGCCAACTGCGAGTTGAATTAAAAACGGGGGCATTGCTGCCCCCGTTTCGGGTTCGAAGAACAGACAGGAATGCCTGTATCACTTTTTAACTGAGCGTGATCGCCGCCGGGGTGCTTTCCGCGCTGTCGCCCGCTTCGTTGTGGGCGATGACGGTGACGGTCAGCACCGCGCCGAGTGGCAGGGCGGTGATGGTGGTCTGGTCATCGGTGAAGAGGCCGAAGAGGCGGGGCTGGGGTTCTCCGGCGACGAGAATTTTCACACGGTAGTTATTGGCGCGGCGGGAGGCGGCCCAATCAATAATGAGGGTGCCGGTCCCGGCTGCTCCGGCGGTGAGCACGAGATTGTCCGGAACGCCGGGGGTGGCGGGATCGGCGGGGCGGTTGAAGCCGAAGGCATACCAGAGCGGGCTGTCGTCCGGCAGCGGGAGCTGCGAGAGCTCGCCACGCAGGCCGGTGAGGCGGGCGCGCATGGCGGCGAGGCGGGTGTTGCGGGCGGCGATGGCATTGCCGTTTTCCACACTGGCATTGTTGATGCCGGTGCGGGCGGTGAGCAAGGAATCGTAGAGGGCTTGGGCGGCGGCTTCCGTCAGATCGAGATCCGGGCGGGCATCCTGGGGGCCGCAAAAAACCGGGATGGGCAGAGGGCGGCACGCTGCATGATCGCTGGGAGCAGACCATCGGACCGATAGGCCTAGTAAATAGGCCGACTATTCAAGATCTGCCAGAAGACTTTCGATAGATCGGTCGGTTTTTTTCACGCGGCCGCCCGGTCCGCGAAGCTGCCAGCTCGCAGGCAGCGCCCCATTGGCTCAGGAACGGGCGGTCATGTCCTTTTCCTGCCGGTCCGCAAAAAACAACAGCATCGCCAGCAGGCAGACAAGAAGTGCGGAGGAGGCGATGGAGCCCAGGCCAAGACCGCCGTTCGCGAAAGGCCTGGACAACAGATCACCGGTGGCCATGCCGATAGGACCCGTGAGAACGAAGGCGCTCCAAAACAGGACCGTCCGGCTCCAGCGGGTGGAAAAGAAAATGACGACGACAAGCGTGAGTAGCCCCACCAACTCCACGGCTCCAACGGGCAAGCCACCGTCCGCGCCCCGGAGTTCCATCGCGGCACCTAAAGCGCCGGAAACAACGACGGCGGCCCAAAAGAACACCTCAGCCCGGCGGCGGTGCATCCGGTTCAACGAGAGGGTTTTTTCACTGGCGCGCCAGACCGCCAGCACCGCAACCAGCGCGGCAAAAAGCATCCACTGGCTCCTGACCTGTCCCAACTTCAGGGCGTGGGTCATGAAATCGGAGACAGCCGTACCCGCGGCACCGGCGGACAACACCGCAGGCCAGAAAAGCACGGCATGGAATTTTTTCGCCCGAATTTGCACAACCAGCGGAACCAAGCAAACCACTGCCAGAACCAGCAGTCTCAAGGACAAGCCGACGTTGGCAGAGATCGACAGAAAATCCCCCACCGTCCCGCCCAGGGTGGCGGCACAGATTTTCATGATCCAGAACAGGAGGTCCAGCTTTGCGGTTTTCCTCATGGGAACGGTGGCGGGCTGAAGGCGAGTGGAGGGACTATCAGAACTCGATGTTGAAGCCGGAGCGGAGAGTCATCACCTTGTCGGTATCGAAGCCGAGACTGGTGTACACGTTGAAGTGTTCGTTGAACTTGTATTCGCCGGCGATGGCTGCGGCGAAGGTTCCGTTCTCCCCCTTGACGGGTGACGAGTTGGAGAAAATCTCAGCGTAGAGACCGAGATTTTCCGTGACGTTTCTCTGTACGGACAAGTCCAGGATGATCTGGTTCTTGAGATTTTCATCCTTGGTGGAGGTGACGAAGTCGTAACCAATGTTCGCATTGCAAATCCACGGACCGATGTGTTTTCCGAGGATGATGTAGGGCTGATAGTCGAACTCGCCGGTGCCGATGTCACGGTTGGTGGCGGTGGGGACTTTCAGTTTGAAAGCGGCGACGGCGGCGGGAATCCATGAATGGGGATCGTCCAGCACCATCATGTAGGAAGGCGTGACTTCGAGATCGCCGACGCCGCTGTAGGACGGCCCGTCCTTCGGGTGGTCCCACTCGTAGAAGAACGGCTCGATGAGGATTTCCGAACGGTCGGTGATGCCGTATTCGAACTGGTTGACGGTGAAATAGGCGGTGCCGCCATCCTTCTCACGCTCGAACTGGAGGGCGGCGCTGATAAGACCGTCGCCTTGTTCGCCCAGCTCGGCGGTTTCGGTTTCGAGGACGAGGTCCGCGTGCAGCAGACCGGCGGTGGCTATCAGAATACCGGCGGTGCGGGTGATTTTTCTCAAGGCTGTCATGATGGGAAATGTTGTTTGTTTCATGCTGTCCGGCGCATGGAATAGCGCTTGCATGATGAGGAGAGCATGAGCCTTTCAGAAACCCGGCGGTGCGGGTGTCGAAGGAAGCAGATTGGATTGCCTGATTCTCTCCTTCGTTGCGGCGAGACGCCGCAACCACCCTTCCCCTGCCCCACCGCAAGGATTGGGTTGATTTTGGGTGGCGAATCCCCAAGAGTGCGCCTTCAACCCTTGTTGCGGGCGTCTCATGATGTTCTCACCATGCCGCTGCCATTTTCCACCCATGAACCCGACTGCCTTGGAACCGACCACCGACAAGCCCCGCAAGAAAGCCACCGACAAGGGGCCGATCGAAAAGCTGCGCAAGCCGATTTCCTTTCTGATGGCGTCGATCCTGATCTTCCTGCTGGTGTTCGTGCAGCCGCGCGAGACGGACACACTGCTGAAGGAAATTTTGAAACTGGTGGGTCTGTTCCTGGTTTTCGCCGGAGCGCTGGGCCGGATCCTCTGCACGGTTTACATCGGCGGCCGGAAAAACCGCGAACTGTGCCAGAGCGGGATCTACGGAATGTGCCGGAATCCGCTGTATTTCTTCTCGTTCCTCGGCTTCGTCGGGATCTGCCTCGTTTCGCAAAACCTCACGCTGACCGCCGGAGCGGCCGTGCTTTTCCTGATCCTCTACCGCGCGGTGATCCGCAGTGAGGAGAAGAAGCTGTTGGGAATTTTTCCTGATGAATTCCCGGTTTACGAACGCAACGTGCCGCGTTTCTGGCCGCGGAGTTTCGCGTTCAAGGACAACCAGACGCTCCAGGTGAGCACGAAGGTTTTCATCAGCTCGCTGTCCGAGGTGCTGTGGTTTCTCGTCTCACTCATCGCGGTGGAGGGCATCCAGATCCTGCGGGCGCACGGGGTGATCCATCACTTTTTCTCGTGGTATTGAACGGCTTTTTCCCCCGATGAAATGAACTGGATCGTCTGGTCACTACTCTCTGCATTCTTCGCCGGCCTGACTGCGGTTCTGGCGAAAATCGGGGTGGGCGGCGTGAACCCGAATCTGGCGACGGCGATCCGCACGACGGTGGTACTCGTTTTCACCTGGGGCATCGCGTTCGCCACCACGAAACCGGCGGCGGCGCTGGATTTTCCGAAGCGGGTATGGCTTTTCCTAGCGCTGTCGGGGATCGCGACCGGGCTTTCGTGGATTTGTTATTTCCGCGCGCTGCAGCTCGGCGAGGTCTCGCGGGTGGCACCGGTGGACAAGCTGAGCGTGGTGTTCGCCATCGCGATTTCCGCGTTCGTTCTGAAGGAGAAACTGAGCCTGCAACATGCGGTCGGTGGCGTGCTGATCGTCGCCGGAGCGCTGGTGCTGGCGTGGCAACCGAAGTGATTTGCCGGGTTCTCTCACCAGGTTCTCATGTTCGGTGGGCTAAACAAACCGCCCCGCCGGGGGAAATTTTCTCGCCATCCGTCACCATCTTTGAAGCAATCCATTTCCGCCCAATCATTTACACATGACGCTCCCTTTCCGCTCCGCGCCCTCACGTCTTCCTTTCATCGCGTTCGCGGTGTTTTTCGCCCTCTCGCTGGTCTCGCGTCTGGCCCTGCTGGTAGCGGCCCGCCATTTCCTGACGTGGAACTTGTCACTCGCAGGAGTTTTCGGCTGCGGGTTGTTTTTCGACGTGATGTCCGGGCTGTTCGCGGCGGTGCCGTGGGTGATCTATGGCGCGCTGGCTCCCGACCGTTTCCTGAGATCGAAGGCCGGGCGCACGGCGACGGCGCTGGGGATGGTGCTTTTCGCGAGCACCCTGATTTTCATCACGGTGTCCGAATGGTTCTTCTGGGATGAGTTCGGCGTGCGGTTCAATTTCATCGCCGTCGATTACCTGATCTGGACGCAGGAAGTGTTAGGCAACATCACCGAGTCCTATCCGATGGTGCCGATCATGTCCGGGATCATCCTGCTGGGTTCCGGCGTGGACTGGCTGCTGCATCGCAAGGGTGTGCTGAAATGGGCGGTGAAGGACGATTCCACGTGGGCCGGACGCGGTGTCGCTCTGGTCGTCGGGCTGGCACTGCCGGCGCTCGCGGCAGTGTTTGTTAGCCAGTCGTCGATGCCCGCTTTCACCAACCAATACCACGGCGAGCTCGCGAAAAACGGCTGCTGGTCGTTCCTCGCCGCGTTCAAGCAGATGGAGCTGAACTACGACGAATGGTATCCGAAACTCCCGCAGGAAGAAGCGCTCGCGTCTGCGAAAAAACTGCTGACCACCGAAAACGAAAAGCCCAGCTCCCCCGCCCCCGAGGATTTCCACCGCACGATCAAAGGTCGTGGCGAGGAGCGCCGCTGGAACGTGATCCTGATCTGCATGGAAAGCTACAGCGCGGAATACATGCAATACGCCGTGGGCAAAAAGAAGGGGCTTTCCCCCAACCTCGACCGCCTCGCCACCCAATCGCTTTTCTTCGACAAGCTCTACGCCACCGGCACCCGCACCGTCCGCGGGATGGAGGCACTCACGCTCAACCTGCCGCCGACGCCCGGCCAGTCGATCATCTACCGGCCTGAGGGCAAGGAGCTGGTCACCACCTTCCGACCCTTCCTGAAGCGTGGCTATGACTGCGCGTTCTTCTACGGCGGCGACGGCAAGTTCGACTACATGAACCGCTTTTTCTCGACCGCTGGTGCCCGCGTCATGGATGTGAACGCTTGGGACAAAAAAGACGTCACTTTCAAAACCTCGTGGGGTGCGTGCGACGAAGATCTTTTCAACAAGACCATTGCCGATGCGGATAGAAACTACGCCGCAGGCACGCCGTTCCACTACTTCTGCATGACCACGAGCAACCACCGTCCCTATGATTTCCCAGACGGTCGGATTGATAAAAAATCCCACCACGGCCGCTCCCCCGCCGTGAAGTATTCGGACTGGGCGGTTGGAAATCTGATCGAAAACGCCAGCAAGAAGCCGTGGTTCAAGGACACGCTTTTTATCTTCGTCGCCGACCACTGCGCCAGCAGCGCGGGCAAGTCGGATCTCGACGTCACGAAATTCCACATCCCGGCGATGATCTACAATCCGGGCCTGATCCAGCCGCAGACGTATTCCAGAGTGTGCAGCCAGGTGGACCTGATGCCCACCGTCTTCGGCCTGCTGAACTGGAACTACGAAACGCTCAGCTACGGCCACGACCTGCTCGCCCCGTCGGCCCCCTCGCTGACCGAGCGCGCCTTCATCAGCAACTATCAGAAAATCGCGATGCTGGAAAAGGACTCGCTGTTGATCCTCAAGCCGAAACGCGAGAGCTCACTCTACTCCTGCGACCTAAAAACCGGCGACCTATCGCCGCCCAAGACGGAAAACCCGGAAATCCTGCGCAAGGCCACCGTGTTCTATCAAAGTGCGTCATGGCTCTTCAGCTCCGGCAAGCTGAAGGATCCGGACTACCGTCCGATGATGGAGAAGAAGCCGTAAGCGGATAATGACGCAAAAGCGCTGCGGGTCGGCCGCCTGCTTGAAAAGCCACGGTTTATTCCATTGATTTGGGACGAACGGAATACGGCCTGAAAAAAGGCGGCGTTCTTTCCTGTGGAAGAGGATGAACACACGCAAACGCCACCTGATCCCAGTAACGGCACTGCTCATCCTTGCGGGATTCTGCATTTTCAAATTTTCCAAATCCCCAGTTCCGGGCGACCGCCATTCAGGTGAGAAGCGTGGAAAGGTATCCCAAAGCGAATTTTCCGTATCCGACGCGCACCTCGTGAGTCCCGACATCAAATCCCGATCCAGGCTTCGTCCCGCCGTCCCAACCCTCGAAGAGACAGGAGCGCTTCTCAATACCGTTCTCCCGGTCGTAGACCTGCCGCCAGACCGATCAGTCAAGGAAACGGCGGAAGCGATCAACAAGCTTCTGCGGGAAGCGGGCATCGGCATCCTGATGCTCGCCGCGCTTGGATTCATCGGCCTCACCGACATCCATCAGATGAACGCCCTCAAAAACATCCTCGGCTCGCTCATCAACGTCGTCGCCTCCATCATGTTCGTCTGCCGCGGCATGGTCGATTGGCCGAAAGCCGGCGTCATGACCATCGGTGCCGTCGCGGGAAACTATCTCGGCTCCCACTACTCCCAGAAAAACCCCCAGATCTGGGTCCGCCGCATCGTGCTGGCGATTGGATTCGGCATCTCCGCCGTTACATTCTATCAGCAGATGGCCTGAGAGGCCGTCTTAAAATTGGAGCGCGGATCTTCAGTCCGCCTGATGAGAATAGCTTTTGCCGGGAAACACGAAGATTCCGGCACCG
>Ga0209512_1002874_pt1 | contig 17344 bp, 31 predicted proteins | sample frozenSSSSmetaG_FD_184142 | JGI IMG/M metagenome (GOLD analysis project Ga0209512, IMG submission 184142) | Glacier valley bacterial and archeal communities from Borup Fiord, Nunavut, Canada, to study Microbial Dark Matter (Phase II) -... | ecosystem: Environmental > Aquatic > Freshwater > Ice >... | reverse complement strand
CCCACCCCAACAACGCACACATCCATCCCCCTGTCCCTTCCCTTTCCCTCCCTTCCACTTTCATATCCACTCAAGGCCGGGAAAAGCGCTACTAGCTCATCGCAGCACGGGAAGAGTGCCATCTCTGAGCTGTATGAGCTTGTTGTACAGCTCCCTGCCATTGTTGGAGTCTATGTCGCAGTATTTTTCGTGGTCAGGGGTAGAAGCTGGAGGGAAATAGGCGCAAAGACGAGGAAGGCGGCCATTGTATTCCCATAGCCTAGCTCTTGTTCCAATGCAGGTGAATGCGTATAATGGCGGCTTAGAATTGGAATTGGCATACACCATATACTCTGCACAAGCATCGCTTGCCTGCGTCTCGCAGTTCGTAATGGCTCCCGGGTATACTCCAGCATGCTTATACTCAATGGCAAGCTTTCGTACAAATTGCCCTCCTTCAAGACGCTTGATCACCAAGTCGACTTTTGTCTGATCGTGAAACATCAACGCCATCCCTCCCCCCTCCCCCTTTACGCAGGTCTTTCTCAGATACTCGACACGTGACTCGCTTCCAAAAACCCCCTTGTTTTTGGGTTTCCCACGAGCAGGGGAGCATCTTTGTCCGCCCGTCATTTATCCCGTGCACACCTTTTTTCCCCATCTTTCTTTCCTTCTTTTTTTTCCTAACCGTTCCCTGGAAATTGATGAGAAGAGTTACGAAGGGTTGTTGTATTATGGAGTTTTACAGTCGGATGAATGTATAGTGAGGAGTGAGAAATTCAAATAATTTTGGAGGGCTGTGAAACAGAAGACGTGGTATGAGCCTCCTTAGACTTTCGATGGTGCTCACGTGCTGACTTTTTTGATTTCAGAGTTCGAAGATTCCGGTGACGTTGGAAGGTTTGAAGTGATATCGAGCTGAATATGTAGGGGGTTGAGACTTGCTTCACTCTTGCTTCACTCTTTTCTGCCCTGGCGATCTGTTCATCTCGCGACGTTGCTCCGATAGAACGTCTAGTTTGGGATCAGCTCAACCTTTACCATCAGCTCTAGTTTGGGATCATCTCGACCGCTACCATCACCTTTTATTTCATCCACCACACACACGCGGTGACCCGGATAGGTGCTCTGATCCCCGTCTGAATCTATCCTCCTCATTCGCGTCTTCTTCGAAAGGATCATCCGTTGGGTACGGACGAATCAGACAAGATGACGACAGCGACCATGGCGATCCAGCATCCTGAGTCGCGGGTCTTGATTATCATGACCGGAGGCACGATTTGCATGAAGGAGAGCGAGCAGGGACTGGTGCCTGCGAGGGGGTTTTTGGAGGAAGCGATGAGGCCGAGGCCAAGTTTTAATGATGGGAGTGTTTGTGGTAGGTTGCGCAGTTTTCATTGAGTTTTTGCTTGTGTTGATTTGCGTTGAGTTGGGGGAGGGAGGGGGGAGGACGGAGAACTAGAGATGTCTGGCTGCTTCAACGATGGATCTTTAAAGTGGATTATTAATCTCTTTGATGGTGCTCGTGGAATTGGTGTAGAGGGTTTCTTATGTGTTGATACGATTTCTGGGTCCTATTCAAGGCGAGGAGGCTGTTTTAACGTGCACGAGAAGTTTACTGAAAACCCGCAGAGCCATTGCCAGTAAACATTGGTGAAGATACACCGGTTTTCCTTCCGTCCTTGCGCACACCGCCCAGCAAATATTCCCGCCACGTCCGTTACACCCTCTACGAATTTCCCATTCTCCTTGATTCCTCGTCGATCTCCGCCGCGGGCTGGTCTCAGATTGCACAATGCGTCCAGCGCAATTACTCCCTCTACGACGGCTTCGTCATCTTACACGGCACCGACTCTCTGTCTTACACCGCCTCAGCCCTCTCCTTCATGTTCTCACACCTCGGCCGACCCATCATCCTCACCGGCTCCCAGTCCCCCATCTTCGCCCTGCAATCCGACGCCGTCGACAACCTCCTCGGCTCGCTCATCATTGCAGGCACCTTCCTCATCCCCGAGGTCTGCCTCTTCTTTCACCATGCCCTCTACCGCGGCAACCGTACAACCAAAATCTCCGCCTCCTCCTTTGAAGCCTTTGCGTCCCCGAACTTCCCACCCCTCGCCACCGTAACTGGCATGGGCATCGACGTAAACTGGAACCTAATCCGCCGGCCCACCACCCTCGCCAAATTCGCCGTCCAGTTCGCCCTCGACACCGCGCACGTTGCCTGCCTCCGCGTCTTCCCCGGCATTACCCCCTCTCTCCTCGACTCCGTCCTCAACGTCCCCAACCTGCGCGGCCTAATCCTCGAGACATTCGGCGCGGGCAACGCTCCTTCCGGTCCGGACGGTGCCCTCACCGCCGTCATCCGCGCCGCGATCGCGCGCGGCACCGTCATCGTCAACGTCAGCCAATGCCCCTCGGGCACCGTCTCGCCGCTCTACGCCCCCGCCTCCGCTCTAGGCGCCGCCGGCGTCGTCTTCGGCCGCGACTTGACCACCGAGGCCGCCCTCACCAAGCTCTTTTTCCTTCTCGCGCGGCCGGAGCTGGGCTACGACGAGATCGCGGCCCAGATGGGCGAGTCGCTGCAGGGGGAGATGACTGAGGCGCCAGCTACGATGCAGTTTGCTCACCTGCCCGCCGACGAGGAGGGCGCGGCGCTGTCGCCTGCCCAGATGGCATTTGCGGAACTCGGATATACGATTGCGATGGGGGATGTGGCGGGGGTGCGGGCACGTCTGGATGCCGATCGCCACCGCTTGCTGCTCGCGAGTGACTATGCGGGGAACACGGCGCTGCACCTTGCGGCTGTGGGGGCGGAGACGGAGGTGGTGAGAGAACTGCTGGTTAGGGGCGCCAGCGTGCATGGGAGGAATTTTGCGAATAATACGCCGCTTTGGCTGGCGGAGAAGATGGGGAGGGAGGGGAACGTGGAGTTGTTGAGGATGACGGGGGCGATGCTGCATGTGGAGGAGAAGAGCAAGGCGGAGGAGATGGAGGCGCGCGTTGTTGAGGAGAATAGGAAGGTGGAGACATAGAGGATGGAATCTTCGCAAATGGGATTCGCGGTGTGGGGGATGTAGGATATCTGCCCTGCTTGGAGGACCATAGATTCCGGACCAAGAGTGGCGGAAACACATGCATTCCAGGACAGATTCTGCTTCAGCGAGCTATGAGAGGATCACTAGGATATGGAGAGAGGTAGAGAATAATATTGCTGAAGAAAGTCTCAAAAGCACATGCTTTCCAAAAGACACAAAACTTCCGCATCGGCCTTCTAGATTATCAGTCTGTGCACGTAATATGAGTTATGACAGAGCTGTTGGCGTCTTCGTCATGTTTAGCATCTTTAATTGGGGGGGTTATTAAATTGGTTTTTCCGGGAGAGGCTGAATCAGAAGTTCTTTGGCAATGATGACGATTTTGACATAATGGTAGGTAGGTAGGTCAGCCTCCGAGCCCCTTAATACTTTGTTCGCTCATGTATAGATTATGATACCTGCGGTTGAGTCTACTAAGAATGGTGTGAATAGTGTCGTGGAACTTCATGAACCACTTGAAAAATTGGTGTTAAAGTGAAGGTGGAGGCTCTAGCCATCCACTCTACCATCCCTCTGTATAGTAGGCCGTCACCTCTTCGTAGACTCCTCTCGCATTCCAAGGCATGGTTCTTAGGCATGAAGGCCTATGGCTCTTTGGAAGAGGCTCTAGGTTGTCAGTTGCAGATGGTTATTGTGGCATTCAGATAGTCTATAGCTAGCTTTTCGTGTTTTTATTCTTTTATTCTTTTCCTCTTTTCCTCTTTTCCTTGAGGTAGTAAATGTAAAATATTAATTTTCTTAGTATCAGCATGTATAGTCTATATTTTCCTATTATAACCATATTATATAATTATACTAAACTCCTTATTTATTTACTTCTTATAAGGAGGTATCTTATACTTTATCTCGGCCTCTTCCTTAATAGTGCCCAACAAACATATCTACTAATACCCTATCGTCTCTCTTTTCCATTTTTGGAGCCCCTCTACTACTACTATTACTCTTCCATTGCATCATCTCTGGTTCGACGTCTTATGCTCGCTTACGCCTTCCTTCCTCACTTCCCCACCAACTGGCCTCGCGTCGATGCCCCCCAAAAATTGAAGAGAAAAAAGGTATTTTAATGGTAATATTATTTTTATTTTTAGTTTTATTTTTATTTTCATTTTCATTTTCCAAAGCGAAAGATCAAAAGCGCAAAAAGGCAAAAATAAATGCTCAGACGACACCTGTGTGATTCGAACACACGCTCCCGAAAGAAATGCCTGACTTTGCTCTGTTGAACAATAGCAGGGCATCGCGTTAACCACTCCGCCAAAGTGCCTTGGTTGTTGGAAGGGTTGATTAAAGGAGAAGAAGTTTGAGAGACCTAGCACGCTCTACAGCAGCATCGCGGGGAAAGACGGAAGGTTGAGAGGAAGAGTTTGTGCTTATGTGGGGATTCCGGGGGTAAGGATGCATCTTGTGTCCAGCACGACATCACTACGAAGTACATCAGTACTACATCACGGCACTGCACGGCACTCACTCCACTTATTGTACTCACTGCACTCACTGCACTCACTGCACGGCTTGCAACATGCTCTACCAAGAGTCTAGAGATGACAGGGCATTCAAGATCTCAAGATTCACTCCAGGACACGCAGTTTCAGTCTTCTCTCTGATTGTCGACATCGAGATGCTCCAGACCCTCAAAACCAGCATCGCAGAATTGAGTGAGTGACTCAGCCCTCCCACTGCCGGCTCGTTCGCGGCTCTTGACCGCCGTGGGCCGTCTAACTGCTAACTGCTAACTCCCGCTCGAGGAGAGTGTGGAGAAGGGGGAGGAGGAGAAGAGGGAGAAGGCGTGAAACAAGCATCGACTCCATCAGGAGCCTCCGGGGGACCTATATATATATATATTTTTGAACTCCATCTCCATGCTATGGCCCACGGGATGACTAGGAGGTATCTACCTAGGTAAGATTTGGTATTTACGGACACAACATGAGATTGAGATGCTGAGATGAGATGAGATGATCACTCTTATTCTTCTCTTCATGGGGTTGGTTGTCCACAAAGACTTTGTGAACTCATGGAGACGAGCATGTGCTTTCTCCAAAATTTTCTCCAAATCTCCAAATACACCCGCGCGCGGGGCAAGGGGCGAGCGGCAAGGGCCAATGGGCGAATCGTATTCATGCCCAGAGAGGCTGCGGGTTGCTAAATCGCATGTCTGAGGTGTTGTCGAAGCCGTCTTTCTCCATCTTCTCGTTCTGGGATTCTGGGATTCTGGGATTCTGGGATTTCTGATGAGTACTAGGTGCCCATTCTGAGAGTCGATGAGATGAGACTTTCAACACGAGCTCGCATCTTGAGTGCTGGAGATGTTCACTTCGCAACATCTGGGGGCCAAGGCTGACTCTCACATAGGTACTTACTGCACGCCTTCGTCCCGCTGATAACGCACAATCGATGCCATCCGTCCATCCATCATCATCCATCCATCCATCCATCCATTCATCTTCCTCGAAACACGTTAGACCGGACAGACCCAGGACATGCTGCTCACCTTGCCAAAAAAAAGTCTCACTTGGTCACCGGGCGAAAACGGAGGTATAAAAATGGCAATTCATAGGACGTGCAGGGGGATACTGTATGGGGTATGTACAGATGTACATGTGTACCTATGTATGTATGTACATGTCCCATACGGCTCTGGTCACCTTTTCTGGCCTTCTGGCCTTCTCCATCCCTTCTCCAAAGGCTGAGTCGCTCGCTGTGCCGAGGTTCGCTGCCATTGGAGAGCGAGAGGCCATCCGCCGTTCTCGCAAGGCAAGGCAAGGCATGGAGTCAGCCTTGCGTGCTTATGTAACTCCGACTCTTCACATGCGAATCACCGTGTCGCGTCTGGCCCTTGTTGCTCCTCTGACGCTCTGATGCTCCGATGCCTGGGGAAGATCCCATCGTCATCCTGTTTCAACATCAGCCAATCACGTCTCGTCCTCTTTACGTAGTCCGCTCTTCCACAGTCCTTTGGGCCGAGAGCCTGCATCGCCGCGCTAGGCCGTTTTCAGCCCTCGCCCCTCGAGAACGTCTCGACTTACCTCGGACATATGAGGAGCATTGTGTGTACATATGTAAATGCATACATACAACACTGCACTCGCCGCAGCCAGCCATACGAATCGCTGAGCTCAGCTGGGGAAATGGCTCGGGCTCCCGTCGAACTGACATTATATCGGAGTCAGGTAGGATCTGGTTCATGGACCGAAGCTTCCCGAGCCCCCCCGATCTAGGCCTGCGTGTCTGGCTAGATAGGTACATATATAGTACATATGCAGATATGTACCTATCTAAGGCATGGCTATGGTATACTATGGTATATATGCCATACTATATATCCCATAATGCATATGATTGGTACATATGACTGGTACATATTTCATGGTACCTCTGGTATGTATGATATGCTCGCTTGGTCTCGTGGGTCCCTTCTTCCCGTCAGTCAGTCATGGAGGGAAGAAATATATACTATAGTACCCTGCTTCCCCGCGAGCTTTTTTCTTCTGCTCTTCTTCTTCTCTCTCCTCATTCTTACTTCTCTCTCCAACTCCTCTCATCCCTTCTTGCTTGTGTGTACACTGCAAGACAAAAAGTACATTGACCTGCATTCCTCGTCTCTGCTTGGAATACTGAGACGCCCGAGACTTTTCGTTGCTCGCCTCTGACATCATTATCATAATTTGCCTCGCCTCTGACTCACGAGACAACAACAACAAAAAATCACCAACAATGGCGGCTAACAAGATGGCCAATCCCCCAGTGGATTTGAACAAGGAGGATGCGGCATTCGCTGCTGAGGTTGCCGCTGTGAAGCAGTGGTGGTCGGATTCCAGATGGAGATATACCAAGAGACCCTTCACCGCAGAGCAGATCGTCGTGAAGAGAGGCACACTTGCAATTGAGTACCCGAGCAACAACCAATCGAAGAAGCTGTGGAAGACCTTGGAGCAGAGATTCCAGGTGAGCTTGGCTTGCACGACATTCGTGGGGGGGATTTCGCGCTGACATGTGATTCTCAGAATGGCGATGCCAGTTACACCTACGGCTGCCTCGAGCCAACCGCCGTCACCCAGATGGCCAAGTACCTCGATACTGTCTACGTCTCCGGCTGGCAGTCGTCGTCGACGGCCTCGTCCTCGGACGAGCCAGGCCCAGATTTGGCAGATTACCCATACGTACGTCCTCGACCATTCTCATAATTGCCCCCCCAAAAAATCACATCGTGACTCATCTTTCTTTAGACCACTGTCCCAAACAAGGTCAACCAGTTGTGGATGGCCCAACTTTTCCACGACCGCAAGCAGCGCGAGGAGCGCCTCACGACCCCCAAGGATAAGCGTGGTGCTGTCGCCAGCGTGGACTACCTCCGCCCGATCATCGCCGATGCTGATACTGGCCATGGTGGCTTGACCGCCGTCATGAAGCTCACGAAGCTCTTCATCGAGAAGGGTGCTGCTGGTATCCACATTGAGGACCAGGCTCCAGGTACCAAGAAGTGCGGCCATATGGCCGGCAAGGTCCTTGTCCCAATCAGCGAGCACATCAACCGTCTCGTCGCCATCCGCGCACAAGCCGATATCATGGGTAAGCTCCCGGCACATTCACTCTTGACACGGAATCAAACTAACATCGACAGGCACCGACCTCCTGGCCATTGCCCGCACTGACGCCGAAGCCGCGACCCTCATCACGACGACCATCGATCCCCGCGACCATGCCTTCATCCTCGGCACGACCAACCCCAAGCTCCAGCCGCTCAACGAGCTCCTGATCGCCGGTCTCAACGCCGGCAAGACCGGCTCCGAGCTCCAAGCCATCGAGGACGAGTGGACCGCCTCCTCCGGCCTCAAGACCTTCGCCGAGGCCGCCATCCAGGCCATCCAGGCCGCCAACCTCGGCCCCCGCACCAAGGCCATCATCGCCAAGTTCACGGCTGACGTGAAGGGCAAGAGCAACCCCGAGGCGCGCGCCATCGCCCGCGGTATCCTCGGCTCCGAGGTCTTCTGGGACTGGGACAACCCACGCACGCGCGAGGGCTACTACCGTCTGCAGGGCGGTATCGAGTGCGGCATCAACCGCGCCGTCGCCTACGCGCCCTACGCCGACGCCATCTGGATGGAGTCGAAGCTGCCAGACTACAAGCAGGCCGAGGACTTCGCGCGCGGCGTGCACGCCGTGTGGCCCGAGCAGAAGCTGGCGTACAACCTGTCGCCATCGTTCAACTGGAAGACAGCGATGCCGCGCGCCGAGCAGGAGACGTACATCGCGCGCCTCGCGAAGCTGGGCTACTGCTGGCAGTTCATCACGCTCGCGGGTCTGCACACGACGGCGCTGATCTCGGACAAGTTCAGCAGCGCCTACAGCCGCCACGGCATGCGTGCGTACGGCGAGCTGGTGCAGGAGCCGGAGATGGATGGTGGTGTGGATGTGGTCAAGCACCAGAAGTGGTCGGGTGCGAACTACGTGGATGAGCTGTTGAAGATGGTGCAGGGTGGTGTGTCGAGTACGAGCGCGATGGGCAAGGGTGTCACCGAGGACCAGTTCCATTAGATGGTAGGATAGTGTAGGAGGGGGAGGAGAAAAGAAAGGGGCGAGGGGGGAGACATGTGACGATTGCCCTTGGTATATTGAGAGGGTGCAAAATGTAGCATAGTACTCCGTTGGTTATTCTTGCGGCCCGTATGGCCGGCTTTTCCTCGACAGCAGTAAATGTATCGAGCTTCTTTGGATTTGACATGTTGGCATCGTGTCTGAATATGAGATGGGCAAAGAGCGCGGGATTTTGGCGTGGACAGTGCTGTACTGTACATGCTCATAGAGTGATATTCACATTGTGTATGTATGTACGAAGTATGTACATATATCAGGAACACTTTACTTGTTGTCGAACCCCTGCTGCATCGATCGGTCTCGGTCATGTACAATCAATCGCCGCCGTCGCCTGGGCAACGTGGCGATGCATCATGAAAATCATCGCAACCGACGAGACCGCCCAATTCTCAGAGACAATTATTCAGAATAAGATATCAAATACGAACCATGGAATATGAAATATGAAATATAAGATACAAATACAAACACCCAGTAAATATCATAATATCATAAGCAGTGAGAATATTCAAATACGAGGCGCTCCCACAGAAACTTCGCTTCCAGCCACTCCCCTCCATAGCCCCCTCCATAGCCCCCAGCCACACAAATGGCCCTCCACATCCACATCCCCATCCTCATCCCCTCATCCTCATCCTCCCCTCTGCATCCAAGACCTGACGCGTGTCCATCTAAACACATACATACTGCGCCAATCTCGACCACGGCGGCTTCACTCTTCCCTCTTTGAACAACACAACACAACATCCATATATCCTCCGACACCATCGACCTCACCGACCCTTGCATGCAACTGCCGTCCCTTTCGTTCTTACCTCTGCTGCAGCCGTGCCTTCGCTCCTAGAATGCTCAATCCCGCCGTGCGATTTTATAGCATCTAGGTACGGCCTCCCAGCTCGGCCGACGTCAGCGAGGCCCACAATACCAGCATCCGCGTCAACGAAATACCGCACGCAATCATGGCCGACAAATCCAAACCGCACTCCGCGGGCATATATGCTGATATGACCGTCGACGGCCCCGAAATTGGCACGCTGGTTATCATCGTCGATCGCGCAAAGAATTTGCCGAACAGGAAGTCAATTGGGAAGCAGGACCCTTACTGCGCGGCGCGGCTGGGGAAGGAGGCGAAGAAGACGGAGACGGACAAGAGGGGCGGGCAGACGCCGAAGTGGTAAGCTCCACGATCTCCCAGTCTTCGCATTCCTTGCTTGGCTGCTCGTGGGATTGATGGGGGCATAGCTGACAGTGAGTGCCGCAGGGACCAGGAGCTGCGTTTTACTGTGCACGACTCTCCAGACTACTACCAGCTCAAAGTCTCCGTCTTCAATGATGATAAGAAGACCGAGCTGATCGGTGAGACGTGGGTCAGCCTTCAAGACGTGCTCGTGCCAGGCGGAGGCCAAAACGACCTGTGGCACAACCTCAACTATCGCGGCAAGTATGCCGGCGAGATCAGGATTGAGATCACATACTACGATTCGCGGCCGAAGCAGGAGAAGCCCAAGGAGAGGATAAGAGAGGGCACGCCAAGTGCGGTCGACGGAGGACGAGAGTCGCTGGGTGGCCCCAGAGGATTGAAGGAGAAGGTCAAGAGGAGGCCGTTGCCGAACGATCCCATAACTGGCGCGGCACCGACTCCGATCGAGACGCCAGAAAGAGCTCTCCCACAGCAGCCGAGGGCATATGCGAATGGGACGCCGGATCACCAGCCTCAGCCGAGAGTCTATCCAGCCGCGCCGCCGGAGCACGTTCAGAATCAACAGACACGCGGATATGGCACATCAGACTATGTCCAGCCGCCGCAACAGAGGGCGTATGCCACTCCTGAACATGTCCAGCCTCAGCCGCCACGAAGCGCGTATAACATTCCGCCCGCCTATGTCCAGGCACAATCCCCTCTGCAACAACTGGAGTACCAAACCCCGACACATGGGAGATCACAGTCGCAGCAGGTCCAAGGCAGATATGGGCCATCTGGCATGGACCAGGCGCCGCTCCAGGCAGACTACAATACTCCACCACCACACAGCTTTTCTCAATCACAGCAACCGCAGGGTAGACATGCGCCACCTGCAGTCAATGGCTATGCACAATCACCAGGGATGATGGCAGACAGTCAAAACCCGAGAGACGCATATAACGACAGATATGATCCGTATGACCAGCCTCGCGAGGATAGTTATGCACAGAGTAATATCTCTAGTCGCTACGAGGAGCCTCATATGCGCGGGCGACCCGAGAGCCGCGACTACGCACCTCAGCAAGCAACGTACAATCTTCCTCCTCCAGACGAATACGAGCCACCACCAAGTCCAGGGGGGCCACCGCCACCACCGCCGGTACACAGAGTCGTTCAGTCAAGTGCAGCCGCCGCATCCAGTCCTAGCTACGGCTTCCCGCCTCCAAACCCAGCAATCCAGCAATTCGATCACCTCCGGCAAGACAGCCACCGACACCCCATGCCCGCATATCCTGCGAATCCCCAATACCAACCCTATACGCCTCCCAGACAATATGCTCCCCCGCCGCCTCAGACATATCCCGAGCCCAGCCACGAATCCCCTCAGCCCCGCCACAACTCCTATGAAGCCCCATACACCTCCATGCAACCCACCGTCGAGGACGCGCCCCCCTCACCCGGTCCCTTCGCCGCCCACCGCAGCAGCCAGCGCATGGCTCCGTACTCAGACCACGACCGCCGTTACGACGACGTGCCCTCTCCTGCACCCTTGAACTTAAACGGTCGGGGGAGCGCGGCGTCGGGGATCTACAACGCCAATGCCAACGTCGTTGCATACAACAGCAATTCGTACCCTGTCAACAACGAGATCCGGCAGGCCGATGCGTACCAGCCGCCACCGCCACAAGCTTCCAAAGACTTCGCGCGCCAACCTCAACCTCAGTCTTACCAAGAACCGCGCCAGGCTCCGGAGCAGCGCTGGTCCTCCGACGAACCCGCCTACGTGCCCGCCCTTCCCTCCTCCCTCGTCGCAGGCATTGATCCAGCGATATCGCGCGAGATCGCCGAGCGCATCTACTCCGACACGCGGTCCCGGGACACCTATGCGCCGCAACCATCCTCTACGCAGCAATCGCAGCCCCGTTATACAGAGTCGCAGCAATATCGTCCGCAGTACCGCGCCCTCGACGACGCCCACGCCGCTTTCGCAGCGCCCTCAGACCGCCAGGCAAGGGGAATCGCAAACACCTACACTCCAGTGGTGAAACCGCGCGCGCTGTCGCCGTCCCCCTCGCCGTCACCAACACACTCCAACTCCCACACCGTGCGGAGGAAATCCGTATCCCCCCATCCGCACCCCTCCCCATCTCCCATGCATCCCAACGCCCGCGACCCATCTCCCTCCCCTCGGAGGCTATCAGCTGTCCCCTTCTCGCCAGACGACTACACCTCCCTGAACCCGCAATCCCCAGTCGCAGCACCGGATGCAGCACCGGATCCAGACGCCAAAATCATCCTGCACGATGGCCGCGAAGTGGATCCCTCAGATCACCTGCCTGAGACGTCGTGGGCGGCGCTGCCGCCGAATTTGACGGCGGTGTCTAGGGAGAGCAGAGTTCGGCCGAGTCCCGCGGGTGCCCAGCCGACTGGTGGGGGGAGGCGCATGGAACGTCGCTCTGGGGACGGCCGGCCGCAATCCATGGCCGGCGTGGGCAACGGCGCGTACATGTCCGGCGCCCTGGCGTCGAGTCCCGTGGCAGCACAAGCACCCCCGCCGGCGCCGGGAAGGAATAGGCTGCAGAAGAAGAGCAATCGCGTCTCCAACTCCACTTCCGCGCAACCCATTCCCCTCCCGCTATCGCCCATCTCGGCGAATTCGTATCAGAACCAGAACGGGACGTATTCTCCTGATGCACGTGAGAGAGAGAGGGATAGGGGTTTCGAACCGCGCCGTACGCTGCCCAGGGCGCAGACTGTTGATTTCGCCTCTGTGGGCGCGGGGGAGAAGGGGTATGCTGGGTATGGCAGTGTGTCATCTGGTGGAGGTGCGGGAGGGTATAGAGGCCCCCAGCAGCAGGTCGTGCAGCATTCGCGGAGCGGGAGCGAACTCGGCACTGGTGTGGGAGGGGTATACGGCGGAGGCGGCGAGATGGGAGTGAACGGAGGAGGGATGGGAGGGGGAAGCAGCAGCCAGGATAATGCGTGGGCGCTGCTGGAGGAGATGAGGAGGATTGATCTCGGGAGTGGGAGGGCCAGGAGGAGGAATGGCGGGGTTGTGTAGTTGTTCGTCTAAGAGCGCGAGGGGATCGATCGATTTTACAGGTTTTCAAGAGCAAGTCTACGGATTTGGGATTTGGGGTGGGGTTTGTAGGACTGCATAAGATAAAATGAGATGCATGGCTTGGGTGGGTTGGGTGCGCTGCTGGTATACAGCGCTGGATGGCATAGGATGATGATGCGATAAGATTGGAAATCTGGGCCCGAGGATCGGGAACCACGTAAACGGATTTGGAGTTCAAGAAGGGGGGGGGGAGGATACCTGTTTTCCATAATGTATGAGATACATGAAATGAATGAATGGATGGATGGGAATCATATACAAGACCACACAGCCCATCGATTATTCGAAGAAAGGGTCATACAAGTGAGAGACACTCATGTTCATCGAGGAAGTGGGTGAACTGGATGATTCAGATAAGCTATTTATCTAGCTATCTATCCCATCATTTCCAGTTTGTCTCCAGATCGAAGTTTAATTGGAGGGTCGCCAACAGCAGTGGCATCAACACAATGCCACAATTACGCCGTCTGCCACGTAACGCAACAGCAACAGCAGCAGCGTGAGAAAGCAAGAATGCCCTGTGGTGTGATGTGATGTGATGTGATGTGATGTGATGTGAAGAGCAGCACAGCATACAAAAGTACGGTGAATATACCCCCACAAGTCTCTGCAAGAGTGTGATGTGAAGCATCACTCTATTATTCTCCCACAGGCCTCTACACTGCTCAGCTAAGCTCCGCAAGGACACATCTGTCCGATCCAGCCAGTTCTCCGACTTTTCAGCGAAAACAACTCCAAGCATGCGCAGGCGAAGGGAAAGTCGTCAAAGATCTGCACAAAACAACGCCACCAATGCAAGCAAGCAAGTATCCACGAACACTCCAGCCTCTCCATAACACGGACACCAAAATGCAAAACAATCCCGCCCCCTGCCCATATGTGCGTAGTGTAGTCGAGAAATCTATGCCTGTGGGTATCGTCGACCTGATTGCGATTCGAAACAAGAAAAGGAAGAAGAGGAGGCAATGGGTGGGGATCTTCCAATACCATTATACATATCGGGATGTGGAGAGGAAGATCAGAGGCCGTGTTCCGTCATCTTTCGGTACGTCTCGTAGGGTGTGCATGTTCCAAGCGCACGGCGCATGTGCACGTTGCAGATCTGCATGCCGTAGACATAGCTGGCATTGACCCAGCCGAATCTGTGAATCATCAGTTAGTGTGCGTCTAACACACATGCAAATAAGCGAACGAGAGTGCTCACCCTTCCTTTGCGACACCCTTGAAATCCAATCCTTGGTTTCCATACTCAGCATCGACACGATGAGGATCAACTGGTCGCGTGACGTCGTACTTCTCCACAACAACACCGTTATAATCGACAAAGGCCTTGGTAATCATGTACAGCCATTTGTATGCCAGTCTTTCAGCAACATTCTGATGACCGTAACGCTGCAGACCAGTCCAGGCCAGCATCTGCTGAGGAGCCCATCCATATGGATAATCCCACTGTCTGTTGGGACGCTCGAGGCCAACCTCACCTCTGGACTCTCTGGTACCAGAAAGGAGACCTCCGGCGGCTTCAAGCTTCGGAATGGCCTGTGCAACCATTTGCTCGCCCTGCTTTGGCGTAGCTAATCCTGCCCACATAGCCCAGAAAGTAGTTGCGCTCTCGTAGGTGCATTGTTCCAGGGTGACGGTGTTATAATCAAAGTACATGCCCTTTTCCTCGTTCCACAAATACTTGTTGATGGCCTTCTTGCGAGCTCTAGCGGCTCTGTCCCACCAAGCCGAGGTTTCGACCTGTCCAGGCTTCATCTCATCAGAGCAATACTCGGCAGGAACTACCAACTTATCGTCGAAATGAACACGGATGAGACGAGCGATGTCCGTTTCATACTTATAAAGGAGCGAGTTGAGGTCGATAGTCGCGAGATTAGCACATGTTCTCTCCAGTCGATAAGTTGTGTCGTGGCCTGATTCTCTGACGGCTCGATCGTGAAGAAAGTACTCATCTAGTTCAGGTTCGGAGATCCTTTGGTTGTTATATGCGTCCACGAACTCCTCGAACGTCATGTTATGCTTCTTCATGTAAGGCTCCAAGATGTGGATGAAGTGAGTTGCCTCAGTCTCGGGTGGCACGCCGAGACCGTCAGGCCTGTATCGAGAAAGGCCAGTAACAGGATCCAGACGTGGCGAAGCGGTCCAGACGCTGCGATATTCCTTGATGGCAGCCAATGTGGCCCTCTTCAGAAACTCTCTTGCACCCTTCTCATGTTGGATCTTGTCGTACACGCGAGACGCCATATCGGTCAAGAATGGCGGCTGAGAGCGGCACAAATAGTATGACCTGTTCGCATTCAGAATCTTTCCGTAATGCTTTATGCAAAAGACAAAGTTTTCGACCATGGCTCTGGCGAGTTCGACCTTGCCATTCACGATAAGGCCCAATGATTCCATATAGCTGTCCCAGCCATATAATTCGTTGAAACGGCCACCTGGAACGACGAATGGAACACCCCTGAGGATCGTCTTCTGGGTCTTTGAATCAATAGTTTTCTCCATTGCCAGGGCCAATAAGCCCGGCTTCGAATTCATATCTCTGACACTTTCAGGCGTAATCTTCTCTGGCAGCCATTGAACATCTAAACGGATTTCTGGTCTGTCCTTGGCCACTTGTGTATAATACTCGAACTGTTCGGGGGCACCTCTTGGAACGTATATGCGCGGTCTTGGGTCGTCAGTCCAATCCTTTGGGTCCCTGCCAGCAATCTCGATCATGCCAGCATCGATTCGTCTCGTCAACTTGTCCCAGAATGAATCTTTGATGAGACGTGTCAGACGATTGACAGGATTCTCGTTCAAGCGAGATTCGTCCAAAACGATCTGATGACGGCCATTCTCCTTGGCCAAGAACAACTCCTGGAGAAGGTTGGATAACATATATGTGCCTCGAATATCATGTCGTCTGTGGCCGTTCGACGTGACGGTTCCAAGTGAAATAACCTAGAAGTCATGTCAGGAGCTGTACCGACGTGGGATGGCCATTCATGGGCACTAATACCTTTGGACCGCTATCCTCGATTGTGATCTGAAAATTATTGTCGGTGTCCTCTTGCTTCTGAAGGTTTTCCAAGGTGCTATCAACATGGATGAGAAATTTCAGATGTCCAAGCGTGCTTTCATCTGTAGCATCGGAGGTTAGCACATTCAAATCAGCTCGTGTGGCGGTGGGAGAGCTTACCATGACTACCACGACGGGTGGGGAGGTCAGCCAAATTAACCTCGCGGATTCTTCCAGAGGCATAGTTCTAAGGATATCATCAGCCGATTTCTGAGACGTTATCATGGCAAGCACATAGGACATACAGTCGAAAAGGTCGAGGTTCGCCGGGGATTTCTATGAGTAAGGTTCTTCGGTCCATAGTACTTCTCTGCAGGAGCAAATTGATCGATCTCGATCGAAGCTCGTCGTGCTGAGATGCTCGTCTCGAGCTCTTCCACATCCGAGTCCGAGGGCCTTCTGGTGGACTTCGGCTCGAAGGTTGAGGGGCTCATCTTAGAGATGAAGGGCAGGACTGCGATTGATGTTGTTAGCCACCGGGACTTGAATGATGCAGAGCGGATGATTGCTTCGAGGAGATGCTCTGATCAAATGCAAATCAGAGGAGATGCAACGATGGGTCCATTGTCGTACCTCAACGGAGTCCCAGCTGTGGCAGGAAGTATCTGTGTGCGTGTGTACCTCTGTATGAGGTGACTGATAGACGTCACAAGGACTGTTGGAATCAGCTGTAGGAGTGAACACTGCTCTCTTGTGGTTAGACGGCAGAGATCTGTCGTGAATGGGATTGTTATAATGGGTGGGATAAGTGGAAGAAGGCTCAGAGGAGGAGGATGAAGAAGAAGAAGAAGAAGGAGAAGGGAGAAGGAGAAGGAGAAGAAGAATATGTTGTCTGGTGGGAAAGTCGAGGAGGTATAGAACGACCGAATGACAAAAATAACAATCCAAGCAGCAACTGCGATCCATGCCACCAAGTACAAATGCCAAGTACCGAGTACCAAGCGCGACTATAGCATACGGTACTAAGATTCAAGTACCAAGTACAAGCATCATGTACTAGTACAAATACATACCAAGCACGGCGCACTTTGCCGTATCGGATCTGGCCGTTGCCTTCAGGAGCGAAAGTCTGGGGAGCACGGGCCCCACCCAACGTCATCAGAGTGCCCCCAACAGAGTGCCTTCAAGGGCGGTCACCGTTGGCAGTATCTTCATCTTCATCTTCATCTTCATCTTCATCTTCATCTTCATCTTCATCTTCATCTTCATCTTCATCTTCATCTTCATCTTCATCTTCATCTTCATCTTCATCTTCATCTTCATCTTCATCTTCATCTTCATCTTCATCTTCATCTTCATCTTCA